>CEPX01109432.1_pt1 | contig 11288 bp, 14 predicted proteins | sample 361361 | NCBI WGS metagenome assembly CEPX01 (sample SAMEA2619974, study PRJEB7988) | marine metagenome | biome: marine biome (ENVO:00000447); feature: mesopelagic zone (ENVO:00000213) & marine oxygen minimum zone (ENVO:01000065); material: "saline water (ENVO:00002010), including plankton...
GAACGAACTGGAAACATTTGGAAAAACTAATTTTACGTTTAATATTCCTGCTGCAACAGGAAAATTCATGTACAATTTAGTTCTAATCTCAAAAGCAAAAAAAATACTTGAAATAGGAACATCAAACGGCTACTCCACCATCTGGCTTGCGGAAGCGGTAAAGAAAAACAATGGCAAAGTTATCACAATTGAAAAATCAGATTATAAAGTAAAGATGGCAAAAGAAAACTTTCAACGTGCAAAGTTAAAAAATATAAAAATAATCCATGGAGACGCTTTGAAAGAGATCCCAAAACTGAAAGAAAAATATGATTTCATGTTCATCGACGCTATAAAACGTGATTATATCAAATACCTCAGTTTAGCTGAAAAAAACCTGAAGAAAGGATCAATAATAACCGCAGACAACGCAATAATATTTAAAGAAAAAATGAAGCATTACCTTAATTATTTGCAAAACAATAAAAACTATTCATCTGTTTTAGTCCCTCTTGGAACTGGTTTGGAATTTAGTCTGAAATTGAAATAAAGATGAGAGTAATAAAACTTACAGATTCATTACCAATAAGAAACCTAAAGAAAGAGTACCTTCTCAAAAAAGAAAGGATATCTAAAAGATTAAAAGAGTTTGACAGATTCTATAACGAGTCTTATTCCTGGTTTTATGAAAACAATAAGATGGAATTAAAATCAGTAGATAAAAATGATGATGAAAGGATCTTTGAAGAATTATGCTTCTGTATCTTTACCGCAAACACAAGCGCGGAAATGGGATTAAAAGCAGTAGACGCAGTTAGAGATTTATTGATGGATGGAACACAAGAAGAAATGACCAATAAGCTGGAAGGAATTTATCGTTTTAATATCTTAAGGCCACAATATATTATCCATACAAGGGATTACTTAAAGAAGGAATTAGATTTCAAATTAAAAGAAAAAATAGAATCATTAAGAAACAATACAGAAGAACTAAGGAACTTTTTCGCATTCAACCCCGGAATAAAAGGCTTAAGCTACAAGGAAGCATCACATTTCTTGAGGAATATTGGGTTGCATGGATATGGAATACTGGACAAGCACATCATACATTCATTAATCGAGTTTTCCGTCATAGATAAATATATAAAATTGCCCCTGACTCCCAAAACCTATCCAGAAATAGAAAAAAAGATGAAACTATTCTCAAATGAAATAGAGATCCCTATGGATGAGTTGGATTTACTATTATGGAGCAGAAGAAATGGTAGGATTTTGAAATGAAACTGAAAGTAGGAGACAAAGCACCTGATTTTGAATTAAAAGATACTAATGGCAACAAAGTAAAGCTTTCTGACTTTAAGGGTAAAAAAGTTGTTCTGTATTTCTATCCAAAAGATGATACTCCGGGTTGCACCATACAAGCATGCCAGTTCAGAGATAATTCTGATAAATTAAAAAGATTAAATGCAATAGTGTTAGGAGTCAGTCCTGATAATGAGGTTTCCCATAAAAAATTTGCAGACAAATTCAATCTTAATTTTACCCTGTTGTGTGATACCGATAAAATAGTTTCAAAACTATATGGGGTTTTCGAAAAAAAGAATTTTATGGGCAAAGAATCTTATGGAATTACAAGATCAACATTCATTATAGAAAGTGAGAATATAGAGAAGATATTTTATAAAGTTAATCCTAAGAAAAGTATTGAAGATGTGCATGAAGCATTAAAGAAATAAATTTTAATTAATTGGAGTATTCTATCTTCTCATTCCAAAATATTTATAAGCTACTAATGTAATTATTATTTCATGTCACAAAACGGGCTAGGATTACATCATTTCCATAGGAGAAAAAGGATTCATCAAAAGCATGAACCCTACCCTCACCCGGATAAATGGATAAATTTTATGGATAAAGCGGTTTATGTCGTAGGAGCCATTGGCCCTCTCATGACATTGCCCCAAATAATAAAAATTTGGTTTGAAAAAGACGCATCTGGTGTTTCTTTAATAAGCTGGGTAGGATTTTTATCATACGCAATTTTTTGGTTAATTTATGGTATAATGCATAAGGAAAAGCCAATTATATTTGCTTATATATTTTGGATAACATTTCAAACTCTTGTTGTAGTAGGAATAATAGTTTATGGTTAATATTTCTGATTATAAATAAAAAATGAAATCAAAACCAAAAAACATCTCCAAAATAATCTCCCTATTAAAAAAACAATCAAAGCAGTTTGAAAACCCAATTTCAACAGAAATAGGGGACAGAACAAAAGATCCTTTTCTAGTACTTATCTCATGCATCTTAAGCTTACGAACAAAAGACACAACTACTGGTCCTGCAGCTAAGAGATTGTTTGCAAAAGCAGACAATCCGAAAGCTATGCTTAAGCTCTCAAAAAAACAGATAGAGAAAGCAATCTTTCCAGTCGGATTCTACCCTACAAAAGCAAAATACATCCAAAATACATCCAAGAAATTAATTGAAGATTATAACAGTAAGGTTCCGGATACAATGGAGAAATTAAAAAAATTACAGGGTATAGGAAATAAGTGTGGAGCCATAACCTTAACTTATGGTTTTAATAAATCTGATTATATCGCTGTTGATATCCACGTCCAAGTTATTTCCAATAGATTAGGTTGGGTCAAAACTAAAAATCCAGACAAAACAATGGAGAAATTAATGGAAATTATACCTAAGAAGTATTGGTTTGACCTTAATGATCTTTTAGTTCGACATGGGCAGAATGTTTGTTTAACAAATTCTCCCTTTTGCTCTAAATGCTCAATAAGAAAATACTGCCCAAGAATTAATGTAAAGAAAAGCAGATAATTAAACAATAATAATTTAAATAAAAAAATAATAAAAATAAATTAAAATGAATAAACCATTGTTAAAAAATAAAATAGTATTGTTATTCTTATTTATTGTAGCCCTTCCTATTGCTTTTTCCCACTTAGACGCAGGCGAAGACAAAGAAATTGACGATTTCCTAATAGACTTCGGCTACTCTCCGGAAAATCCCAATACAAACGATAATGTTGCAATAGCACTAACACTATTTGATAAAAACCAAGAAGTTATCGAACCCACTTCAGTATGGGTAAGAATCTCTTCCCCAAAAGATGTTGTTTTTGCAGGAACCTTAAAACCCAATAATGGAAATGTAGCATTTACATACAAATTTCCTTATGCAGATAATTATGATATTACAGCAAGATTCAATGACGATAAAGAAACTATTGTAGAAACTGATTTCAACATCAAAATAACAGAAACTGTCCCAGTGTATTATTATTTCTTTGGAATTGTTGTAATCTTAATTATTATTTTTGTTATTATAAAATTAAAGGCACTAAGTAAGAAATTAAAAAAATTAGATAAATAAGCTCATTTCGGAATAATGTTCCCATGAGGATCTCTTTTGGGATATTTCAACAGCTTGTCCATCTCCTTAACCATATTTTTAGTGGTGAGATGTTCATACTTGTGTGCAAGATCATGCACATACTCTGGTGAAATATCTGCTTTGTCTGCCAGGTACCTCTCCCACAGCCTGTGCACTTTAATCATAAAAACAGCTTTTTTATTCCCAAGTGCAGTAAGGTTCACCTTATTCCCATTAATAAGCTTGATTAAATTTTGTTTGCTTAATCTGTTGAGCATCGAACTTACCTTATTGGTTTTTTCACCTACTATTTCAGCCACTTTCTCAACACCGGCAAAATTCTTGCCATTAGAAATCCTATAGATAGCAGTCAAATAATCCTCAACTCTTGTATTGAATGCAACTTTCCTTTTCTTTATTGTTTTCCACACAACCCCGTCTTTTGGAGAGAATAAGAAAGCTAGTAAAAATAGTAATCCAGCAACTAAAACCATCATTGCGCCGGATGCAACATTGAAGTAAAATGAGAAATACAGCCCTGACAAAGCTGATATGATGCCTATAAAGGCAGCAATCACCATCATTGTTGACATTCTCTTAACCAGAAGATAAGCAGTGGCCCCTGGAGTGACTAACATAGCTATTACCAGCACAATACCTACAGTTTGCAGAGAAGCGACTATGGTCAATGACAGCAGAAACATAAGCAGATAATGGAAAAACGTCACAGGCAAGCCAATGGAAGCAGCCATGATAGGGTCAAAAGCATGCAATAACAATTCTTTAAACAAAACTATAATTACAATTAAGACAACAATTCCAGTCACACTCGTTAAAATCAAATCCAATGTAGAAACTCCAAGTACATTTCCAAACAAAATATGGTATAAATCAATGCTTTTAGCTCTTATCAAACTCATCAACAATATTCCAAAAGCAAAAACAGTGGTGAACATAACTCCAATGGCAGTGTCTTCCTTGATCTTGCTGTATTTGGAGACAATGCCAATGCCCAAGGCCGTCAGAACTCCAGTAACCAAAGCACCGATGAAGAAAGGTATCTTAAGCAAAAATGCAATCGCGACTCCCGGAAGAACTGCATGAGATATAGCATCCCCTAATAAAGCCCATTTCTTCACAACTAAATAACAGCTCAGGATGGAAGATATCACTCCGACTAGCAGGGAGGCTATCAAAGCCCTCACCATAAACTCATACTGAAAAGGGTCTATAAAGTAATTGTAAAAAACCATTTTATTCTTTTGCTTGCACCTCTTCCAGCAAGGTAAGTCTACCGCCATAGGCCTTGTTGATTATATCTTGCTTAAAAACATCTTTTGTCTTGCCATAAGCGACTAATCTTTGATTTATCAGCATCAGGCTGTCGTATCTCTTGACAACATTACTCAGATCATGATTGACAACAACGATTGTTTTTCCCACATCTTTCAGTTTGCCCATTAAATCAAGGATAGAATTTTCTGTGGCAGCATCTACACCCACAAATGGCTCATCCAGCATCAAGATATCCGTCTGCTGCGCTAATGCACGTGCCAAAAAAACACGCTGCTGCTGGCCGCCTGAAAGCTCGCCAATCTGCCTCTCAGAAAAATCCTGCATACCCAGCTGCTGCAATGACTCATCAACAATCTTATGATCTTCTTTTTTAGGCTTCCTGACCCATCCAAGATGCTTATACCTGCCCATCATGACAACATCCCTTACAATGACTGGAAAATCCCAGTCTATCTCGCTTCTTTGAGGGACATAAGCAACTTTATCCCTGGCTTTAGAAATATTTTCTCCAAATACAGAGATACTGCCTGAATCCAGCTGCAGCAAGCCCATAATTGCCTTGAGAAAAGTACTTTTTCCTGCACCATTCGGGCCTATGACCCCGACAACTTGCTTCGGTTTAATAGAGGCAGAAATACTTCTTATGACTGGATTTTTATCATAGCTTACTGTTAAATTTTTTACGTCAATAGCATTCATTTTAGAGCCTCAACAATATTATTCACATTTGTCCTCATCATGCCGATGTAAGTATCAGCACCGCTTCCGGGAAGTCCTAAAGAATCTCCATACAAAGCCTTCCCAAGCTCAATTCCTGCATCCTTTGCAACTCTTTCCATCAATTTCGGGTTTATTGTAGTCTCGACAAAAGCAGCCTGAACGTCTTCTGTTTTAATCCCATCAACCAAAGCCGCAACTTCCTGAGCAGAAGGTTCATCCTCTGTTGTGATGCCCCATATGCTCCCGACAACCTTGAACCCATACCTAATGCCAAAGTAGGCATAAGCATCATGTGTCGTTACAAGCTTCCTGTTCTCTTCAGGAATTTCTTCAACTCTCGCTTTAATCCAGTCATTCAGTTCTTTCAGCTGATTAATATAACCTTCAGCATTTTTTTCATAATACTCAGCATTTTCAGGATCAAATTCCATTAAAACTTCCTTAATGCTCTCAACATAACTTACAGCATAGACCGGATCCATCCATAGGTGGGGATCGGGATCATTTCTTTGGTCTCTCATAGGTTCCAGATTTGCAGTGACCTGGTGGCTTTGCCTGATACCACCTGCATTTTCCAGTAGCTCTTCCATCCATTTCTCAAGGTTATAGCCATTATAAAAGACCAGGTCAGAATCAACAATTTCCTGCACATCTCTGGGTACTGGCTCATAGACATGAGGATCGGATCCTACAGGCAATAAGCTTACAGAATCCATTTTATCTCCTGCAACATTCCCAACAAAGTCAGCAATGATGTTTATAGTAGTCAGGGCTTTCTTATTTCCATTATCGTTTTCTCCAATTGTTCCTGAATTATTACATCCATTAAGAATCAAAATTATAAAAAACAATAATGGAATAATAATCTTATTTTTTATTGTGTTTGTTGCTTTCATTTTTATTGAGTTCAGAATCAATTCACCTTTGGTATCGGCTTCCCATGAGGATCTTCTTTTGGATTCCCAAGCAATTTCCTTAACTTTTCAATTGCTTCATCGCTGAAAGCATGCTCTAGTCTATGCGCTTCTTCATGGATATTTTTTGGATCTATTTTAAGCACATCTTTCAAAAAACTCTCAATAATCCTGTGTTTGAACGTCAATTTCCTAGCAATATTCCTCCCTTTAGAGGTAAATAATATGTTTGAATATTTTTTATATTGGACTAAGCCTTCCTTATTCAATTGCTTTAGCATCTCAGAAACGCTCGGTTTCGTAATATCGAGGTAATCCGCTAAATCAACTGACCTGACATATCCCTCTTCCTCAAGAAGATGGTATATTCCTCTCAGATAGTCTTCTCTGCTAGCACTTTCCATAAAAAGTTAGGTTAGCCTAACTTATATATAAACCTTTGTATTACTATAAAAAACATAATAACAAAAAATTAATAAACTTCATCCTAACTACAATTTCAATGGCACCAGAAATAGAATTAACAACTAAAAAATTAGGAGAAATAAAGGATAACTGCCTTGTTATTGCGTTCTTTGAAGATAAATTAAAGCCAAATGATGAAATAAATAATTTCGACAAATCAATTAACAATATCATATCCAATTCTATAAAAAACAAGGATTTCAAGGCAGAAAAAAACGAAATAGAGACATTTTACCTCAACAATAAAAATCTAAAATATTTAGCATTGTTAGGATTAGGAAAAGAAAAAGACTTTAACCTAAATAAATTAATGGATACAGTAAGCAATTTATCAAAAAAACTAAGAAACTCAGACATAAAAACCTTTACTCTTGATTTAAATTCCTTCAAAAACAAAAATTTTGATCACAACACATATCTGGAAAAAATATCCCAGGCAGCAGTTCTTTCCATGTATCAATTTAATAAATTCAAGACAAAAGATTTGGATAAGATAAAATCAATAACAAAAGCTGCAATAATAGTAGATAACAAAGATTTGAAAAAATCTCAAAAAATTATAGATGATGCTGCAATATACACCGAAGCAGTCAACAAAACCAGAGATTTAATCAACACCCCACCAAATGTAGCAACTCCTGTTTATGTAGCAGATTATGCACAAAAGACAGCCAAAGAAAACAATCTAAAATGCACAATTCTTGACGAAAAGCAGATAGAAAAGCTAGGTATGGGTTGCATAATGGCTGTAGCTAAAGGAAGTGTAAATAAGCCTCGCTTAGTAATTCTTGAATATAATGGAAACGGAAGTGATAAGCCAATAGTTTTAGTTGGAAAAGGCATTACATTCGATACAGGAGGAATCAACGTCAAGCCATCCTCCTACATGACAACAATGAAGGATGACAAAGCAGGAGCTTGCGGTGTTATAAATATCTTAGAAGCATGCAGAAAACTAAAATTAAAGGCAAATGTGATTGGAATGGCAGTTTTAGCCGAAAATATGGTTAGTGACAAAGCTTATAAGCCAGACGATGTTTTAACCTCACATTCCGGCCTTACAGTTGAAGTAACCAATACAGATGCTGAAGGTCGCTTGGTTCTTGCAGATGCGCTTTCATATTCATTAAAATACAAGCCAAAAGCAATTATTGATATTGCTACTTTAACAGGAGCATCAATAATTGCATTAGGGTATTTCGCAAGCCCTGTTGTCGGAAATGATCAAAAACTGATAGATCAGATAAAGCAAGCTTCTGAAACAAGCCTTGAAAAAATTTGGCAGTTCCCTTTATGGGAAGAATATAGTGAGTTGATTAAAAGTGACATAGCGGATGTAAAGCACCTCAATGAAGGAATTGACGCCGGTGTCATGGTAGGAGGAATTTTCTTAGAGAATTTTGTCGAAGACATTCCTTGGGCTCATTTAGATATAGGAAACACAGTCTGGGCAAAACAAGAAAAAGGCTACACAGTCAAAGGCGCAACCGGCTTCTCAGTACTTTTATTATTAAATCTATTAAGAGATTGGAAATAAAATGGATTTACCTGATGTTAGGAGGACCGTACATATAGAAAACCCCGCACCTGCACAGGAAATACTTAACGCTTTAAGGAAAGTAGCAGGTGATGTTGGAGGGCAATATAAGGAAGAGATAGTGCGCGATGTTGATGGAGCAATAACTGTTCAGGTTGGAATACATAGCATACACCCTTCAGACATTGCTCATCCTTATCCTGATGTTATACTAAGGACTGGTGAAAATCTCAGCACTACTGAAATTGAATTAGGCCAAGATTATTCTACATTAGGTGTTGGAAGTCATAATTGGCCTTCTAGTCATCATTATTCGCGGTCTTATACACATCAACAGGCTGTTGTCGGTGTAGAGGCAGTAAGAGATAGTTTAGAAGCAATATTAAAATAAAAAAATAAAAAAGAAATAATTCTACTTAAGGTGTTTCCTGAGGTCTCTGATAATACCTTCTGCTTCTTTCCTTAAGCCTAATCCGAATCCTATTGCCAGCGCTAAAACTATTCCACCGATAATGATTAATATCGTTGTTTCAGCTAAAACAATATTTATGCCAATTTGCCTCAATGCAATCTCTGCAAAGAAGATTATTGTCACAATTCGGATAAATGAGCTTATTGCCCTTATGCCTTTTAGCTTCTTTGCATGTGCTGTTGCATCAGCAAAGAAATCAGCTACTATCAGCCCTACAAGCATTATAACAACACCTGCAATAAGGTTTGGCGCCCACAATGCAACTCTTTCTAATATAGCTGAAAGCTGTCCGAGTTCCAGCCAATTTGCAGCAGGTGACAAAAATGCTACAATTACCCACCACTTTATCAATTGCCCTGAGACATTTGATACTTGCAATCCTCCTAGGCTGTCAGCTCTTCCCATCTTAACAAGCCACTCATCAACTTTAGATCTCTGGAGGATATGCTTTACTACCCATCCGGTAAACGCACCGACAATATACCCAAGAACTATTGTCAGGACTGCAAACACTATCCCTGGTAAGATAGAAACTAGAGAATTCCATAATGTCAAAACTGGATTTGCAAACTCCTGCCCAAACTGTGTTAAATCAATAGGCATTTTTTAATCACCTCATATTTAATATCTTTTTAGAAGTCCAGGAAGGTTTATTTTCCTAACACCTCTTAATTCATTTTTTGGGTTTGTTATTTAAAAGGTTTTCTGTTTTTATTGTGATTTAGAGAAATAAAATCTTAATATTTGCAAGCTTCCTCATAAATTCGATTTCCAATTCGTTCAAGATCTTCTGGTGATTCTGGACTTTCTCTTGAAAATAAGGATAGGTGACTCCAAACTTGATCAGCTGCAATCATATGTTCACGTGTTTGCGATCTTCCATCCATATTTCTCTCGAATCCTTGTTGAGAACCTGGAGGGAGGGGATATTTTCCGGCTACTCTCATGACATTTCCATAAACTAGGTTTCCAAGAGATGCATGATCAGAACCCAATGCTGATTCTAAATTCCAGCATTCTCTATTTCTTCTCCAATCAACAGTTAATCTGTTATCTAGAGAGCTTCCTATAGGTCGTATTTTTACTGGAGACGAAGGTGGGAGAACATTCAATATGGACGCAGCTATAGCACCTATAGCAACAACTGCAATAACTACGCTCTCTCTACTTATTCTTACCATACTCCAACTAATTCCTAGTATTTCTTAAATCTTCCCTCAATCAAATACTTTTTTGATATAAACAAACACATTTAAAAACAAAAACAAATCCCAAACAAAAATGCAGCAACCACAAGAATACGAGCTAAAAATAATAGAAATAATAGATGAAGCACAGGAAGTGAAGACATTCAGAGTGGAAAACAAAAACATCCCTTTCTATCCCGGCCAATTCTTCATGGTTCGTTTTGATGACCCTAAATTCCAAAGAGCTTATTCTATTGCCTCAAGCCCGGAGCAAGAAGGTTACATAGACATAACAATGAACTTAGTTGGAGAATTTACAAAAAAACTATGGGAAACAAAAGTAGGAGATTCATTAGTCTTCAAAGGACCATATGGAAAGTTCTATTTCAGCGAAGATATGAAAAACAACTTGGTTTTGATTAGTGGTGGATTAGGAATCTCTCCCTTAATGTCAATCATAAGATATTGCAACGACAAAAAACTACAGAACAAGATAAATATGATTTACAGCGTAAAAACACCGAAAGATATTGTATATGATGAAGAGATAAAGAAAATTAAAGAAGAAAATAGCAATTTCAATTATACTGTAACAGTAACAAGACCTTCAGAAGAGCACAATTGGGACGGAAGAACAGGAAGGATTGATATTGATTTATTAAAAGAAAATATTAATGATGTAGAAAATTCCTTATACTATCTTTGCGGTCCGTTGGAGTTTGTAAAAAGCTCCATAGCGATGCTGGAAACCTTAGGCGCAAAAAAAGAGCAGATAAAAACAGACATTTGGGGAGAGTAAATAACAATATTTAAAAATACTAAATTCTAAGAATAAATAATAATTAAAAATTGAATTAAATATTGGAAATTTTTTTATTGTATAAAAAGTATGAAATACTTTTTATGCTTGAAAAAATTCACTAATTTAAAAATTTATGAAATTTTTTCATTGAACAAAAAGGGTGATTTAATGTACAAAAGAATAATTTCCTTAGCTCCGAGCAATACTGAAATTCTTTACGTTCTTAATGCACAGGATAAACTAGTAGCATGTACGCGCTATTGTGATTATCCTCTTGCAGCAACTAAAAAACCGAGAGTAGGTGGCTGGTTAGATATAAAGGAAGAATTAATCCTAAAACACAAACCAGATCTACTCTTAACCTCTACATTTGTCCAGAATAAAATAACAGACAGATACAAAAAATTAGGGCTAAACATAGAAGCAGTTATGCCCACTACCTTAGTCGGTATTTTTAACTCAATAACTAAAATAGGAAAATTAGTTGGAAAAGAAAAAGAAGCTGAAAATCTGATAAAA
>CEPX01183636.1_pt1 | contig 11285 bp, 8 predicted proteins | sample 361361 | NCBI WGS metagenome assembly CEPX01 (sample SAMEA2619974, study PRJEB7988) | marine metagenome | biome: marine biome (ENVO:00000447); feature: mesopelagic zone (ENVO:00000213) & marine oxygen minimum zone (ENVO:01000065); material: "saline water (ENVO:00002010), including plankton...
CCCACGCCAGAAATAAAAAAAATCAAAAAATGACACCAAAAAAACCAGAAGAACTTTTTGCTACAGTTTTCGTTACAGTAGGTAACGGCAGATTCGATCCTTTGATCAAAGAAATCGATCGACTAAAAGAGATTGGAAAAATTCCTAGCAAAGTTATCATTCAAATAGGTCACGGATCTTACGAACCCAAACATTGCGAGTTCTTCAAATTCGCTCCAAAGTTGCATGAGTATTATGACAAAGCCAGTTTTGTTATTTGTCATGGCGGACCTGGGACTGTTTTTGAAATTCTAAGACGCAAACTTCCAGTGATTGCTCTTGCGAATCGTGATAGAACTGATCCAAGACATCAAGTTGAGTATTTGGAAGGGATTTCAGCTGAAACAGAAGCACTTCTTTATTGTCCTGATGTTAAAGAGCTTGAGAAGTATTTGAAGATAGCAGAAGAGCATGACTTCATTCCATATGTTAGGCCAGAGTGTAAGATTCATGAATTACTTAATGAGTTTTTGGATGAAGTGGATGAGAAGAACTAAATTAATATATTAGATGATTATTGCCTTCATAAATGAAAAAATATCTCACAATCACAATCCTCGCGGTTCTTTTTCTAAGTTTATACTCCTATTATGATATTTCAATAGAAGACTTAGGCGATATAGGAACAATTACAGGAGCAGCAACTGGTTTACCCGAACAAGAAATAATTGAAGAGACTATTGAAACAACAGATAATCAAAACACAAACGAAGCAATCCAAGTCACATTCTGTCCAACACAAAACTGTGAAGAAACTTTACTAAACTTCATAAACGAAGCCACAACCACTTTACACTGCGCTTTCTATGACATTGGTTTAGAATCAGTGCAAGATGCCTTAAGAAATCAAGCAGAAAGAATAGAAGTGCAAGTTGTAACTGACGATGAATATTATGACAAATTCTCTGAAGATTTCGTCAAAGAAGATGGCTACGCTTACATGCACAACAAGTTTTGTATCTCAGACAATAATAAAGTTCTAACTGGAAGTATGAACCCAACAGACAATGGTGCAAACAAGAATGATAACAACCTATTAATCATTAATTCAGAAAACTTAGCAACAGCTTTTGAAGCTGAATTTCAAGAACTTTGGAATGGAGTTTTCAAAAAGGGAAATCCTAACGCAATATCCATAAGCTTAAACGATATAACCATCGAATCTTACTTCTGCCCAGATGACGATTGTGCAAATGCAGTTGAGGAAGAAATCAAAGAAGCAAAAGGATCTATTTATTTCATGACTTTCAGTTTCACTCATGAAGGTATTGCTAACAATATTTTAGTGCAACATGAATTGAACGAATTGGATATCAAAGGAGTGTTTGAATCAAGAATGAATTCTCAATACAGCAAATTTGAGGTATTCGATTACCAAGGAATTGAGGTTAGAAAAGACGGCAACCCTAATAGTATGCATCACAAAGTGTTCATTATAGACCAAGAGACAGTAATTACTGGGAGTATGAATCCTAGTAATAATGGGATTGATAATAATGACGAAACTCTTTTAATCATTCATTCAAGCGATATTGCCAAGCAATTCACAGAAGAATTCAACAGAGTCTGGGCTGAAGCTGAAGAGTAAGTGGTCACCTAAAAACAAAAAATTTAAATAAGTGGACACCATAGAGAGTATATGTACTTAGAAATAAGAGAAATTGGAAAGAAAAAAAAGTATTATCTTACTCATTCTTACAAAAAGGAAGGCAAAGTCCAGAAGACTCGTCGTTATTTAGGTGAAAATTTAAGTAACAAACAACTTCTAAAAATTCGTCCACAAGCAGAAAAAGCTATCAAAGTTAAAATTAACGAAAGTAAGAGAATTAATAATCCTTTTAACACAGTCCTTTCAATAGAAGAAATTAAAGAGATTGATAATTTAATCTCAAAAAATTATGTAAAGATCCAACATCTTTCAAAAAAACAATGGAATGAATTTACTGAGAGTTTTACCTATAACACAAATGCTATTGAAGGTTCTACTCTAATCCTATCTGAAGTTAAAAAGATCATCTCTAACAATATTTGGCCTCAAGATGCTCCAAAAGAAGATATTGCTGAAGCTCAAGGAGTTAAAAGTGCTATTGATTACATCCGAACTTGTAAAACTCAGTTATCAATTAAAATTATTAAAGAGATTCATGAAATTATCTTTCAAAATTCTAAGTCTTTCGCCGGAAAGATAAGAAAAAAAGGAGTAGAAGTAGTTATTAGAGATTTCAAAGGAGAGATTGTTCACCAAGGTGCTCCTTCAATTTTGGTTTCAAGTTTACTAAAAGAACTAGTTACCTGGTATCAAAGAAATAAAAACAAATATCATCCAATTGTTTTAGCAGCAGTAGTCCACAACCAATTTGAGACAATTCACCCTTTTGCAGATGGAAATGGAAGAGTCGGTAGAGTTTTACTAAATAATATACTGATTAAACATGATTTTCCTCCAATCAACATTGAATTTAAACACAGGCGTGAATATTACAGATCATTACAAGAATACCAAAAAAGAGGAGATCTTCGTCCTACAATAGAATTATTCTTAAAGGAATACAAGATATTAAAAAGAAAATTTAGGTGACCACCCTTTCCAAAAAAGTGGACACCCAAATCAACAAATATTTAAGTTAAAATAACTTTCTTACACTTATGCTCTTCGCAAAAGACCATCTAATTCATAATTTTCCAAAAAGATACCCTTTGTACAAAAAAATATTTGCTAATTTCATCTATGTTCTTGGAGGAATTGTAATTCACCATAGAAAAAATAGTCTTACTCACAAAGATATATTTAGAGCCAAACATAGAATGTACAAAGGAGACATTGTTCTTGTTGGCAATTTAAGAGAGTTATCTAGTTTAGCAATTTCGGGAATTACAACTCATGCTATGCTTTATTTAGGAAGAAGAAGGTTTGTTGGTGCAGTAGGTGACGGAGTATCCTTATCAACTTGGCACCATGTAGCAACAGAGTATGATGTATTAATTATTCTTAGAATTCCAAGGTACGTTAAAGGAAGAAGAAGAATGATTCAAGAAGCTTGTTTATTTGCTGAAAAACAATTAGGAAAGCCTTATGACTTCTTTTTTGAAAGTGATTACGCCAAATACTTCTGTACAGAATTAGTTAATTCTGCTTTTCATCATGCTAAGTTTCACACTGGTCTCTCTTCAGTGAAACCTTCTCACAATGTTTTAGAAAAGATAGAGAAGAAAATTTTCAGTGGAACCCAGGCATTGAAACCAGACAAATTCTTAACATCAAACTTTGATATTGTGTTTATATCTCACAACTTAGAGTATAAAGATGGTAAGTTACATTTGAATGAGGATTAATTCAAATTTACAGAACTGGTCTCTCTACGGCAAGTACACCTATTCCCAACATGAAACAATGATAATTTAGAAACTTTAAACTTCAAAGGTGTCTTAGTAAATTCTTCTTTTTCTTCAAAATCAAAAACACCTAAAGAGATATGAGGATGAAAATTCTCATAAGCATAACTCTCAATATAATTATTCAATATTTTCATACTTCCTTCACTGATACTTGTTTCTTCTCCTTCAACTAGAACTAAAGCATCTTTACTTTCGACTAAAAAAGGTCTTACAATTTCAATGGCTTTTTCATGAAAGGATCTTAATATATCTGAAATAACAATGTCAAGATACAAAGTATAACTTCCATCTTTTTGTGCATATTTTCCAAAACCACTGATATCTAAATCTATTTCAGTTTTATCTTCTAAAATCTCATTAAGTTTGTTTGAGATAAAAGCAATGTCTTTCTCATCAACACATCCTAACGCTAAACTAATATGTGGGATAAAATCCTCTTTTCCTAATTCAAAAAATGCTTTATCTAAATCCTTAGCTCTTTTATTAATATTTAAACAATAATCTATTACTTCATCTGAAGGAATTAGAGCGATATCAATTGCTTTAACTGCCATTATGATTACTTCTTTAACTCAAGATATAAATAATTAACCTATCCTATCCAATATCTCATGAGCATCTTGGCTAGCTAAATGTTCTTTGAGAAAAGCTAGATCCTTTCTAAGTAGAAACTTACTTCGCAATTGTGACTTCTCCTGCTCACTAACTCTTGCTAACTTATCAACTAGAATTAAACCATAAGGATAGCCTAAGAAGGTTGGGTCTTTTGATTGGTCCAACAGACTTCCTAAAACAGTCTTTTCCCCATCGAATCTGAAAACATGCCAAGCAGACCAATGCAATTTCACAAAATGCAATTTCTCGCTAAAAGAATAAACCCATGGATTATTCATAGAACAAATTTTATTCAAATAAACTACAGGATTCTTACCACTTACAGTAAAGAGTTGAGTTGTTTTAGCGAGTGCACAAACTCTCGAAGGCAAACTGTCAATTATCTCTTGCTCTTTTGGATACCTTGCATCTAAACTGCCATCTAAAATTACATATGCTTCTGGATCTTTCTCAGCCAGTAACTTTGTCAGCTTTAATTCCATAAAACGTCTTACAATCCCCCCCAACTTTGTAATTGGAGCTCTTTGTCTTCCAGATTTAATCATTTCATTGCTTGAAGAAACCATTAATTCTTCTTTTTCAAATGTAATTCCCTCAATCTTTTTTCCATCTAAAAACAATTCAGCAATGTAATAGATCTGATCACGAATAGTTTCGGTTCTAACTAAACAATAAGCGTTCAGTTTGTGAATTTCTTTTCCTTTATCAGAAAAACTAACTGCAGCAACTCTTAAGTATTGCAAACAAAAATTCCCTGCAACTAACAGTTCTGCTTGGCCACCATCAACAAAGTAAACTTTCTTTAACTCTCCTTTTCCAATCTCAGAGAACCGAGAATGATCTATTTGCAAAACTTCTCCCTTATACAAAAGTGAATCAACTTTATCTTCTTGTCTACAAATTTCTTGAAGCTTGGCTACTATTTCTTCATTCATAATAACATCAGCATCATTCTTACTTAATAAGATTCTGCTTTTAAAAACTACAAACCCAATAAAAATAAATATTCCAAAAACTTTCCCTTATCAAAATGCATAAAATTACTATCATAGAAACTACTGTTGCTAAAGAGGAGCAAGCTCAAACTATAGCAAAAACCTTGCTTAACAAAAGAATTATTGCCTGTGCGAACATTACAAAAATTCAAAGTCTTTACAATTGGGGAAATCAAGAACAAAACGAAGAAGAATTCAAAATATCTTGTAAAACTCTAAGAGAAACTGAAGATCTTTGTCATAAAACATTAGAAGAATTGCATCCTTACAGAGTTCCCATGATTTTAATTAAATCAGTTTCTTGCAATGAAGAATACTACAATTGGGTAAAAGAAAAAATAAGTCCAATAAAATAAAATCTACTCCTTATCGAAACTGATCACAAACTCTTGCTTCTTAACTTTAGCTTCAACAGTATGCTTATGTTTCTTAGCAGCCTTCTTTGATTCAACTAAAACATGGCTTGCACCTACCTTTGCTTGAATCATTTCTGTAAACTTAGACACAGCTTCAGCCAAATCTTTAGGTACTTGCAAATGCAAAGTAATTACATCAGTTTTTTCAAGTCCTGCTTTCTTTCTCTCATTCTGAACTAATCGCATTAATTCTCTTGCATATCCTTCTGCTTCTAATTCAGCTGAACGAGACATGTTCACATACACAAATCCGCCTTTGAAAGACCCTTCAGTAAATCCTTTTGGAACCTCACGAGAAACCAAAAGATCATTCATTGAAATTTGTGCATCACTCTTATCAGATAAATGAAATACATAACTACCTTTCTCCTCTATTGAAGATAAAACATCAACCATTTTAACTTTAGATAAATGTTTAATTACTTCAGGTGATTGTTTTCCAAACCGAGGCCCTATTGTTTTCATGTTAACTTCAGCTTCAACTTTTACACCCGGCAAGTTTGGCATTACAGTAATATCCTTAACATTAAGTTGAGATTTCAATAGATCTCGCAGACTCTCTACTGCTTTAACAGTTTTTGAATCTGCACTGACAACAACCAACTCTTTAATTGGCCATCTCAAACCGAGTTTTGCTTTCTCCCTTGCATTCAAAGATGCTTGCATAACTAAGTCTAAAGTTTGCATTTGTGCTTCAAGTTTGGTGTCCATTAGTTTTTTCTCAACTTTTGGCCACATGTAGTGACTAATACTCTCTTCTTCCAAAGAAAATTCTTCTTTTAAATTCAAATACATTACTTCACTTACAAATGGACAAAACATCTGTAACATCTTAAGTCCATCAAGCATAACTTTAGCAACTGTAAAAAGCACAATCTCTTTCTCTTCTTTGCTGCCAGTTGCTAATCTATCTCTCACCATTTGCACATAGTTACGTGACAAGTTAAAAAACAAAGCTTCGATGACATCTCCAACTTTATCTAAACGATAAGTTTCCATCAAATCAGTAACTCGTGTAAGAGTAGACTGCAGATTACTCAAAATATACTTCTCAGAAGAACCCAGTTGCATTTCTTCTAAATCAGCATCCAAAGCGAAAGGGTTAATTCCACTTTCTTTAGCTGAACTAATCAAGAGCTTATGCAAATTCCAAACTATTTTCAAAAACTTTTCTTTAACAACAATTTCTTCCCAAGAGAAACTGATATCTTCTCCTGCTGTTGTTGAAGCCATATACAAACGCAAAACATCTGCTCCGTGTTTGTCAATGATTTCGTATGGTGAAGTAATGTTTCCTAAGCTTTTGGACATCTTAACTCCTTCAACATCAGTTACAAAACCGTGCATGTATACATTCTTAAAAGGCAGTTTATCAAAACCAAGTGCGCTTGCAACCATTAAAAGGTTGAACCACCCTCTAATTTGATCTTTTCCTTCTAAGATAAAATCTGCGGGGAAATATCTCTTAATCAATTCCTCGTTCTGAGGATAATCTAAGCAATTCCAACTAGCAGTCCCAGCATCAATCCAAACATCTAAGATATCAGGAACACGTTTAAACACCTTGCCATCCTTCTCAATAGTTATATCATCAATGAAAGGAATGTGTGGGTTTTTTACTTTTTGTCCAGACAATTTCTCAAGTTCAGTTATACTCCCAACAACAATAAATTCTTCTTCTTCAGTTTTAGGATCTACATACTTCCAAATAGGAATTGGTGTTCCCCAGAATCTTTGTTTGCTGATAGAATTGTCTCTTAAGTTTTCAAGCCAACTTCTAAATGCGTTCTTACTTGTCTCTGGATTCCAATAAACTTTTTCATTCATGGCCAGTAATTTTTCTTTCAAATCTTCCATTTTAAAGAACCATTGTTTTGTGGTTCGAAAGATTACTGGTTCATGGCTTCGCTCCCCATAAGGATAATCATGAGTGTATTTTTCTTTAGCAATTAATACTCCTTCATCATCAAGCATTTGAATGAATTTGCTATCATCATCTTTAGCTTTGAGTCCATTCATTTCGTCTTTGAAATCCGCAAAGAATCCTTCTTCGTTAACGCAGTTGAATGGAGGAATTCCATTAGTATGGCCAACTTCATAATCCTCTGGTCCGCAACCGGGAGCTGTGTGAACTAAACCAGTTCCTGATGTATCATCACAATATTCTTTTGTGAGTAGAACAGTAAAAAGTTTTTTTGCTGCTTGAACATTTTCTGGCAGTTTGTCAAATACCTTCAGTGGATGCTCATAAGATTTTCCTTCTAGTTTCTTTCCTTTGTATTCTTTGATAACTTTGAATTTTTTTATCTTTGCTTTCTCAAGTACAGATTCGTGAAGGGTTTTTGCTAATGTCCAGACTTCTTTTCCACCGTTAGTTTCAACTTCCACATCCACATAGTCCAGATCTGGGTTAACCATGATTGCAAGGTTAAGTGGGATTGTCCAAGGAGTAGTGGTCCAGATTACAAAGTGTGAATCTTTTGGAGCTCCCTTAGTTGTCCTTTTGAATTTGATATAAATTGAAGTATCGGTTACAGATTTGTATTCTAGTTCGTGTTTAGCTACAGCTGAAGCTGTTGCTGCGTCCCAATGCATTGTTCTAAGACCCTGGTACAATCTTTTCTTTTTGTGTGCTTGTTTTACTAGCCACCAAACAGAACTTATGAACTCTTTTTTGATAGGCTGATATGGATTAGAGAAGTCAAAAGTGGTTCCTAAGCGTTTAAAATCCTTATCCATGATGTGCATAATTTCTGTGCAGAACTTTTCACACTCTGTTGCAAACTTGTCTAAACCAAAATCTAAGATATCTTGTTTATCTTTGAGATTAAACTTTTTCATAACTTTTTGTTCTGTTGGCAGACCATGCATATCATAACCATTTCTGTCCCAAACATCAAGTCCTTGCATTCTCTTATATCTTAATACAACATCTTTTAGAGACATGTTCCAAGCATGTCCTAGGTGAATGTTTCCAGAAGTGTAAGGTGGTCCTTGTAAGAAGTAATACTTCTTTTTTCCAGCTCCTCTTTTACGAAGAGCTTCTACTGTTTTCTTTGAGTGCCAGTAGTGTAGTACAGCAGTTTCATTATCTAGTGAATATTCTTTAAATTTCATAGAAGATAAGAGAGTAAGAGATTATATAAAAAGCTATTGAGGGAATTGGTGCTGTAGAAACCAATCTTTTTGTCAATTCCTCTACATATCACTAGGCAAATCAGGCATATCTACACTAGGTCCAGAAGAAGGGAGATCGCTTCCGCCATTTACAGAATAACTTCCTCCATTACTAACATCTTGCTGTCTTGCTAACGCTTCTCTAAACTCACTATCTTGAGCCAAACGTTCCATAAACGCTTTGTTACCATTTTTCTTCAAAGCTTCCTGCTCAACTAAAACCTGCCAAAGAGGAGTTGCTTCATACTGGCCTTTAGTAATTCCTTCTTCTTCTAAATTAATAGGATACATTGCCTGACCAACACTAGCCAAATAATCGTCTCCTTGACTAACTAGTTTAGCTTTCCCAGAATCCAAAAGGTCACTCAATCTAATTGGATCATAGTTTACAGCTTCTTTAAGATCATCATCTAAATATCCAATTCCCTTTGGAGTTACAATATAATCTCCTTTAGCATTTCTTAAAACAGGGACTCCTTGCTCATCAATCAATTTTTGCAAACCGGCTGCTTCACTTGCAGGGATTCCATTTCTTTTGCTAATTCCTAAATCATCTTCATTTGCATAACGAATATCAAAAGTCCCTTTGATTTCATCATCAGTCATAATTGTTCCTTTCTTAAAGTCCTTAACAGTAGAATAAGCACTGGTTGCAGTAAGTTCTTCTTCACTTAAGATTCCTGCTTGCAATGCTTTTCCAACTAATCCATAAATTTCTCTTCTCTCTAAGGTTCTACTTCGCTTAACGTTAAGCGGAGACCAAACATTATCAATTACATCCATCCATTGTTCATCTTCAATTGGAGCAAGAACATATTGTTGAGCTGCACCACTGATGTGTTCATTTGCTTTTTTCTGAAGTCCACTTCCCCAATTGTAAGGCATATCTTCAAATTTCAAACTAGCATTTTTGGTAGCATCTTCAATGTCTCTAAAACTAATTCCAAATGCTGCTTGCACTAATTGTTTAATTTTAAATTCTCTTGCTGTTTCATCTAATTCATCAAAAGTTTTTGGATCGATTCCAAATACTTCAGCAGCTTTGACAGCAAGACCCTGCATTACTTCTTCCTGATTTCCTCTTAAGTCAGCTGCACTATAACTTGCTGTTTGCGGGATTCCTTCTGCCGCTCTCTCTAAATCCCATTTGTTTCTAACTTCATCTAAAACTGCTTTTACTTGATTTTTACTTTGTTCCCCATATTCTCTAATTAATGAAAAGTTTAATCTAAATCTTTGATCAAATTCTTGAGCATTAAGTCCAGTATAATCTACATTAAATCCTTTATCTGATAAAGCATAATTAAGATCTAATTCTTTCAGTGGCCCTCGATTTCCAAAAATATCTTCTAAAGTTTCTTCGGCAACAACCGTTCCAATTTCTTCAAATTTAACTTTTTGTTTTGCGTGGTCAAGAGTATGCTTCCCATAGAGAACAACTCTCATGGTTCCACTAAGAGTTCTTTGTACATGATACTCACTAGCACCAACTAATTGATGAGTTTGGCTATCAAATTCCCCAATACAAAACGCACCATGTGATCCTTCTTGAGCATGATCTATTGCTAAAACACCTGGAGTAAAAGTTAATTGTTTAAACTCAGCTCCAGTTTCATCATCTTGATAATTAATCCAATCAATTGTCGCACTAGCACTGTGGTGGTGCCCGTTCACCAAAAGTTTTGGCATAGGTAAACCTACACTTTTCCTTGCGCTCATAAAACGATGTAAATAAACTGAAAAATTATCTTTGTGTTTTCCTTCTGAAGGCGGTGCAACGTGAGTTACTAACAGATCAATTTCATTTCCTTCTTGATCTTCAGCTCTTGGATTAGCTAATAATGATTGCAGAGGTCTTGCCCGATTAACTCCTTCTTGTTGGTTATCACATAAGAATCCTCTTGTGGTTCCAGCTCCACCAACAGGCGCACTTCCTCCACCAGACGCCCAAAGAACTTTCATTCCGTTATCTTCTTGAGTAAACCCTGTACCCCGATAGTTGTCTCCAAAAATTCTTTGAATTTCTTCTTCTCTATCCCAGTTACCTCCAATAGTAATTAGGTTAGGATCAATTTCTCGAGTTAAACTATAAGTTCTATCCGCATGCTTACTAACAGTCGCTTCAGAAGCTGCTGCTGCACTTGTGATCATATCAATTTGTGCTTGACTGTATTTCCCTTCTTTTAATGCCTCTCTTAGAGGACTATCTACTCTTAATTGAGCTCTTGCCCTCTCGGTAATCAGACCTTGATCTCTAGTATAATCAGAACTTAATTTTTGAAGAATATCTCCAAGACAAATTCGAGTATCTACTCCTTGACTCTCAGCAACTTGCCTTGCCATTCTTAGACCTTGCAAGTTGTTGTGCGGGTCTCCAATAAACATTACAGAATAAGTGCCATTTTGACCTGGTTGAATAGGGCTAGCGCCATCTAATCGGCTCTCCAAATTAGCCTCGTCCCCCTCTGCACTCTGGTCTTGTTGTGTCATCTTAGAACATTATTCAGATAGGAACTTGTATATATAAATGTTTCTATTGGTTTGTCACTGTTTAGTGACTATTTTGGCAATTTAAGTCACAACAATAGATTCTACTTTCAAAAAAGCCAAATTTGTGCCCAGATATCAATTAAAGAGAAATTTAGGC
>CEPX01197493.1_pt1 | contig 11281 bp, 25 predicted proteins | sample 361361 | NCBI WGS metagenome assembly CEPX01 (sample SAMEA2619974, study PRJEB7988) | marine metagenome | biome: marine biome (ENVO:00000447); feature: mesopelagic zone (ENVO:00000213) & marine oxygen minimum zone (ENVO:01000065); material: "saline water (ENVO:00002010), including plankton...
TCATATAGCAGATGGCTTTAAAGATAAAACTGCTGTTTTGGAGAGTAGATGTTACAAAGTGCTAACCAAGGACAAGGATGGTAAAGAGGTAGAAGTAACCTTACCTAAAAAAGCCGAATAAGTGTGTAAGTGAAAGATTGGCTAGACTTGCTATCAAATTTATCACCTCGATAAAAGTGTTATTGGGTTGATGCCAATCCACTAATCACCAAAGGTTACAATGCATCGTGATGGATATGAATACCTTAGATATGTCAATAAATTTATTCGCGGAGAAGATGTTTCACAAAGAGTATCTTACTGCGATTTAGAAACTAAAAAGGCGTTATATGAGGTGAAAGGAGTTAGAATTTTTCACATCTCTAATAAACAAGCTGCGGGTTTGGGAAGGTATCAAATTCATGAAGGATATCACAAACAATTAAAGAAAGAGGCTGATAAGAAAGGTAAAACAGCTCTGTATTTGTTTGTGGTGAAGTTAGGTGGCAGAAAAATGTTTAGAGGTATGAAATGGGAAACTGTTGATTACGCTTTACGAACAGTTTCCAAACACTTCAAGAGAAAAGATGGAGCAAAAATACACTGTTTAAGTGTAAAAGAGGTATGGTAAATAAAAAGGAGGTTGAATAAAATGAAGAGAATTTTAATAGGACAAGATTCAATTAACCTTCAGGATTTGGAAGGTATTGAAGATGGAGATGAAGTAGAAATAGAGATGGGTGGAAAGAAAGTTATAAAGAAGATAAAAAACACCGAACTATTTGAGGGACAAATTGTGAGAGTGTTTGCACATAGACCAAACAGTTATGAATTTGGTAAAGCTGGTAATAGACATAAAATACACTATTACAGTATAGAAGACGGCATAAAAAAGATGACAAATGCTAAGAGATTAGATGAGTTATCTGATTTGTCTTTTGATGAGATAAAGAAGAAGGAAAGTAAGGATGTTGAATTAAGTTTTGAGGAGTTGAAATAAAAGATTCTTATAAACAGGAGGATGATAAAAATGGTAGAAAGTGAAATTGTAAAGACATTTAGTTGGGTAATGGGACATAGATTAGCGTTCCACAAGATAGGTTGTTCTAATATTCATGGACACAACTATACAGCAAAGGTTACAGTAAGAGGAGAGATAGATGAATCGACAGGGTTCGTAATGGACTTTAAAGATTTAAAGAAGGCAGTAATGCCATTGATAGATGAGATGGACCACTCGTTTATGTATCACATGAGTGATAGGTTAATGTGTGATATCTTTAAAGAAAATCCTGAATTGAAAAGTATTCAGATGACTGTACAACCAACTGCTGAGAATATAGCTAGGTATATATTTGATAAGATTAAAGATGATATACCTGTTATCAGAGTTAAAGTATATGAGACAGCAACTTGTTGTGCACAATACAGAGGGAAATAATGTCGTTATCAAGAGATGAATGGTGGAAGGAGTACAAAAGAAGATGTACTGAAGCTAGAAAACACCATATTGATTGGTCAGATGAGAAAATAAAAGTAATTGTAAAACGTGATATGCCACGAATGGAGAGTAATGAATATGAAAGTTAAAACTGTGACAGCGTGGACAGTGAAAGGCTTAGATAAGAAAATAAATAAGTTTATAGAAGGTGCTGATGTTCGTGTATTGAATATTAAACCTATGACTAATCTATTTATTTACGAAGTATTAGTAATGTATGAAGTATATGAAATGAGGTGAACAAAAATGTTAAAAGAAATAAAAGCGGGAGAGAATTGGATAATTGAGAACTTACATGTGGGAAAGGTTATTGTGCAAGCTGATATAGACTTTCTTAAGAATAAGATGAAGAATATTAAGCAAGTGTTTATAGATGTGGAGAATAAGGTTACACAAACTGAGAGTAAGTGTAATAGTAAGATTGCTGGTATGCAAACAAGAGTTGTAGAAGCTGAGACTAGGGAAAGGTTAAATATTAAACGGCAGGAAACGTTTGGTAATACTCAGACTCAGGTTGAGGAATCAAGACATAAAAATATTATGGAAGAGTTGAAGGTTATGAAGGAGTACAATATCACAACCTTTAATAGAAGTTCGTATCCCTTCTATCCTAGATATGATAGAAAGAAGTTTAGTAAAGGAGGAAAGCATCAACACTTTCATAAGAAGGGAGAAACTTTAATACGAAAAGAGGAGGGAAAATCTGTAAAACCACAATCAGGAGATAAAACTAAGGAACACTTAAATAAACATGAGAAGGGACAATAAAATGACATTTGACCAAAAGAAGGTAAGGGAAGGAGTAAAGATGATATTAGTAGGTATAGGTGAGGACCCTACACGTGATGGATTAAGAGAAACACCTGATAGAGTTGCGAAGATGTATAAGAAGTTGTTAGATGGTAGAAGTGAGAAACCTGAAAAGCATTTAAAAATGTTTAATGAAAAGGATGCTACGGATATGGTTGTTGTTAAAGACATACCCATTTACACATTCTGTGAACACCATTTTGTTTTGATGACTGGTTATATACATATAGCATACATACCAGATGGTAAGGTAATTGGATTAAGTAAACTAGTAAGATTAGCTAGGATGTACTGTAAAAGATTACAAACTCAGGAACGATTAGTTCATAATATTGCTGAGTGTTTAGTTAAACACTTATCTGAAAATGTAATGGTTTACACAGAATTGGAACATTGGTGTATGACGATTAGAGGTGTAAGGTCACCAGGTACAAAGACTGTTGTATCAGCAGTGAGAGGTAAGTTTTTGAAGAGAGAACACGATAAACAATCTCCAAAGGAGGAGTTTTTTAAAGCAATTGGAAGATGAGAGGACAAAGATTTTATTTTCCAAGAAAACGAAGGTATGGAGGTAAAAAAGGAAAGTGTGGAGATTTTCCTGAATGCCCTCATTGTGAATCTTGTATTGCTGAAATGGATGGAAAGGAGAGAACAATAAAAGATAAACCAGTAGTTGAGATACCAAAAATGAAAGATGCAGAAGTTGCTGAAACAGAGAAGGTTGAAGTTAAGAAGAAGGTTGAAGTTAAGAAGAAGGATGAAATAGATAAGTTCATGGAGGAGTAAAAATGAAAAACAGAAAATCGCAAGCGGCGTTAGAATTTATAATGACATACGGTTGGGCATTTTTGGTAGTTTTTGTTGCTATAGGTGCGTTAGCATATTTTGGAGTACTATCTCCGGATAGATTTTTACCTGAAGAAGAGAAATGTGAATCTAGTTGGAAGGTGGTATGGAGAGAGAATAAATATAATTGTGCTCAATTAAAAGAAGCTATTGAATTAAATTTTAATTTAGCTGAAGATGTGAGAAAAAAGAAAACCATAACTTGTGTTAATAGAAAAACAGGAATTGAGACAACAAACAGTACTAAAATAATACAACACTTAGGAATTAATGAAAAAGAAAGATATATTAAGAATTGTTTACCAAAGGTGGGTAAATGAAAGGACTATTCCAAACTGAGTATGTTGTAAAAAATAACATACCGATTATTTACTTGTTTAGGAGAGAGAATAGAAAGAAACACGTAGAGAAAATTGAAAATATTAAACCTTACTTCTACATAAAAGCTGATGAAGAGATAAAAGATAAAACAAATATATTGAAGATAGAGAAGGGAGAGTTTATAGGGTTGTATGGAGAGAAGTTAAAGAAAATAGTTGCTCACAATCCTTACGATATTTATGAGTTAAGAGCAAGATTCTCACAAACTTACGAAGCTGATATACCTTTTGCGTTAAGATATTTAATAGATAATGTTGATGATAATACAACTGAAGAGTATAGAATCATGTACTTAGATATTGAAACTACAACAGAAGGTGGATTTCCTTATCCACAAAATCCAACACAAAGAATAACGTGTGTAAGTTTTTATGATAACTATACACAAGAAATTGTTACATTAGTTTGGAGAAAGGATTTAAAAAAAGAGAAGAAGGTAGTTAAGGATGGTGAGGTAAGATATTTTGACAATGAGTATGATATGTTAAAGTTTTTTATGCAAGCAGTTAAAGTTATAGACCCTGATATTATGACTGCATGGAATATAAAATTTGATTTGGGTTACTTAACTGCAAGAATGAAATACTTAAAATTAAATTATTTTAATCTTTCACCACTAAACTATGTTAAGGTATACGAACCGTGGAGTAAAGAGGATAAATATGGTGATATAAAAATTAGTGGTAGAGTTGTTTTTGATTTGATGCAGGGTTATATGAATATTAATCTTACTGGTTTGGTTTCTTATGCATTAGATGCTGTTTGTCAAAAAGAATTGGGTACAGGTAAGTTAGACGTGTGGGATTATGATAAAACATGGTTAGAAAACTTACCAAAACTTATTGAATACAATAGAGTCGATGTAGAGTTAATGGTTAAACTAGATAAGAAAATGGATATTATTGGTTATTATGAAGAGATGAAAAATATAGCGTGTATGGATAATATTGACAGTTGTAAATGGTATTCACGTGTAATAGATACTCTTATATTGAGAAAGTATAAGAAGAAGTATGTCTTTCCAACTAAAGGAGAGTATATAAAACAAGAAGATAGAATAAAAGGTGCTGTTGTTCATACTCCACAAAACGGTTTATGGGATGATATTTTAGTATTCGATTACAAAGCACTATACCCCAAAATTATTCAAACTTTTAATTTATCAAAGGAATGTATAGTTGAGAATGGTGAAGTTGAAGATGTAATAGATATTAACAATATTAAGTTAAGAAAGGATAAGGTTGGAATATTACCTTCTATTGTACAAGATTTATTTGATTTAAGAAATATTTATGGTAAGAAGATGCAAGAAAGTAAAGCAGGTACTTGGGAGTATAATATTTGGAGTAGGAAAGACTTTGCTAATAAATTTTTAACAAATGCAATTTACGGTATAAATGTGTTAACTTCTTTCAGAATATATGACCCTAGAATTGCTTCAACTATAACTTTTATTGGTAGAGAGTTAAATCATTGGGCAACTAAGGTTTCAAAAGAGAAAGGTTATAAGGTTGTATATGGAGATACTGATTCTGTGTTTGTACATATACCAAAAGAAAAAAGGTATGGTAAAGATATATTAGAGATTGGTAAGGAGTTAGAGAGAGAAATTAATAAAAGTTTGGTTCAGTATGTTAAACAGTATGGATTAATAAGTCATGAGTTAAAAATTGTATTTGAAAAGTATTATTCAACGATGCTTATACCCAAAGTAAAAAAGAAGTATGCTGGATTATTAAAATGGAAGAAAGGTAAATGGTTGGAAGAATTAGATATTGTTGGTTTTGAAGCGAGAAGGTCTGATAGTACACAATTAGCAGTTAAAGTACAAGAACAGGTTCTTGAAATGATGTTAAGAAAGAAGAATATGAGTGAAATTTATGAGTGGATAATACAAATAGGAAAGGATATTGTAGGTGGTAAGTATAAGTGGAGTGAGTTAGCAGTACCTTCTAAATTAGAGAAAGCAAATTATGCTATGAGTTTACCTAGAACGAGAGCGGCTGAATGGGCTAATAGAGAATTAAAGGTTGACTTCAGTTTAGGTAGTAAATTCCTAGTATTATACGTTAACGAAGATATTATGAAGACCGATGTGGTGGGTTTTGATAATGATGAGCAACTTAAACATTTAAATATTAGATTGAATATTGATAAAATTTTGGATGTTAATCTTTTCATGAAACTTAATACAATCTTCACAAGTTTAGATAAACTTACTGATGTAGATATGTTAAAGAAGAGGGTTTATGGTCAAGAAGGATTAGATAAGTGGTTTCCAACAAATAAAACAATAAAAAAAGAACTTCCAAGTAAGTTTATTCAAGATAGGATAAATAAACTTAAGTTGTTGTGGAAAGATGAGGAAATTCAATCAGAAAATGTGAGAAATGCATCAAAAGTGTTTGGTATTGATGCTGAGAGTTTAAGAAGAGATATAAGTGTTTGGAGAAAGAATGATTGGTGGGATAAATGACTAAATTTATTACTGTTAAACGTGCAAGAATACCACACCTTTGTAGAGGATGTAATGAGATGATTAAAAAAAGAAAGAAATGTATTAAGAGACATATAAGTTGGAAAGGTGTATCAAAAGTAGAGTACTTTCATAGTAAGGAGTGTGTAGAATGAAAACAATTTATAAACAATTTGCAAGGAATATGTTGGCAGGAATAGTGTATTCTGCTGTCTGGTATTTTGGTTTTTTTATATGGATAAAGGGATTCTGGATACCAACAATACTTACTAACATAATAGGATTTTTTGTTGGAAGGTATTGGATATTTCGTGAAACAAGTGGAGTTAAAGAAAATGTTAAATAAAAAGTATAGATATAATATCAACGAAAAATTTTTTGAGGAATGGTCTAATGATATGGCATATGTCTTAGGTTTTCTTTATGCTGATGGTAGTATGGAGAGAAATCAGAATGGTTATTTGGTAGATTTAACATTACAAAAATGAAAAGAATACATCCTAACGTTGAATTACCAAACTGGTTGAAACCTGACCACTTAAAATCATATGAAGATAGAAGATTCGATATTATAAAAAGTACGAAAGATACTACTTTAGCGGTCTTAGAATATCGTTATGAGAAGTTGTGGAGAATTATAGAGGAGTTAGGGGTAAAAGATAAGGTTGAAAAGTTATGGGATAAAATAGATGAGGTAAAAGATGAAAGAACCAAAGGCAGGACAACAAAAACTTAAATTGGAATGGAATATTATTGTTATGACAGCGGATAAACTTATTAAAGGTATAAAAAAGAGTAAGTTAAAGTTTAAAAATATTTATGGTATTCCTAGAGGTGGTATGATAACTGCTGTATTACTTTCGCATAGATTAAATCTTCCTATAGTAGAGAAGAGAGAAATTAGTACTGAAACTTTAATTGTTGATGATATTGTTGATAGCGGTGTTACAATGAATAACTTTAGTAAGGAGTTTGAGTTACAACATAAAGCTAAACCGACTTTCGCTGCTCTACTACAAAGATATAATGCTTCGTGTAGTATCAGTCTTATTGGTGGTATTATAAAGCATGATATGTGGATAGTTTTTCCATACGAGGTAAAATGAATAATGGTAAGTATACCGTATTAAAGACTAATCCAACGGGAAGAAGAAGATATTGTAGACGATGTAAAGGATATACAATGGTTAAATCAGGAATGATTAAAAATTATTGTAGAAAATGTAATTTGGAGTACAAATGATAGATTCACTAAAAGAGAAAGACAGAATACAAAAGATGATAGAGAAGAGTAAGACTTATAAAGAGATATTGAAACATAGAAGGAAGTGCAAGAAGTGGAATAAAGGTTTTTGTTTGGATTGTTTTGGTGGAGGAGTGAATAGATTAGTCATGAAATTGTATTTTAAAGATAAACTAAGAATGAGGTGGTTAAAATTTGTGGAATAACAGCAATGAAAGGATTAGGTGAAGATGATGTTAATGATATCATACAAAGTTTATCATTAAGAGGTAGAGATGGTGTGGGTTATTATATAGCACAAAAAGAAAGTAATGGTATTTGGAATAAAAAAATAATTAATCCTGAAAATATAAATCTTATCTTAGATGTAGAATATAAATGGTTAATAGCAAACTCACGTGCTATTCCTACAACTGAATATGAAACTGATGCTGGTCAGGATTTAAAAAATCAACAACCTTTTATGGGTGAGAGATTTGTAGTTGTGCATAATGGTATAATAGCAAATGATAAAGAATTAATTAAAAAGTATAAACTTAATCCTGAATCTAAGGTAGATACAGCAATCCTACCTGAATTATTTGAAAAGTTAGGTATTGTACCTGCATTAAAGGAATTGAAAGGTAGTTTTGCTATATTATGTTATGATAAAATTGATGATGCTTTATATATTGCTAAAAACTTTATGCCGTTATGTTGGGTACAAGATAAAACAATTGGAGGAGTAGTAATTGCTTCTCTTAAAGAAATGTTACCTGAAAAATATAGAGAGATATCTGAAGAGATATCACCTTATACTTGTTATCAATTAAATTCTGATAAATCTATGAAGAAATATTCACTATATCCCAAAGAAAGAAATAAGAAAGTGTTGGTTGTTTGTAGTGGTGGAATTGATTCTGTTGTAACTGCTTGGGTATATAAGCGTTTAGGTTATGAAGTAAAACTAATTCATTTTAAGTATGGACAAGCTGCTCAAGCCGCTGAATTACTTTGTATTAAAAAGTTAGCTGAGATATTGGAAAGCGAACCTATAATATACGATGCTAGGTCAACGTTTGATATCTTTAAAAATACTTCAAAATTACTTCATCAAAAAGAAGCGAATGCTGATGACCAAATGTTAGATGCAGAATCAACTTTATCATACGTACCAAACAGAAATGCTATTTTAGTTATGATTGCTGCTGGAGTTGCTGAAATGTTACATTATGATATTGTTGTTTATGGCGGACAACAAATGGATTCAGTATATCCAGATAACAATCCTACGTTTGTAGATACACTTAATCAAACACTTAAGTATAGTTTAGATTGGGGTACAAATGTAAAGTTTACTGCACCTTTAATTCATCTCATTAAGCATGAGATAGTAGAATTGGGTAAGAAGATTAAGGTACCTTTCGAACATACGTGTAGTTGCTATTATCCGCAAGTAATTGGAGAAGAAGTTTTAGTATGTGGTAAGTGTGGATGTTGTCAATTTCGAGTTAATGCATTTAAAATGGTTAAGGAGAAGAGTTACGTTGAAGATGTAGATAAGTTTATTGAAAAGTATGTAAAACCTTTTATGTAAAATAATAAAGATGGAAATTTCAGAAAAAGAATTGTGTAGGAGAGAGAAGATGATTAAAACTGTATCTGTTCTTATGAAAACTACAGAAATGAGAGAGAAAGTAAGATTACTTACTCCTGTTTATTATGGAAAAGAGTCTCCTAATTGGCAAGGTGGTAAATCTTTTGAACCTTATTCTAAACAGTTTACAGAAAGTTTAAAACAGTTTATCAGAGAAAGAGATGGTTATTTATGTGTGTGTAATAATTATGGTGACCATGTACATCATATAGATTATAATAAACTTAATTGTAAATCTAACAATCTTATTACATTGTGTGAGAAATGTCACGGTATAACTAACGGTAATAGAAAGTATTGGGAAAATTACCTTTTTAATGTGTTACAAAAAAGAATAGAAGGTGGTGTTAGTGAAATACGTTCAATATTGTGATGGTTGTGGACATCGTTTAACAGTTGATATAGGTGGTGTAAGAAGAGTAAATAGTTTTGAAGTTAAAGTGATATGTACGTGTGGAAAGGTACATATGTTAAAGAGGTAAAAATGGAAATAATGAACATAATACCAGGAAAATTTGTAGAAGAGTATGATAGTCATGATGGTGGACATATGTTATTTGCTCACTTAGTAGGAAAAAACGGTTACACCAGGACGTATAAAAAAATGAAGGGTACTAAGATTTTAGATAATAGTTGGTGGGAACTTCGTAAAAACTTACCAATAAAAACACTTATTCAGAAAGCACATATGATTGAAGCTGACGTATTAACTCTTCCTGATTTTTTTATTGCGGATAAGAAGTTTTATGAGAAGATAAGGAAGTGTTTAAAGTTAATTGAGAAGTTAGATAAAAATATAAAGGTAATGGGTGTTGTTAAAGGTACTAGTTTAAAAGAAGAGTTAAATTCTTTCGATTATTTTAATTCACTTATAGGAATTGATTGGATTGCAGTTCCTTATCCTGTAAGAGTTTGGGATGAATGGAGAAGACCAGAACTTATAAATATGATTGATAAACTATTTAATAGTAGAGGGTTTGGTATAGAGAAACCAGTACATTTATTTGGTGTGAATAATTTGGAGACATTAAAAAGCGAGAAGAGATATTATGTTCAAAGTGCAGATACTACACTAGCTTTTAAGTGTGGTTATTTTAATATTAAACTTCCTATTCACCCAAGTCAAGACCCTAAAAGACCTAAAGATTATTTTGAGATAAAGAAAATTAATAAAAAACAAGAGGAATGTATTAAACATAATCTAAAATGGATGTCAGATTTCAAGGAGTAAATTTTGGAAGAGGAGGATATTGCGATAATCCTTTTTGTCGTAAGTGGATAGCTGTACCAGCAGATGATAAAGGAGAGTTTGTACAATGTCCATACTGTGGAGAGATAAGTGAGTTAAGGAGGAAGAAGTATTTAAGAGAGCAGTAATAAAAGTTTGGAATGGAGGTAAAAATGAATAATATATTTTGGAATTTTATAACACAGATTGACTGGATTGAAGATATGAGAAAAAGACCTATGCATTATGTTGATAAGCAAATTAATGGATACACTAAAGAAATCGAAAGTTGTAAACAAAATATACTTTGGATGGAGAAGGAAAAGAGTAGATGGATAAGAAGAAGAGAAAGAATTAAAACAAAAGGAGTTAATGCAATTGATATGCTTTTACCTAAATATTTACAAAAAAGTGATAAACAAGTAGAGGTGAAAGAGAATGAAGTTTGAAGAACATGCAAAGCAAAGATTAGATAATTGGAAGGGAGAGAATGAATGGAATGAGTGGGATGCAAAAAAATTAATAACAGAGTCACAAGAAGAGTTGGTGGATTGCTATAACTACTTAAATCAGTTACTGTTAAGACATAAAAGTTTGAATGGTATAATTGCAAAGTCGGTGAGTGAGTGTAAAATGATATATGAGAGATTAGAAAAATTGAAACAGAGGTGAAAAATGAAAATGTTACCAAATATGGGGGAAGTAGATATACCAATTGAGTTGTTAGTACAAATAAAGCATGTTGCACAAAAACGATATGACTACTATAGGAAAGAGTGGCAGAGTGCAAAAGCAGGTAGTAAGATGAGAGATGGTGAAGAAAATATTTCAGTAACTTCACTTTATCTGGGAAAGATGCGTGAGGATAGAAGCTTTTACTGGTTTAAATGTTTAAATACACCATAATAAGGAAATGTAGGAGAGGATACATAACGCCCATACCTCAAGCAACATTAGCTACTGTACTAGAGAATAAAATGAAATATACTAAGCAGGGTGCACAGTATATGTCTAATCCTTTATGGGCGATAGTCAAATTATACCGTAAAAAGACAGGGTCCTTCCCCTGGGGATTTCTAACTAAGGTAAAAAATATCCTATCACAGATGGATTTAGAATATAATGTAGTGAACAATATAACCGTTATCACCACGAAAAACGTCGATTTTTCCCAGGAAAAA
>CEPX01049156.1_pt1 | contig 11280 bp, 9 predicted proteins | sample 361361 | NCBI WGS metagenome assembly CEPX01 (sample SAMEA2619974, study PRJEB7988) | marine metagenome | biome: marine biome (ENVO:00000447); feature: mesopelagic zone (ENVO:00000213) & marine oxygen minimum zone (ENVO:01000065); material: "saline water (ENVO:00002010), including plankton...
TGAGGTCGCCGTAGCAGTTGACGTTTTCGTGCTCGTCGCAGTTGACGTTGGAGTCAAGGTACTGGTAATAGTTGTCGTTGCAGTAGACGTAGGAGTTGTAGACACCGTGGTTGTAGGGGTAGAGCTAATAGTTATGGTTGGCGTCAGAGTAGCCGTTACCGTTTGTGTCGGAGGTGGGCAATCGTAAACGACTAGATCACAATCTGATTCAACATATATATTTCCACCTGCATCAACGACCTCAACAGTAATGTCAGGTATATCCTTCTTTATACCGATGATCGTCAACCTTGAATAGTGATAATCTGTAGTACTGCCCTCTTCTATTTTATACCCACTTCCAGACAGATTGCTAAGCGCATCTAGGACCTTGCGGCTCCACCTCCACTTTAACGGACTCGATGCGCACCAAGCCGGAGTGAGCCTCGCTTCGAGTTCGACATCATAGTCTAAACAGTGTGCCCCGCACCCCTCTATAGTAAGCAAGGGCGTACATCTTGTTTTGTTATGGACCAGAGCGCCATCTGCAAAATAGTTTTCTGTATTTTCTACAGACAAGTTATATACAGTTAGCTCTTCCTCTATTAGAGTTTTCCTTTTTACTTCGCTAAGTAGAATTTTATGCTCGTATGGAGAGCTCGCGCTGTCTCTAGACCACAAATGTATGTGTAGTAAATCTCCCTCTAAAATGTCCTTTATCGGCAGATACCGCCCTTGATTAACATGTTCATTCTGCTTGCAAACAAAGAATGGATGATCTTCGGTTACCTTTAGAGTCTTAGTTACCTGAACAATTTTTGAGACAACCGTATTGTATTGAATTTCATAATATCTACTTGCAATACTAGTATGTAATTCTTTTACTTTATTTCGTACAGGCTTAAATCCGTCGTCATGTTCTATGCCTAATATCTTATCTCCCTCTTTTATTTCTTCAATTTTCTTTACTCTTTTTTCTTCCAATAGTATTCTTGTTCCTGCGCCGAAGCAGGGCTCACAGAAGTAGGTTAAATTTACCGACCTGACTGAAGGAAGAGACACAATGTTCATGGGTCTGAGCGGGTCCGGACCAAAGAAAACCTTAGCGCTGTACCATCCCTCATCGCTTTCCGAGAAGTCTCTTATCTTTAGCTCGCCCAGTCCATATTCCCCGACTACATATTTCTTATTAGCGTATTCACTGTCTATTCCCACCTTAGAGTCTTTACTTGTGGCTATATACTTGCCGTCCTTAAACCATCTAATCTCGTACGGCATAGGGACAAGAAGATTAAATCTCTGGTCGACCGGGGGACAAACCTTGACGAATAATATGGGATTTTCATGACACTTTACTGGAAAGCGTTCTACCCAACAATCATCTTCGTCTTCCACAAGAAGCTCCCTGTTTCTCTGATCATCAAATTGTGCGTCATTTCTGAACACGCATACTCCAGAAGCTATGGGCCCGTGACAAATCGGCTTCAGGCACTTAAAGGGCTCGGGTCCGTAAATTGCCTCGCACCACACTCTGAACTCGTCTACCCATCCGGTAAAGAAATTCGTACCGCTTATCGTTGAGCCGATTGTTCTAACATTTTTGTAAGGTTCGTCTGCTATCCCGGTAATTGTATCCGTACAGATGCCCTGTACGGTGTTAATTCCGTTTACAAAAAAGTTGAGTTCTTGATCTCTTCTAACTAGGGCATAGTGATTAAACTTGCCTTCCATTCCCCACTCAAGGTGTCCACCAATAGTTCTCTCTTCGTCATTGTAAGTAAATTCTTCATCATAATAACTGAATACCTTTACATCGTCCTCTTCTGGGTGGGGCGGCCTATGTATTTCTATATCGAATCTGCCCTCCCTGTTGAATAATTTTAAATTACCCCAGTCAACCATACATACCCCGCTTACTCCGCTGGGTATTCCATCAAATCTAGCATTAAACTCTATGGTAAAATCATCATCAAAATTAAGTGATGCAGGGTCCACGGTTAGCCCTGTGCCCGACACGGCCAATGAGTCAAACCCTGCGTCAAGATCAGTTACGATATCCGCTGTCTCTCCCGCTTCGTGGTTGAAATATAGATTGGTCCCTGCAGTGGGACCATATCGTTCGTCAATGAGTATGCTGCCGTTATCTGGAGCAGGAAGAGTGATATCACTCACCCGCGCGAATTCCTCATTAGCCTGACCAGAGGCAATAAGCACTATGTCATTAGGACTGAACGCACTAGGGTTTGCTATATAAAGTCTGTTGCTGCCAGCACTAGCACCGTACGTCGGTCCAACAACCGTAGCGGCACTAGCACCAGCAACAACAAAATGTTCACCCCTAAAGCGAGCCGAAGCTGGCGGAGATATATACTTAGAGGCATCAAAAATGGGAAAAGTAATAAGGCGCGTCGAAACAGGAACAACATGTGGGTTCAGGCCAGTAGCCTGTTGAAGAGGCTGGGTTCCCACTTTTGCGGTATTGATAAGAGTACGAGAAGAGTCTACAAAATTGTTTTCGAATTTAAACCACAAAGGAAAGCAGTTATCTCGCCAATGTACATTATTTCTTCTTAGTGGTTGGACCGTGGACCGATTCATTTTTCGTTTTTTATATAGACTAAACTGTAATTACTGAAACATTTAATAGACTTTGATCTTGACTTAAACCTGTTTTTATATCGTTAGCCATGGTACAAAAATAAAAGTCATTAATTTTTGTTGCGACCATGACGTCCTTGCTGCCTGAAGTTAGGGTAATGTTATCCCACCCTCCGTCGAATTCGTATGCTGGGCTAAATTGTATTGTATTATTTCCTTCCCCAGCCTGCCTCAAAGCCATACAGAAAGTTCTACCATTTTCCATATTGATTGGCTCAGAAATTATGCAACTACCACTATGAGTTACATCAAAAATATTATACTCTAGTGCGTCAGGGGTAAAAGTTTCATTTGTGATATTATTGGTAAATATTTTGGCATAATATCTATCTGAAGCGCATCTCCACCCCGAAGGATCAACGTAAGTTACCGGATCTTCTCCATTTGTACCGCCTAATATGTCCGGACAAGAAGCAGGGGTATCTATACCCCCCCCATGATGCCCAGACGGCCCTAGGGGCCCTGTGGGGCCAGTACCGCCTATTGCCTCAGGGACATGGCAGATCGCATCCTTCACATTATCAGGGAAAGATTTTCCCTGCTTAAACCAACCTTTACACGAATCTGCGTCTGATGGATGCATTTTTGGACCTCTAATATTATTATATTGAAAAAAGTAAAAATTATGATATTTTATTTAAACAGATGAAATTGCACGCCTTAGCCATCCCCCATACAGTCACCTCAAAAGAGTACCTTTCCTGCGCTTTTACCCAAAAAGTACTTAAATTTTGCCAGATGATGAATTCTCACTATGAAATCATTCATTACGGACACGAAGATTCAGATGTGATTTGTAGCGAACACGTGACGGTGACTACGAACGAGACCCTCAAAGAGTCCTATGGGACATATGATTGGAAAAAGGAATTTTTTAAACACGACACGGGAGATCACGCTCATCAAGTCTTTCACCATAAAACTAAGCACGAAATGGAAAAAAGAGTAGAAAAGGGAGATGCTATATTATGCTTTTGGGGATATGGGCACCAACCGACAGCCTCTCATTTTGGAGATAAGACATTCGTTATTGAGCCGGGTATAGGATATAACGCGGGGGGAGTATTTGCTCCCTATAAGGTATTTGAATCTTATGCCGTCATGCACGCCATCTACGGAGACATGAAGAAGGCTCACCCATCGTGGTACGATTCAGTGATACCGAATTACTTTGACCTTGATGATTTTGAATATTCTGACGATAAGGAAGATTACTATTTATACTTAGGTCGAATAACAGAAATAAAAGGGATAAATATAATTATTGACGCAATGCGAAGAACGGGAAAAACTCTCCTAATGGCCGGACAAGGAGACCTAAAAGATCTCGGATATGATGAGCTCCCCCCCAACGTTGTAGACGTTGGATTTGCAGATGTAGAAAAAAGGAAAAAACTCCTCAAAAAAGCTAAAGCGCTAATCCTCCCGACCTATTATATTGAACCCTTCGGGGGAGTTACCGTAGAAGCCATGCTTAGTGGCACCCCCATTATCACTAGTGACTGGGGATGTTTCGCAGAAAACAACCTTCACGGAGTAACCGGGTATCGATGTAGAAACATGGATCACTTTGTATGGGCAATTGAAAATATAGACAAAATAAAAAACGAAGACTGCAGACAGTGGGCAGAGAAGAACTTCTCCCTAGACCGTGTCTCAAAAATGTACAAAGAATACTTTAATTCAATTGAGAATTTAAACGGGGAAGGCTTCTATCACACGGATAAAGAGAGGCAAGAGCTAGATTGGCTCAAAAGATTTTACCCCTAAATGTGATTAACCCCGACGTGATAGTCTCCGAATGAGGTGCCCAAATATATCCCATCTGTATGGACTTTTACAATTTTATATAATGTACTTCGATCAGCTACCATCGTTTGATTAGGGGTAGCGTCATTTTCCCAAAAGATAGTTCCGTCCGTGGGATTCAACCAAGACAAGTCATAACTACTATTTGTTTGCACTACCCATATGTAAAGCGTCTGTCCGGCTCCCACATTGGTTGGTTGTATCGTACTGCTAGCATAAAGAACAAGATTAAATAAATCCGTAGCAGTCGCATCCAGCGTGGTTGTCCCTCCGTTTAACCCTATGCTAGTGTCTGCCGCGCCCCTTAAGGTCCTTGGGCCCGTTGGTCCGCTCGCTCCCAATGGTCCAGTGGGCCCTGTTCCGCCTAGGGGACCCGTAGGTCCTGAGGGACCCAAATCTCCACTGACATTAATATTCCAGTTAGAAGTCTCTACAGTTCCTGCTCTTTTTAATACTAGGAAGCTCAGTGTTGTATCTACATACTCTGTAACCTTGCCTATAAAATAGTCTGTGTTGCTTCCGGTATAAGAAAGTATAATAATTTGCCCCTGCGTCCAGCACTTGAGTGACTGAGTCGTTACGCTCACGGTTTGTCCTTCAGACGTAGAAGATCCCGTTAGGCTTAGTGTCGTTCCATCTACTGTTCCGGAACAATCTGGCCCGGTGGGTCCGGTGCTACCTAATGGCCCTGCGGGCCCGGTGGGTCCAGTTGGCCCCTGAGAAGGGCCGGTAGGGCCGATGTTGTGGCCATGGCAGATTGTAATTTCATAGCCTTCATAATAAGCATGAAGAGTGGCTGCGGTTGTTACTTCGTTCGTAGATTCGTCTATTGCATCTATCGTGCTTTCTTCAGAAACTGGATTGTTATTCGAATCTCTACCGCTTATAGTTATTAGTTCTCCCACTTCCCAGCAAGTAGCGCTGTGCCCCGTAAGATCCTCTACCGTTCTAACTTTTCCATCCGACTCTTGCCTAAGCCATTCCGTAGTCTCTAAAAGCAAGCAAGAGGGACACCCAATTGGTCCTGTCGGCCCAGATGGACCAGTCCCCCCTAAAACGTTGCCTAGATAAAATGTCGACATATTCTTTCCTTATATTTTACTCTTATTCGTCTGGATATATAAAAGTTAAAAGCCCAAATATATCTAACCCAGTTACGTGAGCCTCAATCCCCGAAAATCCTATAAAATAATCCCTATATCCAGTAACGAACCAAGTCATATCTCCTCCTAAATGCTGCATTCCCGTACCCACTTCCATATATAAATGAGCAGCGTCATAACACGTTTCCGTACACCCAGTAACCCCAGAAACTCCCGTGTGTACGTTTTCCCTAAGTGTACCGAACTTATTACATACCTGTGCTCCAATATTGTGATTATAAAATAGATTTTCTCCAGTAAATCCCACGAAATCTCTAGCACCATCGTTTGCTATGCCTGAGACCAATCTGGTTTCTTCCCCAGTTGCCCCGCAGTCTACGATCATATGATCCCCTTCAGCAAATAAATATGGATTTGATACATAAACGCCTGTATCTCCCGCTGATCCGTTATAGTAATCTAATTCCGTACAAGGACCCCCAAATCTAAAAGCGTATACGAAGTTAATCTTAGGAATATGTTTTACTCCAGCTACATATAGTTCTTCATAATTACCAGTCTTACCATCTATAAGGTCTCCGCTAATTACGGGAGAAGAAAGACTTTCTATTCCGCAAATGCTTTGAGTCCTTATCTGGTCTGCGCGAAACGTTTTTTTATTAGGATTGCAAGATGCCATTTTATATGATTATATTTCTTATGTCTATTTCTCCCATCGGTGGATCATTTATATCAAAAGATAATGTCGTCCCGTAAATCTGATACGTGTCTGGATGTCTTATTAGTCCGTCTACAGCAATAATCAAATATTCTTTACTTACTGGCGCGCTCGCAAGCTGAAAGTTGGTCATGCTCCCATCTCCCGCAAACGACTCAGGGTACACTTCCAATTTGGGTTTCCATTTTAACTCGTTTTTCACTCCGTCGATTACGATTGGATATAGATCTGTCGAGCTAGCTTGATCCATGACTTTTACCCTTGCTTTCCCGCTTACCTCTAGGGCCACCTCAGGAAACTTTTCATTTATTCCAAAAAATACATCATTGTCTTCATCTATCTGATAATATAAGTTAGCTCCCCCAATTGAATTATCATCGTTTACTAATAGCTGTGAGTCGGTCCCCCCGGGCAAGGCTGCGGGGCCCACGTCTCCTTCTGGTCCAGTGGCTCCAATTATACCAGCTAGATTAACATTCCAGTTTGAGCTCGCGGCTGGTCCAGATATCCTTTTATTTACATTGAGTGTTAGTGAGGTATTGCTGTATTGAGTTACGACTCCCTCTATGTAAGCGTCCGAACCGGCAGTTCTATCAAAGACTCTAATATGGCTCCCTTCTGAGTAAGCCAAGTCTGCATCTACCACGATTGTCACATTTTGGCCCGGAGCGGTGGACGGAACGTTTAGGTCTAAGCTGGTCGCAGAAATACTGTAGTAGCTGGGCCCAGTTGGCCCAACGGGTCCAGTTGGACCAGTGCCGCCTATTGGTCCAGTTGGTCCCCCTGCGGGGCCTGTCGCCCCGCTTGGCCCAATATTTCCAATGGGTCCCGTTGGCCCCGTTGGTCCTGTACCCCCTAGGATATTCCCCAAATATATGTTTTTAGACATTGACACGACAGACTACAAGCTACAAGATAGCATATTATTATACTTTTTGTGGTAAAAGAATATAAAAAAACCCGCCCTTATAAATAAGAACGGGTCATTTTTTTTAGTATTTTGCTGTATTATACGGTCGAAACCCACGCTTTGATGTAATAATCGGAAAGCGTTTGGTTTGTTGTCTCTGATTCTGGAATCATTGCCGAGAAATCGACATTAAATCCAGTAGTATTGACCTTGGTCACGATCGTCCCAAGTAGGTCAGCATCTTCGTTTGCCGTATTTTGTAGGGTTACTACTACTGTTGGAGTACTCTTTAATGCTACGCTCGAACCGATATCCCCATGAAGTGAGAATAGGAAGCTCTCTCTTGTAACACTATCGGGCAACTGCTTAGACAGGAAGAATGAACCCACCATATCTGTGGTATTATATGGGTCAGTTGACGTGCGAATGGACGTTAAGATTTCGCCTTCCGCGTCTTTCTTACCTGCTTTCCATACGTCGTCCGTGTCGTCAAAGATGATACGCCCGTTACTTAAAGAGTTACCTCTCTCTACTTCAATACCCGCGTCCGGTGGTGATCCTAGCGTATAGCCCGCGTTTAGAACAATTACGGAGTCACCAATATTTACTTCGTTGTTTTCTGTTACCAGAGTGTCCCCCCTTACTTCAAGGTCACCTGCAACCGTTATGCCAGAAAGAAAATCAACGATTTGAGTAAATGATTTTTCTCCGTCGATTTCTTGCACTCCAGTTGTCCTTACAACGTCGGAGTGAACCATTACATGGGTCCCATTGACGACTATGCCGTCTCCAGCGCCTACATCAATTGTATTTCCGTCCGTGTCGCTAGAATTAAAGACCATGCCGTCACCAGCAATTAAGTTCGTTTTGTTACCGTTAATCTTATCACTATTATTGATATGGACGTTCCCCACGATGCCGTCAGCAAGCATAGAAGCAACGATTCCGTCTTCGTTAATATTTACGAAGTCGCCTTCTACGTGAAGGCCAGAGCCCCCGCCTACGTCAATCAATCCGTTACCAAGTTCACCGCTTAATCCCCTACCCGCAACTGCGTCAGCATTTAGCTCATTAGCAGCGATAGCATTATCGACAATATACAATCCACCGTCGGTTGTGTCGGTATCGTCAGCAAGACCTCCGTCAGAAACGAGCTCAACAGCAGAGCCTGCTACCTTATCGGCAGAAGAGAGCTGCTCGAGCTTGGTTTGCTTGATACTATAATCTTTGATGTAGTCATCATGACTTCCTGCGCCACCAGCGATTGTACGTTTAGCATCCAGTGTGGCATGATTGTCGAGATTTACGAAGTCGCCTTCTACGTGAACGCCGGAACCGCCAGCAACATAAATGCCGTCGCCGTCCGTTAATTTAAGTCCTACGCCTGCTACTTCAGCGTTTAATCTTACATTCGTAATCGCGTCATTTTCAATATTTAGTCCTTGGTTATTTACGTGCTCGATGCCACCTTGAGAGTGCAGTCGAGTAGCACCGTCAACCAAGTTTGATTCTGAAATTGTCTTTAGGGCACGATTGGAAATAGTATCGTCCTTAATCATATTACCTTCAATACCACGAAGGCTATCGTTGCCCGCTGTGTCATTACTGACATTAAGGATATTTAGATAATCTCCCTCTACATGCAATCCGGAGCCATCTCCTACGTGAATACTATCGTATCCCGCCGCACCAGCGGTATTACCAATCCGAAGGCCAAGCCCCGGAACGTTTGCGTGAAGGTTTCCACCAGTGATTCCTTGATACTTTACATATACTTGATCCCAGCTATTAATGCCGACGGTTGAGTTGTCGTAAAGAACATTAAATGTTCTTGATAGGGTTAGGTCAACGGTGTCATAATTTGTCCCGCCTACATCAAAAGCGAGCCCTTCGCCCGCTGTGAATTCTCTATCGGTCGGTACCGCCTGACCACCTTGTGCCAGTCTTTCACCTACGCCGTTATTGTCCGAGTCATAAAACAGCCCCTCGTTACTACCGGTTAAGAGGTGACCGCCAATCCTTAGTTGTTCTACATTAAATATTTTAGCCATTTGATAGTTTCCTTATATAAAAAGTTCTAGATGTAAAATTATACACTCGGTAAGGCTACCGGGAAATAAATACCAGAAACTCCGGTTTTTATATATCCCTAGGGGAGACGAAACAGTTCAGCTTATATCCGTTCTGCGTGATTTTGCTGCTAAAAACAGCCTTACAGCTGGAAGTGGTTATATTCTCTACGAACGTGAAGTATAGTTCATTCGATCCTTCTGCGGGAACCATACTACAAAGGACTTTCGGATCATACGGTAGGGTTTCTCCGTAGTCTATTTCCACAGTGCTCGAATTTTGGGGGATATCTTGTTCTATGTATATTCCGTTGTTTTTTATCCCCGTATAAGGCATACCAGTTATCCCTGCAGCATCTACTTTAAAGGTGTCAACGAACTCTGCTATGCCAGATATCTTGCTTCCGCCAATCCCAGTTAACACCGTAAAAACGCTTTTTAGTTCAGCTTGCCCTTGATCATTTTCTTCTTCGACAAAGAAATTAAACCCGCCCTTGTTCGCCTTAATGGTCGCGTTTGCATCTACAAAGTTCACACTATCCCCTTGAAGATATAGTTCGCCAAAAGGCTTCGAATGCGATCCCAAATCGGAGACCCCACTCTGCGCGGGCACTATGTCTCCAGTAAGATATAAATTTGCAGTAGCTGCAATATTTCCTGCGTAGTCTACTCTGAACAAGTCCTCATCTGTGTTGTTGATATTCTTTATGACGAATCTGTCTGCCTCTATGTGTCCCCCTGTAATTTTAAACGTAGCGTTTTCAACAGTAAAGAGCCCACCGTCGATCTTAGCTTCGTCAGTTTCGGGAATATAAAGAAACGTTTTGGCGCCAGATATATAGCCTAATCGGTTATACTGTAATTGTCTATTGCTCCCCTTAGCTAGATTAACATCTCCCGGCGGACCCTGTATTCCCTGTATCCCGGCCTGTCCGACATTAACGCTTTGTTCGCCTGCTCCTAAATTGACGTTTTGTCCAGCGCCTTGGGTAACGGTCACATTTGGAGAGCTATAACCTATGCTTACTTGGCTTGAATCAGAAGGTGCCCGGACGCTAGTATTGCTAGCGCCAGATAAAATGACATCTACTTGTATGTTGTTTGATATGGGCATTCAATTTATCTAGTGACTTCTGGGTGAACCTTTACTTTTCCATCCAGCACTTTATTAACTTCTACTGGATCCGAATCATTGAAGGTTTCTATGTCATAGACTCCCATTATCACGGGTAAATCGGCAGTTTGTGCGGCGGTGAGCTTCACGTCGATTACCCCGCTAGCTGCAGTCAGCGGAGCGGTAGTATTAACTTTCGGATCAAGATCGACTAAGTGCGCACCAGTCCCATAGTTATATTTGAGCTTGCCCCGAACAGAATAACCATCTAAATCAACCGCGGTTCCGTCTGAATTCTTGATAGACAGCTGTGCGGAAAACGTAGATCCCTGAATAACATCTAAATTATAGTAAACCAGCATAATATTACAATTAATATTACACTTAAATTTTTGCTATCTAGGTGAATTATCTTCCTTCTTCAAGGATTTTCTTTGCGGAGCTGCTGATTTCTGAGGAATCATCTGAAGCTGTTGCGGGTTTTTTATACGAAGAGACATATCTCCTGAACTCTTTTGTGAGTCTACCCTTTAGTAATTTAACGTTGTCTATCGGGATAAGTCCTAGTTTCTGAGCGTGGGCCATTAGATCTGTTTTATTCAAATCTTCAATTTCTGCTTGATATTTCTCAAGATTAAGAGTGCCGTATCTAGCCATTCCGTCGTCTCCCCAAACTTGGTTCAACGTACTCCATTGGTGCTTCTCCACCATGCCGTGAGTTTGAGACGGAGTCTTTAGTTTCTTACCCGTCGCCTTCTTCTTTTCTGTTTTTTTCTTGGCTGCCATATTTTTCCTTGGATTAGCCGACACAAAATTTCGCTAACTATGTTGAGATTCGCGTTAACCCCAATTAGCACTACCGCACGAACCTTGTGGTCCAATTGTGTTATCGCCGCTTTTTTAATTACGACTTCTGCATG
>CEPX01082910.1_pt1 | contig 11270 bp, 8 predicted proteins | sample 361361 | NCBI WGS metagenome assembly CEPX01 (sample SAMEA2619974, study PRJEB7988) | marine metagenome | biome: marine biome (ENVO:00000447); feature: mesopelagic zone (ENVO:00000213) & marine oxygen minimum zone (ENVO:01000065); material: "saline water (ENVO:00002010), including plankton...
GCCGATCGACAACGCCATGGGTCGGGCCGGCGTGACGGCCTCGGACCTGGAACACAGGGCGGAGGTAAGCATCGCGATCGCCGAGGTCTCAACCGCAATGGACAACCTGACCGACCTCCAGCGCGAGGTCATTGCGCTGAGGTTTGCCTCCGGCCTGTCCGTGGCTGAAACCGCCGCGGTGGTCGGCAAGAAAGACAACGCGGTCAAGGCGTTGCAGCACGCCGGACTCAAGAAGCTGCGCAACGTCATGGCGCCCGCGCCGCCTGTCCCGGCCCGGGTTCCTCATCCGGAGGCATGAGCCATGAATGAGCCATACAGAACATGGTCACTGACATCCGAACCGGCATCAGCAAGGCCAAGAGGTACATCATGAGTCAAGAATTCAACGAAGCGTTGAATGATTGCCTGGAGCGAATATCCGGCGGAGAGGATCTTCTCGCTTGCCTCAACGACTATCCGAGGCACCGAGATGATCTCGAGTCGTTGATCAAAGCGGCTTCGGCCACGTCGAACCTCGCATCTGCAGTCGCACCGTCCGAACAGTCGAAGCAGCGCAACTTCCAGCAATTCACTCATGCCATGCAAACCGCCGGTCGACAACCCGGACGTTGGACTTGGCTGTCCGCTCGATGGCTGCCTGTCGCACGTCCCGTCGCCATCTCTCTTGCTGTGCTGGTGGTGCTGGTCACAGGCGCCGGAGTCACAACTGCCGCGTCATCCGACAGCATCCCAGGAGAGCCCCTCTACTGGGTAAAATCCGCGAAGGAAAGCATCCAGGTCAGGCTGCCGCGCTCAGACGACGGCAAAGCACAGGCGTACGCGGACCTGGCCGCAGCACGGGGCAAAGAGATGCAGAAGCTAGTGGCGATCGGCAGATACGCCGACGCTGAGTCTGCTATCAAGCGAATGAACCAGCATCTACAACACTCGGCCGTGCTCGTTGGCGTGAACTTGAACTCCAACCCAGTAGAAATGCCGGCGGTGAGGCGTCGCAGCGCGAATTCACGCTCGGCCCAACGACTCCAGTCGGCCCTCGAACGCGACAACGAACGCATGAGGGCGGAGTTTCAGAACATGCTGAACGGTTTGCCTCCCGTGCAACGGCAGCGGGCGCTTTTCATGGTCCGACAATCCGAGCTCGGTTACCGCATGCTGATCGACGCCATGAAACAGCGTGGGGCACAAAGCGGTCTTCCATTCATCTACGTGCAGCCACCGCAAGGTGTCGCCGGCCAGTAACCTACGCACTCGCGAAAGGAAAAAATATGGGGACACTCACGTCTCTGAAACCCTGGCAAGCCGTCGTTTTGGCGGCGGTCGTATTGATCGGATTCGGCGGCACGTTCGGGATCTACGCACTGCTCACCGGCGACGACGCCGTTGACCTGGACGGAGAGCAACAACTCATTCCAGTCCAACGCGGAAATCTCGTCAACGAAGTTTCCGTAAACGGCAGCGTCCTGTTCCCCAATCGGGAAACTTTGACTTTTGGTTCTCAGGGCACGGTCGCGGAACTGTTCGTCGAAGAAGGTCAGCGGGTCGAACAGTTCGATCCGCTGGCGGCCTTTGACTCGGACACGATAGCCGGACTCGAAAGAGCAGTCGCGCAGGCCAGGGTCGACCTTCGGAACGCTCAAGATGCGCTTGCTGACCTCAGCGACCCGTCTGCGCTCGATATCGCCCAACTCGAATCGAACATAGCCGGCGCGTCAATCGTGTTCGACAAGGCTGTCGACCAATTGGGTGCGCTCAAAGATCCCGAAGACCTCGACGTTTCGCAAGCGAAGGCGAAAGTCGCTACGTCCAGGGCCGCTTTGCTGAACGCCCAGGAGAAGTTGTCCACCCTGACGGACCCGGCCACGGGTCAGGCGGTCGCCTCCGCCGAGGCCAGGATCGCCAGCAACCAGGACGCACTGCAGAAAGCGGAAGACGCCCTGACTAGGCTCTTGGACCAACCCTCGTCCCTCGAAATCGCACAGGCCGAGGCCAAGGTCACGGACGCTCGGATAGCGTTCGAGCGGGCCGAAGAAACTTTCACCGAAATCAAGGCGGGCGCCACGGAAACACAGATCGCCGACGCCACGCTCGGCTTGGAGATAGCACAAACCCAGTTTTCGAACGCCGAAGCAGAATTGGCGTTCAACACATCGGATTGGGATTCGAAGCTTGATTCCGCCAGCGATCAAGCCGAAAAGGCGACCGACGACTATCTCGTTGAGTTCCGGAAGTGGTTGGGCATCAACCTGACGGCTCAAGACTTGAACGGCGATCCCGACGTCGTGCTTGCTTCCGCGGGGATCGATCTGGATTCGGTCTTCGATCCCGCCCAGCAAGGCGCCGGTCTCAGTTCTGCGAGCGACGCCTTTTCTTTCCCGGCCGACGACCCGGCCACTCCGTGGAACGAGTCAACGTTATTCATCTGGCTCAATCTGAGCCCAGCGCCGATCGTCGCCACGTGCGACGATGCACCTTCCGGCATCGCATTCTGCATCCAACACGAATTGAGAACGGCGGGAGTCGCGTACGATCAGTCGCTGACGAACTTGGAGTCGGTCGAAATTCAGGCCTCAAAAGCCATCGTCGCATCCGAATCGTCGGTCGAGAAGACCCGCGAAACTCTGGTGGTTTTCCAGGACGCACTGGCCGAACTCGAAGGCCCGCCTGATACGTTGGCAGTGGAAGACAAGGAGCGAGCGCTTGCAGTGGCGACCTCGACGCTGCAAATGGCGTTGGATGATTTGGCCGTGTTGCGGCAAGGCGCCAGCGACATCGACATCGACAACCAGCGGGCGCAGGTTGCGCTTGCCCTGCAGAACCTGGAGCAAGCCAAATACGATCTGGCCGATCTGATAGCTCCGGTGGACGACGTACTGGTGGAAGACCAGAATAAGCAGGTTGAGCTAGCCGCCTCCACCCTCGCCAAGGCCGAAGGCGACCTCGAAGAACTGCTCGACGGCGGTGACGGAGCGGAGTTGGATTCCGCGGTTTTGGATGTCGAGGTGGCTCGACTGAACCTCGAAGATCTGAAAGCGGACCTGGCGTCCATGCGGCTTGGGCCGGACCCGCTTGATTTGGCCCTCCGCCAAGCCGATGTCGCCTCTGCAGTGGCCACCCTCGAACAGGTTGAGCAACGATTGATCGACGCAACCATCATCGCGCCGTGGGCCGGCTTCGTCTCCGCAATCAATGTGGAAATCGGGCAGGCCGTCAATTCCAACGCGCCGATCATGGAGGTCGTGGACACGTCGGTCGTCGAGGTCGACGGCATCGTTGACGAGATTGACGTGCTGTTCGTTCAAGTGGGCTCAACGGCTCTCGTCTCCATGGACGCGCTGCCCGGCGAGATCCTGGCCGGCAGCGTCTCGTACATCGCCTCGGAAGCCCGCACCCAGCAGGGAGTGGTCAGCTATCCCGTGCGCATCCAGGTGGAGCCTCCGCAAGGCCTCGAGTTGCCCGAGGGTTTGAGCGCGGTCGCAAGCGTCGTGATCAGAGAAGATCGAGGCGTGCTCATGGTGCCCATCCAGTCCCTATACGGGTCGTTCGACGAGCCGTCGGTCAAGGTGATGGACAACGGAAACGTCGTGGACCGGCAGGTGGTGCTCGGCAACAGCGACGACTTCTGGACGGTCATAGTCGATGGTCTGAATGAGGGTGAAACCGTGATTATGGAGTCCCAGGAGACTCAAAGCGATCGGTTCCAGTTCGGCGGCGGCGGCTACCGCAGACTTCAAGGCGGGGGCGGCACAGCGACATTCGCCATACCCAGCGGCGGCGGCCGAGGTGGAAGGTAGAGCCGGGCCATGATCGAACTCGAGAACGTCTCGAAAATATACCGCATGGGCGAAGTGGAAGTCGGCGCCCTCCAGAACGTGAGCGTGCGCATCGACGACGGCGAAATCGCCGCCATCATGGGCCCGTCCGGCTCAGGCAAATCGACCATGATGAACGTGGTCGGATGTCTAGATGTTCCCTCCGAAGGACGGTATCTGCTGGACGGCCAGGACGTCGGCCAGCTAAGCGACGACCGCCTCGCCGAGATTCGCGGCCGCGAGATCGGCTTCGTCTTCCAGACTTACAACCTGCTGCCCCGGCTCAGCGCCCAGGCAAACGTCGAATTGCCGCTGATATACGGCGGACGGCGCGACCGAGGCAAGAAGGCTATGGAGGCGCTCGACCGCGTCGGCCTCGCGGACCGCGCCAGTCATCGACCCACCGAGCTTTCCGGCGGCCAACAGCAGCGAGTCGGAATCGCCAGAGCTCTGGTTAAGGAGCCGCGGATCCTGCTCGCCGACGAGCCAACGGGAAACCTCGACAGCCGGTCCAGCGAAGAGATCATCGCGATTCTTCGGAGCCTCAACGAAGAGGACGGGATCACGGTCATTCTGGTCACTCATGAGACTGAGATCGCTGCCCACGCCAGGCGCGTGGTGTCGATGCTCGACGGGCGGATCGTGACAGACCAGGTCCAAGAGCAAGGTGCGCACGAGGTCGTCGATGAGCCCATATGACGTTCTTCGGACGGCGTTCACTTCCATGGGCGCCAACAAAATGCGGGCCGGATTGACATTGCTCGGCATGGTGATCGGCGTCACAGCCGTCATCTCGCTTATGGCGATCGGCAAAGGCGCCCAAGAGTCGATCACCTCGCGGATCGAGTCTCTTGGCACGAACCTGCTTTTCGTGCGACCCGGCGCGTCCAGTCAGGGCGGCGTTTTCGGCGGACAAGGGTCTGCCGGAACGCTGACGCTGGATGACGCCTACGCGATGCTCGACCCCACCCTTACGCCGTCGGTGGCCGCGGCTGCGCCCGAGCTCAGCATCGGCGGACAGATCGTGGCTGGCCGCGAGAACACCTCGACGCAGATAATCGGCGTCACACCGGAGTACGAGTTCGTCAGGAACTACTCCGTCGCGTCCGGTTCATTCGTCACGGCCGGGCATGTCTTGAACCGCTCCGAAGTGGTGGTGCTGGGTTCGCGGGTGGCTGAGACGCTCTTCGGGTTCCGCGACCCGGTTGGGCAGACGGTCCGCATTAACGCTCGACAATTCGAGGTCATCGGCGTGCTGGAAAGCCAAGGCGGCAGCGCGTTTGGCCTATTCGATGATCAGGCGCTTGTCCCGGTCACCACGGCGTACTACCGGCTGTCGGCGCAACGCACGAACCAGGGCGGCGTCAGCGTTGGATCGATCAACGTGCAGGTGCGTGACGGCTACGACATGGACACGGCGGTCGATGAGATCGCGACTCTGCTCCGGCTGCGCCACCGAACCACGGAGGAAGACGACTTCACCGTAAGCAGTCAGCAGGAGACAATCGAAACGCTCGAAGAGACGACGGACGTGTTCATCATGTTCCTGGGCGGCATAGCCGGCATATCCTTGCTCGTGGGCGGCATCGGGATAATGAACATTATGTTGGTGTCGGTCACGGAGCGCACCCGCGAGATCGGAATCCGCAAAGCGATGGGCGCCAAGCGTCGAGACATTCTGTTCCAGTTCGTGTCGGAAGCGTCCTTGTTGAGCCTCGGTGGGGGCATCGCGGGAGTGGTTGCGGGCTACGTCCTGGCACGAATGTTGGATGGACGCGACCTCGCCGGTCAGCCGTTCGAGACGGCGTTCTCCACGGATATCGCAGCGCTCGCTCTAGTGGTGTCGGTCGTCATTGGCCTCTTCTTCGGAATCTATCCTGCCATGCGGGCGGCGCGGCTGCATCCGATTGATGCACTCAGGTACGAATAGCACGAATCTGCAGGCCGCGCCTCAGCGGTCGCCAATGACCATCCACAGCGGGGAGAACAATGAACAACAAGCTATTCGTCGTTCTGATTGTTGGTATGCTGGTCGTCGGCCTCGGCATGGGCGGCGCCTTCGCGGGCGGGGTCGCTTACGAGCGTGGCGGCGAAGAGACGCCGCTCGTCGTTGCGGCGCCCGAGCTCCCGTCGCCTTCCGGAACCTCATACGACGCGCTGCCGGTTGACGCCGATCAGGCGGCCGCGCTGCGAGATCAACTTCAGTCGGGCAATCTGTCCCCTGAACAACTTCAGGAGATTCGGCAACAGTTCCAGGGTCGGGGTGGAGCCAGCGGTCCGGGAGGCGGAGGATTCGGCGGAGCCGGCGGATTCGCCGGTGGGTACGTCGGCAGCGGAAACTTGATCGGGACCGTCGACGCTGTCGCCGACAACGTCATCACGCTGAACACGGCGCAAGGCCCTCTTCAAGTGACGTTGGGTCCGGACACGGTCATACGAGACTTCGTCCAAGTCAATCCGGAGGACCTGGTCATCGATGCCAGCGTAACCGTCACGGGTGAAAGAAGCGAAGACGGCGGATTCGACGCCGTTTCGATCTTCATCACTCCCGAAGACCTCGGATTGGGTGGGTTTAGCGGATTCGGCGGCTTCCGGGGCGGTCGCGGGCAGGTGCAATCTCCGTAACCTTCAACCTCTCCGGCCGGCGCCAGGACGAAGAAATCGGACCTTGCACCGGGATTTCATGAACAATAGTTAACGAATTCCCAATGGATAATCGCTTGCCAAGCGCTCGCTCAAGTAGTACATTTACTAACTGAGGGAATTTTCTGCGGCCCGTCGGCCACATTGGATCAACCCCCACATTCATCGGGAGGTCCGCCCTAGCGCACTATATATGGACGTTATATTCAGAATCATAGGTATCGCGCTCCGACACCCGTGGCGGCTGTTTGGGGCCTACGCCTGTACGGCGGGAGCACTCGTAGCATACGTGATGCTCCCTCGATATTTCGGCAAAGCCATTGACGAAATCATCGAGGTGTTTGAATCCGGCGAGTACTCCCAGGACGCCATCCTCTCGATAGTCCTCGTGATCTTCGTTCTCAGCGTAGCCCGAGGAACTCTATCCTTCTTCCAGACCTACCTCGGCGAAGCACTCTCCCAATTCGTTTCTTACGATATACGCAATGCGTTCTACGTCCACGTTCAGCATATGAGCTTCGGGTTTCACGACCGGCATCACACGGGCAACCTGATGTCTCGTGTCATCACCGACGTCGAAAACATCCGCATGTTCATCAACATGGGCTTGGTTCGGACGCCGTACTTCGTGGCTCTGTTCGTGGCAGTCGCCGCCATTCTGCTTCGGATGGACTGGCAACTCGGTCTGATCAGCATCAGCTTCATGCCGATCGTCGCATTCTACTCCGCCGTTGTCCGGCTGAAGATGAGGCGCATTTGGCTGATCGTCCAAGAAAAGATGGCCGAGATGAGCACCGTCATGCTGGAGAACTTCTCCGGCGTCAGAGTCATCAAGGCATTCGCATCCGAGCCGTACGAAGAGGTCAAGTTCGACGCCAAGAACCTTGATGTCACCAGTCGATACATAGAGGCTGAGAAACTCAGGGCTTCCAGCACGTCGTTCATGCTGTTTACGTTCCTGGTCGCGATGGGCCTGATCCTCTTTTTCGGAGGCAGGAAGGTGATCGCTGGCGACATGACCCCAGGTGAGTTGGGTCAGTTCATTTTCTATCTACAGATATTGCAGATGCCAGTCAGGATGACCGGTTGGCTGGTTAACTCATACGCCCGCGCGACCTCGGCCGGTGAGAGGTTGTTCGAGATACTAGACTACCAGTCGCCGGTTGAAGAAGCGTCTGGCGCCAGGCAAATGCCGAGAACCAGCGGCCGGGTCCATTTCGACAACATCAGCTTCGGCTACAACGGAGACAAGAAGGTGCTCAAGGGCATCGAACTCGAAGCTACGCCAGGACAGGTAATCGCACTGCTCGGCGCTCCGGGCAGCGGCAAGACCAGCCTGGTTAACCTGATACCGCGGTTCTACGATGTATCGAGCGGCAGCATCACCTTGGACGGAACCGATATTCGCGACGCCACGCTGGAATCTCTAAGACGGAACATTGGCATCGTGCAGCAGGATGTCTTCCTCTTTACGACAACCGTGCGGGAGAACATCGCATACGGTCGGGTCGACGCCACGGATGAAGAGATCAAGCGCGCCGCGAAAGTGGCCCAACTCGACGAATTCATCGAAACTTTGCCTGACGGCTATGACACACAAGTCGGAGAGCGTGGCTCCACCCTGTCCGGCGGACAGAGGCAGCGAATGTCCATCGCTCGCGCGGTCCTGATGGACCCGCCGGTGCTGATCCTCGACGATTCAACGTCCAGCGTGGACGCCCAGACCGAAGACCAAATCCGCCTGGCAATGACATCTGTCATGGAGAATCGGACAACATTCGTCATCGCCCACCGACTCAGCACGGTTCACAGGGCCGACGTTATCCTGGTCCTTCAGGAAGGCGAAGTCGTGGAACGCGGCGCCCACCAGGAGTTGCTTGCTCTTAACGGACACTACAGGGAAATTTACGAGCTGCAACTCCGTCCCCAGGAAGAGGTCATGCGCGAGATCGAAGCCCCGTTGTTAGGCGACAATCTCGCGACCTCAAACGATTCGTAACAGAGAAGGCGATCACGACTAGAAGCCGACCTCGCCGAAAATTCCAAAGGAGTTCGCGCAAATATGGCAGGTGGAGGGATGTTCCACGGAGTAAGCCGAGGGCATCCGGACGAAGAAGTATTTGGCTCTGTCTACAACCAGCGTGTCGTAGGCCGGCTTTTGCCGTACATTCTCCCGTACAAGGGCTTGGCGCTGTTGGCGTTTGGCGCCATGTTGGTGTACACCGCCACCCAGGTCGCAATCCCTTGGCTCATCAAGATCGCGATCGACAACTACATTGTCCCCGGCGATCTAGACGGGCTGACCGCGATATTCGTCCTGTTTATCGGAATCGCCCTGGTAAACTGGATTGCGAACTATGTCCAACAGTACTCCATGGAAAAGGTCGGTCAGGGCGTCCTTTACAACCTGAGGCAGAAGCTGTTCGGCCATGTCCAAAAACAGTCGATGGCCTTTTTCGACAAGACCGAGGTCGGACGCCTGATGTCCCGTGTCATGGGCGACGTATCTCAGCTCCAGGAGTTCGCGGCCCTCGTGGTCATGACAGCCGGTGAACTGCTTGCCCTAGGCGGAATCGTCGTCGCATTGCTCGTGATGAACCTGAAGTTGGGCCTCGTCACGATGAGCGTAATCCCGGTGTTGATGCTCATCATGGCGGTCTGGCAGCCATTCGCGCGCAAGGCGTTCATGAAGGTTCGCGTGGCAATATCCATCGTGAACTCGTCGTTCAACGAGAACATCACCGGAGTCCGCGTCGTCCAGGCGATGAACCGGCAGGATCTCAACGAACTTCAATTCGACGAGAAGAACACGACCCATAGGGACACAAACCTTTGGGCCAGCAAGCTCTCGGCAGGCCTGCTCCCGGCGGTCGACGTATTTACAGCGGTGGCCATCGGCCTAGCCATCTTCTTCGGCTCTCGCATGATCGCCGGCGACGACATGGAAGTGGGCGCCCTTGTGGCCTTCATCCTTTACATTCAACGTTTCTTCGACCCGATTCGAAACATGACGATGCAGTACACCCAGCTTCAGCGGTCAATGGCCTCGGGAGCTCGGATATTCGACCTCATGGACTGGAAGCCCGATCTTGTAGACGCGCCGGGCGCCATTACTGCACCGCCGATCAAAGGGGACATCCAACTCAAGGACCTCACTTTCAGTTACGTCCCAGGTGAGGATGTCATCAAGAACGTCAACCTGCACATCGAGCCGGGCGAAGTGGCGGCTATCGTCGGCCCGACGGGCGCAGGCAAGACAACGCTGGTCTCGCTGTTGTCGCGGTTCTACGACGTCCCCGAAGGCATGGGCGCAATACTCGTCGACGGCAACGACATCAGAGACGTGAAACGGGCATCGCTGGCAGGCCAGATGAGCATGGTGCTGCAAGAGCCGTTCCTCTTCTCCGGCACCGTGGCAGAGAACATCAAATACAACCATGTCAATGCCACCCGCGAGGAGATGATTACCTCGGCCGAGGCGGTTGGGGCGCATGACTTCATCATGCGGCTCGAAGACGGATACGATACGTTCCTGGCAGAGCGCGGCATCAACCTGAGCGTCGGCCAGCGTCAGTTGATCAGCTTCGCGAGGGCGTTGGTGGCCGACCCCAAAATACTGATCCTGGACGAAGCCACGGCCAACATAGACAGCTACACTGAGATGCTCATCCAGCGGGCGCTGTTGCGGCTGCTCAAAGGCCGCACGGCGATCGTAATCGCCCACCGGTTGTCCACTATCCGAGGCGCCGACAAGATCGTCGTCCTGAATCTGGGCGAAGTGGTCGAAGTCGGCAACCACGAGGAACTCTTGGAAAAAGACGGACTCTACGCCCACCTCTACAAGATGAACTACGCGGCCATCGAAGCGCCCATCCCGGTGTCCGAAAACGGGCACTGACCGACTCGGATCCGACCCTCGACATTGAGATTCCACGGAGTCAACCAACAATCGTCCCGACTGTGTCGGGACGATTCTGTTTTGTCGGCCAAACCGACTCCCTCCTACAACGAGTCATAACTCCTCGTTCCGGTCACCACGACGTCAGCGGAGACCGAGCCAAGTTTCTCTTTGCAGCGAAGACTTGAGGCGCATACAAGTCCAACCTTCCGATGATCCGGCTCTGATACAATGCGCCCTGCCCTACCCGATTGAACGTACCAGCGGAAATGGCGTGAGCCGGGGTAACCGGGCGATCGAAGATCGTCTGTCGCAGGCAAGGACCATGCCAGACACCATCTACACCATCGGACACAGCAACCACACCTGGGAGAGCTTCAGCGCCCTGCTCCGGGCGCACGCCATCGAGCTCCTGATCGACGCGCGGACCAACCCGGTGTCCAGGTTCGCCCCATTCTCCAACAGTCGGACGCTGCCTGGCCTGCTAGAGCAAGAGAACATCGAGTATGTCTATCTGGGTGGCCCGCTCGGCGGCAAACCCGCCGACGAGTCCTTCTACGACGCCAAAGGCAAACCGGACTATCGCAAGATGCGGGCCGAGGACGCCTTCCAAGAAGCCGTCGACGAGGCCGCGTCCATGGCGCAACGCTCGAACGTAGTGCTCATGTGCTCAGAAGAGGACCCGAGCCAGTGCCACCGACTGCTTTTGCTGGGACCCGCGCTCGAAGAGGCCAGGGGCTTTCACATGCTCCACATCCGCACATCCGGCGAAGTCGTCACCACCGGACGTCTGGGGCGGCTGCGGAAACACACCCAGCAGATCCAAGGCACGCTGCCAAGTGTCTGATCTGGTAAAGGACACAATTTGGTCCCACCCGCCCGCGATTGCTTCTGGGGGACGCCCCCAAGCCCCCGGGCAA
>CEPX01415035.1_pt1 | contig 11265 bp, 14 predicted proteins | sample 361361 | NCBI WGS metagenome assembly CEPX01 (sample SAMEA2619974, study PRJEB7988) | marine metagenome | biome: marine biome (ENVO:00000447); feature: mesopelagic zone (ENVO:00000213) & marine oxygen minimum zone (ENVO:01000065); material: "saline water (ENVO:00002010), including plankton...
CCAGTCCAACTCTAAAACCATCCAGCTTGAAATCTCTTTTGCAGAAAGAACTGAGATCAGGGAATGACTGCGTTCATAGCAATGCAGCAGACCAATCGAGCGTCTTTCTAGTGTCTCTTTAGGGGTTCTTCTAAAGTGTTTTCCGCCAGATTCTACGGTATCTCTTACCGGGGTTGATCTAAATATAAAATTGGCAATTTCTTTAACAGTGGCTGCGTTTTTTCCCGGAAATCTTCTAGCAATTTTAATTATTGTGGGTGTTACCCTTGTTTGCTGCCTTTTCCTGCCTTTTACTAATTCAACATTTCCAAAAGGGACTCTACCAGATTTCACCTTCTTTGGCTTACTTCTTTTTTTCATGATATAATATTCTCCAATCTTTGATTTAAAACTTTTTCTCATTTTTTGCATAGCGAAACCTTTTTATATTGGAAAATCCTCTTATTATCAAATCGTATTTAGTCACTTAAGGTGATGGTGAAACAAGGAAAGGAGGTGAAAACATTGGTTGAGATCGCAAATATCATCAGTGTACAAGAAATTACTGGTGCGCCAGTAGTTGATATTTGGCTTATTCCGCTAGTTAGCGCTTTGATAACTGCTATCATTGCAATTGCAACAATTTCCGTTGCTTTCGTGGTAGGATACCAGGTTGCAAAGTATATCAACAAGGCTATTAAACTAACTTCGGAGAAGGCTAAAGTGGAGAAATGGATTGACGATCAAGGCTTGACGAATGCATTGCTTGGATTCAGGTTAACACAAATTGTTACTGTGTGGATTTGGGCATATGTGATTGTTGCTGCTATTGGTAGTGGATTTTCCATTGTGTTTGGATCAGAATTCTTTTTGATCAAAACAGGCACAGGAATGGTAACAAACTTCCTGCGTTACTTGGAGAATATTGCTCCTTCAATAGTAATCGTGGTCGTATCGTTGTTCATTGCAAAGTACATTAGCAATAATGTAAAGAGCGGAAAGTCTCTATTTAGCCACCACGTTGCCATTGGAATCTATGGTGTGGTTGCCTACTTTGCATTGGTTGCAACGCTTGGATCGTTCCTTGGAGCGCCAGGTGCAGAGATTGCTGGCTTGATGCAGTCAATATTGCTGATATTCATGCTTGCAATTGCTGCAGTCATAGCATTGGCTTTCGGTCTTGGTCTTAGGGATACTGTTGCAAAAGCAGCAGCTAAGAACCAGACAGCGATTGAGAAGTATATAATAAATTTGGGGAAGAAGTAAAGCAATTGCTTTTCCCCCTCTTTTTCTTTTTTTTTATTTCAAAAAGAGAGAACAGAATGCACTCTATTCTAAAGTAAAATAAACTCGCCTGTTGTTTGCGCCCTTGTTCTTTAAACCGGTAATTTTTATTTTTCCCATTTCACCAGTATTGCGAACATGTGTTCCACCGTCGGCAGTAACATCTACTCCCCCAATGTCCACGACTCTAAAGATATCGATTGCTTTCGGGAGCTTGTCTTTTAGTCTCAAAATATCAGGAATCTTCATGGCCTCCTCTCTAGGCAGAAAGCTCACGCTAATTTCTAACTCCTTTCCAATTAGCTCGTTTGCCTTGTCTGCAAATCCTGTTAAAAGTTCTCTGTTAAAGTCTACAACATTGAAATCCATTCTGCTTTGCTCTAGGCCAAGTTGGTTTCCAGTAATCAGTGCACCGCTTTCCTTGAAGATCACATGGTGCAGCAAGTGTGCGGCAGTATGCATTTGCATAAGTCTGTAACGTCTTTCCCAGTCAATTATACAGTGAACCCCATCACCCTCCTTGAGCCCTGGTTCCTCTATCTCATGGCTTACGTCTTTGCCTAAATCCTTGCCATAAACCACTTTAAATTCGACTCCACTGCAAATAATGCGCCCAAAATCGCTTGGCTGGCCGCCTTTTTCAGGGTAGAACGCAGTCTTGTCAAGTACAACGTACTTACCCTGCTCCACTCGCTCTATTTTCGCGCCCCATTCTTTTAAGTAGGAATCTTGCATCCAAAGCTTGTCAGTCATATCCTATTTTTGCCTGCAAAAGCCTTTTTTATTCTTGCTTTACCAGAACTTTAGTTCAATTCGCATTTTTCAGGGCTCTTTCGCTTAAACCCAAAGGGAAAAGGTATGTTTTTCCCGTTTATGTTCACTTTCTTATAAACCAGCTCAAAGCTATTTGGCACCCAGAATAACTTGCCGTCTACATACATGAACCTGCCTTTCTTTTGCATAGGGCTTACGCTAGTTTTGATACTATCTTTTGATTCCATTGAAAACACCACTAAAAAAAGAGTTTTTTTAATGAGAAAATAAAGAAAGAAGATTAGCCTTTTATTTATTTGCCCGAAATTTCCTTGACAGCCCTGACAAATAGTCCAGAGCTCCACGCAAAGAATGGCTCGGACTTCAAAAGCAATGAGTTGAGCGGTTTTCCCTCAAAGAACACTTCATGCACAGAGCCATGTTTATTGATCATGGCTGCCACACTCTTTAGCTCCTGCTTTGCCTCTTTTTTCCAACCCATTTTGTGGAGTGCAATCACATTCAAGCAACCCAGCCATAGCCAGCTGCTCCCATTGTGGTAGTGATAAGCGTCAAGTGGAAATAGTCCGGGGGGAATTCTCCAAAATGGGTACATTGGATAATTGCTCTGCAAGGGCACCTTGTTCAACTGGTGCTGCTTTATCTTGTTTTCAATCATCTGGCTCTGCAAATTATCGGCTATTCCAAATAATACTGCCAAAACATTCCCATCTGTTGCAAAACTGTCGTGCTTAACAGTCCCAATCCAATCATAGTAATAATTACCCTGCCAAAAGAGGTTGTTCATGCGCTCCTTTACAGCTGAGGCCCTTCGCCTAAACTGTGATTCAAGCTCATGCTTGTCAAGCGCCCCACATATCGAGGCAAAGTCCTCAAGTGCCTTGTAGTATAGGCAGTTACTGTACAGCACTTTTCCATTCTTCAGCACAGTCTCCCGCCAAGAACCAAAAAAAGTTTCCTCTAAAAGTAAATCCTTATCACTATCCTGTCTTCTCAGCCACTCCATTGCCTTCTCGGTTTTCTCAAAGTGCTTTTCCAGAAACTGTAGGTCTCCGGATTTTTCATAGTAATCGTTTAGCGCAATTATGAGCAGTGCATTGCAATCAAGTGGCTCTGTGACAATTTGGTGGAAGTGCGGCTTGAGTTTTTGTGTTATTATGTGTGGGATTAACCCATCTTTTCTCTGCCTATCTAAAAACAAGTCAATGGATTTCCATGAGGCAGTGTATTCTCCCAGCGCATTTGCGCCAAGAGAAGCAAAAAAAGAGTCCCTTGCCCGATAAAAGCCAAGTCTTTTCCTGCCTGCAAGTATTCCATAGTCTGTAAAGCAACGCCTCAAATCATTATGGGCAACCTCTAATGCGTTAGTAACTGTAACGTGCATTCCCAACCAATATATTTAATTGCTTTTAATTAACTTAAATAGTATGGTTTCATTGAATTCTATAAAAATAACTGGCAGTATATTCAAAAAAATCCAAAATCTGGCAAAGAAGAGTCACAAATATGAGAATGGTGTAGTGCTTGTTGTGGCAGGCAGTTCTCTCTACCATGGTAGCTTAGTTTTTGCGGCAGTAACAGCTTCACGCATTGCTGATCTTATCCATGTGTGTACCGCGCGCGAGAATTTCTCGGTAATCAAAAAATGTTCTCCCGCGCTGATCGTACACTCTTATGGCACTGCCAGAAAGCTTGCTGAGGAAGTTGATTCTATTCTTATTGGGCCTGGCATTCCTGAAACGCGTGCAATGAAAAACCTTGTTACTTCTCTTGTCTCCGGCAATCCTGATAAAAAGATTATATTGGATGCAACAGCTCTTCACCTAATTCCCGCGAGCAAGCTTCACTCTAACTGCGTTGTAACGCCACATGCCCGCGAGTTCAAAGCATTGTTTGATATGCCGGCTTCAAAAGAAAATGTGGTTAAGGCAGCAAAAAAGTTTGGATGTATTGTAACCCTAAAGGGTCAGATAGATTACATTAGCGATGGGGAGAAAATTTACTCAAATTCAACAGGAAACGAGGGCCTTACAAAGGGGGGCACGGGAGATACTCTTGCAGGGCTTATTGTAGGATTTGCATCCCAGAATCCTTTGCTTGAGAGCACGCTCGCAGCATTCTATTTGAACGGTTTTGCAGGCGATAGGCTCAAGAAAAAGCTAGGCACAATGTTCAATGCCAAGGATCTTATGGCAGAGCTACCGCTGGCTTTTAAAAAAATAAAAAAATAAGAAAAAAGGAAACTGCCTGGTTTATGGGCAAGTTCCTACTGTTGGTTTTTGACCGGTAAAGGTCTTTGCGCTTATTCCGCCAATTACATCATATGTGATTTTGATGTCATATTGGTAGTTTAAACCGGTTGTACAAGTAACAGTGTTATCTTCGGTTGTAGTGTAAATTGATCCTGACACAGCTAGAATTATCAGCAATTCAGCTGAAGCTTGCGCTTTGCTCATAAAATTCGTTAAATAGAAGGGATTTGGGATTAATATATTTTTTCTTCTAGTGATATCCTGCTGCCTGAAGAATTTTTTTACCTCTAGTATAAACCCACATGGCTGTAGCTAGGGCAGTTAGTGAGATAAGATAATAAAATGTGCCCTGAAAACTTGCTCCAAACCAATGGACTTTCAATCCTTCAATCAGTGTTGCAAGGAAAAGTGTTAAAAGCAACACCACGCTCACATAGAAGAAAATTCCTTTTACAATATGATGGGTTAAAGTTTCCATAATCTCATTCGTAATAACACTTTTATAATATAAAATGCTTTCTTTTCAGAAAACCTCGACTTCAGGGTATATTGCCAGACCGTCTTTCTCAAAGCCAAGTGCCAGCAGCTTATTTGTATGCTCTGTTCCCCTCATCTTGAGAATCTCACAGCTATGCACTCTCACACTTTTTTGCTGTTCCTTTGTATAGTAAAGCGAGATAATCGCGTCTGTAAGAAAGCCAACACTTCCCTCTTTTATCTCCGCAACTTTTGGCGGCAACTCGGAGATTATTATTGAAGTGCATCCCCATTTATGTAGCAAATCAAAGAATTCCAGGATATTTTGTCTTCTCTGATACTCATCCTTGAACAGCAAGCCATAGGAAGTAATAGAATCTATAACAAGCCTTTTTGCCCCCATTGATTTTATTTGATCCTTTATAGGGCCACCGCCTTCACGCATCAACTTTTCAACCTGGTGTGGCTTGTATTGTAGTACTTTGAATAAAAACATAACATTTTCAGAGAATAAAAGCTTTTTGTGGTTTTTACCAAAAACAAAACAAATAAATAGGTTAAAGAAGTAAAGTAGCCTACTTCAATGAATTTTTAGGGGGTGATTATGAATGAAGATTTTTATGCAAGATGAAGGTGAAGAAGAAACTCCAACAGAGGGAGGAGAAGGCGGAGAGGAAGAACCAACTCCTGCTCCAGAAGGAGGCGGAGAAGGAGAGACAGTGTAAATTCTTTTTCTCTAACTAGAAAAGGGCGCAAGCCCTTTTTCTCTTTTTATTTTATTCCCACTCGATTGTTGCAGGAGGCTTGTGGGTAACATCATAGAATATCGAGCTTACGCTTTCAAGAGCCATAATTTTCTTAACAATTTTTTGGAGCACTTCATATTTCATTGGATAAAAGCGTGCGGTCATAGCCTCAAGGCTCTCAACAGGCCTTAGCACAATGCTTTCTCCCTTTTCATTAACGTGCAGGGGCATCATTACTGTTGGGAATTGCCAAATCTCCTTCATCATTCCATTTTCCTGTGTTTCATTCATTGCAATCGCATCGGCCTCTCGCAGAACCTCAATCCTAGAAGCATTCAAATCAGTCGCAATCAACTCAATAGAATCAATATTTTCTGGAGCCAATAGCCAGATAACCCTATTAATCTCCCTAATTTCATTGGTAATGCGTGTACTTGCCTTCTCCAGTGTCTCCCAGTTTGCCTTTCCAATCAGTGCGCATGGATGAGCATAAGTTCTCGCGTCTCCCTGCACGCCCACACTCTTCACAGGCAGTACTTTTGCTTCTAAACCAAATTCTTTTGCAATCACATTCGCCTTCTCATCAATCGCACTTAAATCGTCCTGCTTTCCGTCAGAGCAAAGGCATCTAATCGCAAGCCCTGGCCCCGGGAATGGGTGTCTCCAAACCATTTCTTTGGGCAAGCCAAGTTGCTCTCCAAGTTCTCGTACCTCATCCTTATAAAGTTGATCCAAAGGTTCTACAACAAGTCCTGCTTCAATTAAATTCTTTATTGAGTCAACCCTGTTGTGATGCGTCTTAATGCGCGCAGCATTCTTTGTGCCCGCGGTTTCAATTGTGTCAGGGTAAATTGTTCCTTGCCCAAGCAACCAATCCTCAGGCTTCATGTTAAGCTTCCTCAGTTCGCGATTTTGTATTTCAATAAATTTTTCTCCAATAGCCTTCCTTTTCTCCTCGGGCTCAACCAATCCTTTCACTGCTTCAAAGAACTCTTTCTCGGCATTTACAACATGAAAGTTATTGTAACCCAAATCTTTCAGAGCTTTCTCCACCGCGCTGCTCTCATCCTTTCTCATAAAGCCTGTGTCAACATGCAGTGCGTAAACTCTCTTCGCACCAAGTGCTTTGTCAAGAAGCGCTAGAGCAACTGTACTGTCAACTCCACCTGATGCAAGAAGGAACACATTTCGCTTCCCAACTTGCTTTCTAACATCTTCGCACTTCTGTTCGATGTAATTCTCAATTGTCCAGTCCTGCTTGCACCCACAAACTCCAAGCACAAAGTTCTCAAGTATCTTTAATCCATTTGGTGTGTGAGTTACTTCAGGGTGGAATTGCAGCCCAAAATAGTTGCGTGAAAAATCAGCTACTGCTGCTGCCTCGCAGTCTGCTGTTGAGCCAATAACTTCAAAGCCCTGCGGCAGGCTCTCAACCTTGTCTCCATGCGACATCCAAACAGTTTCCTTCTCACCAAGATCTGCTAGCAATCCTTCTTTATTTTTGATTTCGAGTTCTGCGGTTCCAAACTCGCGAACATTTCCTTTCTCAACCTTGCCCCCAAGCTGCTGGGCCATAAGCTGATGTCCATAACAAAGTCCGAGAATTGGTTTTCCAAGTGAAAAAATCTCAGGATTAAAAGCAGGAGCATCCTTATCATAAACAGAGGAAGGCCCACCACTCAAAATAATTCCTTTTGCTTTCTTTAATTCTTCCAAGGGAGCAGTAGGTTCTAAAATCTCGGAGAAAACATGAAGTTGTCTAACACGCCTTGCAATGAGGTGCCCATACTGAGCGCCAAAATCAAGCACAATAATCTTGTTCTCTTCCATAAAAAACTCTGAAAGGAAATGTTTTAATAGCTCTTGCTGTGCAAATATAGTATGGCCTACCCTAGATTTACAGGAATAATTCCAATGGGCAAACAGATAGACATTGCCATAGCCGAACGTAGATTTGATGACGCTGTTGCAAGGTTAAAAGATGCTGAAAGAGACTTAACCTTTAGAAGACGAAGAGTTGGAAACAGAATTAATTCACGTTCAACCCCTCCAGCTCAGCGCAAGATAGATGAAGTAACAATGAAGCAGCTTAATGCAAAAATGGACAAAATTTGTGCTAGTTTACGTGGCAAAAACTCTTTAATTCGAAAAGCTGCAAGAATGCGACCGGTAAGAGTTGCAAAAAAGCGATCGGGAAAGCCAAGATCACGTGCTCCAAGGCACCGACTACCCTAACTTTTTTTCTCAACCCCGCACTTCCACAAAAACTATTTAAAAAACTTCGTTCTTTATACTAATCGTGTTGGGAGTTAAGGAGGCGAGTTAAACCGCTTACGATGTTTTTCGTGAACCTTTTTTCTAAAAAGGTTCTGCGGGTCCCTGACTTGCCTTCCTTACATTTATCCTGCTTCTCTTTCTCTTGCAAGAAAATTAGGTTAGAGTTTAATGGTTTAACGGTTTTTTTGGTAGTCGCGCTTTTGTTTTTGCGCGCTCAAATGCTGTTTTATAACTTCTTCTGACAGAAATTTTGTGAATGGCTTGTAATCTTCTTTGTTTCCTGCCGCCTGCGTTTTCATGTAAGCGTTCCTTCTTTTCAAAGGTATGTTTGTGAAGGGGAATGCTTTTTGTTGCAGGATATAGTTCATCAGGATCCTTGCCATCCTACCGTTCCCGTCAGCGAAAGGATGAATTCCAGTAAATTCTGTGTGGAATTTTGCGGCCAGTTCTATCGGGTGTATGAGTTTATCATTCTCCTCCATCCACCTAATAAGTTTTTTTACTAAGCTTGGCACTTCTTGGGGTAAGGGAAACTCATGCATTGATCCTCTAATATAAACCTTGACTGGGCGGTAAATTCCCTGGTATTTTTCATAGCCGGAAATTTTTTCCAGCAAAATGTAGTGAAGCTGCAGAATCATTTTTTCTGATAATCTTTGGTTTATTTTTATATACTTGTTATATCTGTCAAGGCAGGCTTTGAGGTTCAATGCTTCCTGTTCCTCACGGTTAAGCCCTGTAACTATAATGTTCTTTTTTTTGTATTTCTTGAGTTGGTTTTCCTGTTCTAAAATTTGTGATGTTTCTGCGTATGTGAGTGAGCTTCCTTCTATTGCGTTGGAGTCTGTTATAAACGTTATGCGTTCTCTCTTGATAAAGTCCTCTCTTTGTGATTTGCCCATCTTTTTTAGAAACTTTTGTTTGCTTTCTGCGGCTTTCTGCAGTTTGACTGCTTTTTGGTTTGGAATAAATTCTGTTAGGGGAGAAACAAGAACTGTGTGCTTTTTCCGACCGCACTTTTTCCTTAATTCTTCAAAAGCGGTCAACATCCTAATAGCATTTGGTTTTTTTGCCCCCAAATAAATGCTTCCTTTAACCCACTTTTTCCTTTGTTTGAAAGACTCTTCTAAATAATAGTACTTTTTGCCTTTTACCGTTCTGCTAATAATGTGGCTCATATATAGTTATCACTGGGAACAATATTTAAACTTAACTCAGTGATAACTAATTCGTTATCACTGGTAACAAGGGGATTGGACAATTCGGTGATAACCTGCTCTTTTTTCTCCCAATAATTTGTCGTCTTATTAACTACGGTGTCGTGGGCATCGCCTTTTTCTTCTATTTTCCATTTCTGGCAACAATGTTTAGCATCTTTTCAGTTGCCTTTATGGCGGCCATAACCTGGTCTGAATCAACGCCAATTGTTTTGAAGCGTGAACCATTTTTCCCCCAAGAAATTGTGGTTTCAACAAGGGCATCTGTCTTTCCTCCTGGAGGAATCCTAACTTCGTAATCTACAAGTTGTGGTAACTCCAATCCAAGTTTTCCAACAGAGTCTTTGAGTGCGCTCATAAAAGCATCATAGCCACCATCGCCAACACCGCTTGCGCTAATTTTTTCTCCATTAAACTCAAGTGTGAAAGAAGCGTTCGGTGTAATTCCCTTTCCAGAACTCACAACGCAGTTTACAATTTTTATTTTCTGTTGCTCCGGCGTTTGCAGGACATCCGCCACAATATATGGGAGATCCTCTGGAGTAATTTTTTCTTTTTTGTCACCGAGCTGCACTATCCTTGCAAGCACATCTTTTTTCTGCTCATCATTCAATTCTATTCCGAGTTTACGCAGATTCATTTCAAGCGAAGCTTTTCCTGAAAGTTTTCCAAGTGCATACTCCCGTTGTCTCCCAAATCTCTCAGGCATAAGATTGCTTGCGTAAAGATCTCCTTTCTTGTCTCCATCGGCATGTATTCCTGCTGTCTGCGTGAAAACGCTTTCCCCTGAAATCGGCTTGTTCTCTGACAGCCTTTTTCCGGAAAATGTTTCAACCATCTTGCCGGCCTTGTAATTCTTCTTCTCTTTTACCTCTGTTTTGAATTTTGTGTGATCCTTTATTGATGCAACTACTTCATCAAGGGGCGCGTTGCCTGTTCGCTCGCCAAGGCCATTTACTGTTACATGTGCTCCTTTGGCTCCCGCCTCTACTGCTTCAAGTGTGTTGGCAACAGCCAAACCATAATCGTTGTGCGCATGGAATTCAAAAACCAAGTCTGGAAACTTTTCAACGGTTTCCTTTACAAGTTTCCTTGTTTTACTTGGGGAAAGCACTCCGAGTGTATCTGCCAGAAAAACTCTTCCAATTTTTAGTTTTTCCAAAGCCTCAAGCAAGTCAAAGACATATTCCTTGCTATCCAACATTCCGTTGCTCCAGTCCTCTAAATAAACATTAACTTTCAAGCCCTTCTCTTTCGCAATCTTCACGGTTTCCGCGATGTCTGCAAAGTGCTCATTCGGCTCTTTTCTAAGCTGCTGCTTGCAGTGCTTAAGACTTCCTTTGGTTAGCAGGTTCATTGTTTTTGCGCCAGATTCTTCTATCCAGTTAACAGACTTCTCCCCATCAACAAAGCCCATTACTTCCAGCCTGTCGAGAAGACCATCTTCCTTAGCCCAGGCAGTCATCTTTTTTACTGCTTCAAGTTCACCTTTGGAAACGCGCGCATTAGCGATCTCAATTCTGTCAACTTTTACATCTTTAAGTAGAACTTTTGCAATGCTTAGTTTTTCCTCGGGAGAGAAAGCAACGCCTTGTGTTTGTTCGCCATCTCTAAGCGTAGTATCCATTACTTCTACAAAATTCTTTCCACTCATGGAAAATCACCTTCAAAAAAAGCAGTCTCTCGGATAGTCAAAAAGCATTCTCTACTCGAGAATCCGTCCATCCCTTCTTGCAGTCATTATAAATCATTTGCCTGACAGGATTTTTAAAGCTATTCTTCAGCGCTTTTTCTTAGCTTTCTTAGGCTTTTTCTTAAACTCTTTCTCTACGAGCGTAACGGCCTTCTTTACCTTGCCAAGGCGCGATAGCGCGCTCTTTCTCTGCGCTGCTGTAAGCTCATGCTTTGGGTCAATTCTTTGATAAATATGCCTTACTTCGGCCAGATCACTCATGGCCTTAAAAATAGTGTTTGCAATTTTTTTGCTCATGTTCTAATAAGGGAAATAGTTGTATTTAATTGTTGCGCTCTCTCCTCCAATCGGTTTTTATTATAATTCAGTAAATTGTTTTCTATGCAAGTAGGAGTTGTTGGAAAACCCAGTAGTGGCAAAAGCACGTTTTTCGCTGCTGCAACAATGATTGAAGTAGGCATCGCAAACTACCCTTTCACCACAATTGAGCCGAACAAGGGAACTGGCTTTGTAAGGGTCGACTGCGTTGACAAGGAATTTGATGTTCAATGTAATCCAAGGCATGG
>CEPX01183766.1_pt1 | contig 11256 bp, 5 predicted proteins | sample 361361 | NCBI WGS metagenome assembly CEPX01 (sample SAMEA2619974, study PRJEB7988) | marine metagenome | biome: marine biome (ENVO:00000447); feature: mesopelagic zone (ENVO:00000213) & marine oxygen minimum zone (ENVO:01000065); material: "saline water (ENVO:00002010), including plankton...
TTTTCAACAACTCTAGAACTTTTGTCGAATCCCATTTCTGCCCCATATATATCTACAAGTTCAGGACTATCTGTAACCTCTATAAACCTAATGGGCTCGTTGTTTGCTATTATTAGAAAATACCTATGATTAATCCCTCCATCTATTTCAATAATAACATATGGCTCTGATGAAAAATCACTTGCCATATTAGAAAGCTTTAATCCATTAGGCTCTCCGTCTTCATCTGTGTGAGGAACAAATCTCGCAACAGCAAAATTAGGGGGAACCTCGCTTAGGTCGTTAGGATTCACCCCCTCTCTGTAATAAGGATCAATGAACTTAAGAGAATCCTTAAGTAAAAAAGCAACAGAGCTACTGGCTGGTTTAGTTGTTGCTACCGACTCATCACTGGTCTCTCTTCTAAAAGAAACAGAAAAATCTTCACCTGGGAATATCGGAGTAAGCTTCTTAAAGCTCATGTGTTTCCCCGGAGGAATATTATGATAAGATGTTTGAGTGTTGGTGATTGGCTCCCCCATAATATATGACTTCTGTCCAGAGTCAAAAGTATCTAAAACTTCTTTTGCTAATGCTTGTTCGTAGAAATTTCCAGGATACGAGCAGTTAACAGAAATATAAGATACATCCTGCAACTTCTTTCCCTCTTCCTCCCACTGCTCTACTGTCCAAGATGCAATTTTACTAGATTTCTGGAAAACCGGAGCAAACCCCCTCATACCAACATCTGGAACTAGTGAGGATATAAAATCAGATTTTTCTCCAGCAACACCGCCAAACCCGAATGGTATTGATTCAGATAGATTCTTAAGAACAAAAGCAAGGTAAGACATATCTATGTCTGTATATATGCTACCACTTTGTATAAAACAACTGTGATATTGCTCTGACTCTAATGATGTGAACCTATTATAATCACCATGAAAAAAAGACACATCATCATATCTTGGAATATCAGATATATCTTCACCTTCAGTTGTCGACCTTACAAATTGACTATTGTATCCACCAAATTGCTCGGTCTCCATAGCAGAAGAAGTGTATTCCTTCTCGTCCTGTATTTGACCGTCTTGAGTCTTTTTAAGTTTACACAAAAATGTATGACGAATATAATTCATAGCCATGATACCAATTCCACGACTTGAATCTTCGTTATTAGAAGCATATATGCTATCTAAGGTATTTAACGCAGAAGATTTAATATTTCCAACAGTAGTATCATTAAAAAAGAATTCATATATTTGTCTATTTCTCTCTCGAATAGGTTTGTTTTCAAAAATTCTAGCACTAAAACGGATAACTCCAGTATTAAAAGGAGAAGATTCATTTCCAGAATAATTAGAAGCATTAATTGCTGGTGGGAAAAAATCAGAAACTGGTTGTGATTCAATCATTTTTATCTCTCAATTGAACGTCAAGCTGAGGTTGAGATCCGGCTATTATCCCACCACGCAAAGACTCATAAGAGTCTATATACATAAACCTAACTATTCCATCACTTAATGTAAATGAAGAGGCGGGAGATCCCTGTATTAACATTTCATCTCCCTGAAAATCAGGAATAGACTCTATAGGATATTTAAATTGTAAATAATTATTTCCTTCAACGGATATTGCATCAAAAAGCTCATCAGACACTTCTCCAACTAAAAAAATTGGCATATCATCTTCTTTTGAGCTCAAAATTGCCCTTGGAGTTGTACTATCTAGTTGATAAAATATACCAACTCCAACGCTCTTTGAGATAGAAGTTCCTCTAATTTTATGAAAAGCGCAAAATCCATCTAAATTATAAAATAAATATAAATTATCCGACTTAGAATCATAACATGAACTAATGGAATTAACATCGAGAGAGTCATTGGACAGATCCATATCTACATCACTTTCGTCTAAATCCGCCAACCCTATACTGTCCATGTCGGTAGACTCCGGCAGCCCAACCTCTTGAGCGGAAAGCTTAGAGACACGAACGGGCTGAAAACCAAGTACCTTGTTGTCCACATTAAATAAAGATACCCACTCTTTGTCTTCGGACTTAACTCTACCATAGACCTTACCCTCATGTGTATAAAGAACAATCATAGACCCATTCGATAAAATCTCTACAGTAAAACTACCATCAACTGGGACGGTATACCCAGACTTATTGAAAAAATCAGTATCATCATCTAAGTATGCCCTTATTAATCCATCAGAAGCAACCACTCTAGAAGTATACTGATCTGTCCCGTCTAAATCAGAAAGATCATAACTTTCAAACGATACACTTCCCTCATATGCAGCATACACAGATGAAGATAGAAGTTCATTTTCAATCCATAAATTATCAGCCACATTACTTTGGACTAAGTATGCTGGCTCAAAGTACAACCTGGCTGCCTGATGACAGTCATTAAATAATTCTAAGAAATAATTATAAGATAAAAGCTGACCCTCCTGTCCTTCAGTACCAGTGTTAACAAAAGCAGAACCATCTATCCCGTTATTTAAGAAATTAAGATCAATATTAGATGCCTGAGATATATCTAAATCAGAAAAAATTACCTTCTTCATAAGAAGAGATCCATTTATGGTAAAAAATATATAAGCAACCTTGTTACTGTAATCACTTTTAACTATCATGCCCAGTATTTCTTCTGAATCAAACGTTAAAAAAAGATATGGAAACATAAAATATGGACCCTTACCGCTCCCCGATCTAAGAACAGAAAGGTTTGTCTTTGATGTCTTTGAAATTAATTCAAATATATTATAGTTACCAACACTATCAATAATAGGAGAACAAGATATACACGTTCCAGATATCCTGTCAAATTCTCCTTCACTTATCCAGTGAATACTAGCCGACATACTAGAGATAGAGTCATGAACATTTGATGAAATATAAACTGTTCCAGTAAGATATCCTAAATATATGTCAATATATCCACTTGAAGTTAAATTCTTAACATCTATATACTCATCATCTGACTCTCCGATAATTAATAAATATATTTCTGCTTCTTTCAATTTACTATCATCAATATCATAATATAAAATGAGCCTCTCGGCATATCCTGGCAAAATTAATTCAAACTCATTAAACCCCTTTGTTAATGGCTTCTTGAGATCTATCGACACAGTATCTGCAGAAGGGACTACTCTAATTCCTTTTGTATAATTTAGTTCTGCTTCAGAATTTTCCCTGTATGAATATAGTCGATAAGAGACATCCTGAACAAGTATTGTATGAGAAAATCCAGAATTAATTAATTCCATAGAATAAACGTCATTTAGAATATCCTTGTCTGTAGTATGCAATCTAGAGTGTACGCCCTCTAGGTCTGGAGAGGCATATATTCCCCTAGTCCTTCCGTGATTGACTGTTGCATTGTTTGCAGCAGATGTGATAGCTCTTGTCCAAATAAGAACGTTAGTATCTGAACTTGGTTTTTTCTCAAAATAAACCCTTCCACTATTATTTAATTGTAATGGATGAAATTTTGTATATTGAGCCACTTGAGATGATAGCCCAGCACTTCCGGCTCCAACTCCTGCCACAGACATGGTTATTGGTTCCCAAACTTTTGGTTCAGGACTTATCCTTGGGGGGGTAATAAAAGTGGCACTAGAGGCATCAGAATAATATTCGCTTTCAATTCCAGGTAACCCAGGTACTCTTGAATCTGTAGTTCCTGGCTCAAAGAAATCAAAATTAGAGACCCCGATGCCGGTTGTATTAGTGTCATCAAGCGGATTAAATTTAGAACAGTTTTTAAGAGCCTCCGCAGTGTAACCTTCATATGCAACCTTATTGTTGTCGTTAATAAATGAATTTACAAAAATATTTTGATCAAAAAATACATCATTAGTTGGACCAAACTCCGAACCAACCCATAAATCCGAAGGAGATGATCCATGACTATTATTTCTAGACCCAAGGTTTATGTTATCATAGAACCACTCATAGAACCAATCTTGATCTCTTATCTCATCTCTTGGAACTAGAACTCTAACATTAAGACTAAATACATTTATCCACAATATACCTCCGGGCTTACCTCCATCATAACTATAAGACCCAACAATTAACCCGTTAGGAAAAGCAGGATAATCAGTCACCATACTGTATCCACTAATGTCATTTATATCCCTCATCGAATTTGTAAGCCTCTGACCAAAAACCTTAACTAAACCAACCTGTACCTCATTAGATGGAATTTCATCTTCTGCTGCTTGTTTTATCTTTTCTTTATCCTCAATGTATGTAGCCCAAGTTGCTTTTGGAAGAAATTTTTCATTAGGATCTACAACTATAATACCAGTAAAATCTCCCTCGCTTTGTTCTCTGTTTTCCCAATTTATATCATCATATATATATGTATCAGTATCCTCAACAGAAACCCAATAACTACTAGGTAAATAGCTATATACATCAACTGGTGATTGACCTGCTCCATATGAAAACGGAACACCCGCAATAAAAACAGATGAAAAAGTCTGCTTAACCTCCACTATCTGCCTCAGCATAAAATCATACACATGTCCATAGGTTACATAAATTTCATGACCAGCCTCAATCTCTTCGCCATTATCATCAACTGGGTCTATAAGAATAGTATTAGCCATTAAATCATATTCGCTATTATGAATAGATGACTGAATTTTACTCCCACCATGAATTCCCTGACCTCCGTGCAAAATAACTTGGTGCTCTGTAAAATCACTCCTATAAATTTGTTTAAGCGACTTATTCCACAGTGCGCTATCGTTATACATATTCATAACAGCTCTATTTCCATCTACTCCATTATTTATGGCTTCTGGAAAATCTATACCCAAATTTGCCAACTCATCTTCGTTAAGGTCAAGAGGTTCATCCCTGGCACACAAAACCCTAGTGATACCCTCCTCATCTCCAACTATTTGAATAGGAATACTCCCTGAAATTCTTGGAGTATCTATCATAGATTGTGTTATTGTTATTTTTCTGTTAACGATTGTCTTTGCGTTAATTATCTGAAATACCCATTTTATTTTATGACCAGTAGCAACCCCTGCGCCCATAATATCGGGAAACCCCATTCCCCCAAATATTCCAAAAGACAAGCCAACCGTTGAACCAGCCTGTGGCATTGGCGTACTTTCACTCCAACTAAGCGCCATTCCAAGTTGATCCGATGGTAATTGCCTAATGTTATTTCTACCGAACACTGGCGTATCATCATATTGAAGACCTGCTATTCTCGATGCCAACTCGCTGTCAGGAGCCAGCTGAAGAGTGCCTATAACTTCAAACTCTACACGAATTCTTGATTCTCTATCTAAAAATAAATAGTATGTATTTAATGAATTCTGAGGCAAGTCCTCATCTGGAGTGTCGTAAGCATACTGGATAACAAACCTAACTGTCCTAGTTCTTCTTTCAACCTCGACCCCATCTATATCATAATATATAAAAGTAAGAATTGAAATATAGGTTACAGAACTCTGTGTTGCTGGAATGTCCTGAGGAACTGCCCTAAAGAAAAATTCTGCAGCAGGCAGCTCTTGCCCCCAGCTAGTGATAAATGTACCTACTGGCCAACTAATTCCATAAGACCCCTTTGGCATTTCGTCCAGCGGCGTATTTGTTATTATTGCATCAATATAGCCCCAAGGCTCTAAATCTTTTGGGTTATAGGCAATTGAACCTCTCTGTAAGACCATGCGGTATTATCCAGCAGACACAAAACCATCTTCGACTAACTTCTTCTGAGCTTCAATCACAGACTTCTCTACTAGAGAGGCAATCTTATTGCCTATATCTTTTGACAACCCAGCTGGGAGCTCAATTTTTACGGAAGATGAAGATGATGATTTTCCGCTTATGTGCCCTTGTAACAACTCGGGGTTGTTCTGTATCTGCCGGTTTAGCTCTGCGTTACTTTCTATTAGATGGTCAACATCATCCCTGACATTTCCCATTACTCCGCGGTCTTCAGACTGCCAAACAAAATCATCAGCGGTTACGCCCGGGGAAGATTCTTTCGGGTTAGCATTTATATTATCAGAATACATGTTCTGACTTGCGATCATTCTTACATTATTGTCTATATTTATAAGAGATGGATGTATTACTTTTTGAGTATTTGTGTCTTTTTCACCTACAAACCCTCCACCTCCAACGTCACCAACAAGACCGAGAGTTGATATTGCAAGAATAGATTCTCCTAGAACACCAAGGTCCTTTCCTATATCTGCTCCACCTCCAACGTCACCAATAAGACCGAGAGTTGACATTGCAAGAACAGATTCTCCTAGGACACCAACACTCTTTCCTAAAGCACTAATATCCTTTCCTAGATCTGCTCCACCTCCAACGTCACCAACGAGACCAAGAGTTGACATTGCAAGAACAGATTCTCCTAGAACCGCCAAATCTTTCCCTATATCTGCTCCACCTCCAACGTCACCAACAAGACCGAGAGTTGACACTGCAAGAATAGATTCTCCAATATCAGAAAAAATACCTAAAGTAGAACCCCAAAAACCTTTTTCTTCTTCTGATGGAGGAACTGGAGATGGTTTCTCCCATTTAGCAAGTATCCCTCTCATTTGCATCATCTGCTGCTTCGCAATCTCTTTGTTTCCCTCAGCTTTGCCCTCTAGTACATCTTTAGCGTCATCATACCTTTTTTGCAAAGCTTCTCTACTTCCGTATACCTTTTGACGAGCATAGTCACCCCTAGATCCCTCCTCGGTTAAAGCATCTTTCGTCTTTTTAGCTTTTTCTTCATTAGTTCCAGTAGTGAAATATTTCTTATTAGATTCTAACTCTTCAGCTGCTACTTTTTTCTCTGCAGCTTCTATTTTCTTCTTCTCTCTCTCGGCATGTCCTTTGGGGTCTACAATCATCTGACCAACATTCTCAATAGCACTAACAACCTCACTAGTCTGTCCAGAGGTTACTGCTTCTAACTGTCTCTGGTTGTCAGCCATACCTAGAGCAATAGCTCCGCCCTCTCCTAGAGCTTCTCTAGTATCTGATGCCTGCTCTATAAGCTCTTCCAGTGAATCTGGCAATATATCATAGTCACCCTCTGGGGCAGCCCCTCTTTCAAAACCACCAACAGTATGCCTACTTAACCCAGCTCCTTTACCTGAAGCCGCACCTGTCCCAAGGACACTCACAGCTTCATCTGTAGTCCTCATAAAGGCACCCATATTCTTATCCTGCTCTACCATTATTTCAGAAAATACTCCTGCACCAGTTGTCATTGCCGAAACGGCTTCAAGGAATCCATCTCTCAATTGTTTTAATGCACTGATTTGTTTCATCTGAGCAGCAAGTGTGTCGTTTTCCGTCTTTTCTATACTAAGATTTACCTTTTCTAATTCTTTTTTAAGCCCTATCCTTGTATCCACGTCATCAGTAGCAGCAATCGCCTTTTTCAAAACCGCTGCCTCTTCTTTTGATCGACTAATTTGTTCTCTATATATGCTTATTTGCTGACCTATGGCATCAGCCTCTTTAAGCCTAGCTTCAACAGATGCACCAACACCTTTTGCTAAATTATCCGCTAGTTGAACCTGCAGACCTGCTTGCTCAGCAGCAGTTGCTGCGAGATCTTTTTGAAATTCAAACTCACTAGATATCTGCTTAGTTACATTTAATCTATCACTAGCTGTCACTAACTCCTTTTGAGTAGTCATGATCTGCGTCTTGTATATAGCCTCTGCTTCTCTAAGAGCATCAACGTTTCCATCTTCGATATCTTTAATAACCTTCTTAATAGCTGCTATTTCCTTAGCACTAGCTCCAGATTCTCGTGCCTTCGCTAATTCTTCCTCCATTGCTGCTGTTGCCTGCTTGCGATTTTCCAAACTATTTAAATCCATAGTAGACAATTCGCCAACCATTGCAAGCATTGATTCTTGTATACTTAATTTTTTCTTACCTAACTCTATTGTCTCTACAGCTGTAGCTATTTGTTTTTCTAGACTTTGATTCATACCCTCAAAAGAAGACCCAGATAAATCTCCAACAATACCTAACAAGTTATTGAGCTCAGATTGTAAACCGACCTGAGCCTCGAGCTCACCAACAACTGCTTTGTGAGAGTTTGATATCGCCAATATCCTTCTTTGCGCCTCACCTAATACCTTGTCTTGAACCTGCCCAAGACTAATGGCTTTTGCATCTGTTTTTAATTGCTCAAGCTTCAGCCTAGCCTTTCTGCCTTCTGCAGTATTTAACTTGGCAGTTGCCTCTAGCGTCGCTATCATTTCTTTAAGAATTTCTTTCTGGCTTTCCTCTTGCTCCTTTTTGAATTTAGCTGCGGCGTCTTGTCCGAATATTTCATCTTTCTTTGCTTTTAAGTCCTCTGCTCCAGCTGTATCCCCAGCCGACTCTGCATTTGCAATAGCTTCATCTATTTCTGCAGCCATACTTTCCTTGTCTTCAACAGTAACCGTTCCCATGTCTATACCGGTAAGACTTTCTAATAGACCAAGACCGTATTCAGCCGCCTTAGTTTGTCCATCAAGAAGAGTTAATGCCAGATTGCTATCTAAAACCAATGCTTCATTTGCAACCTTTATGGAATTCTGATTCCTTTTTTCTCTATCAGACATTTCCATTCGCTTCGCATCAATTGCAGATTGCCTTTGAGTAACCCTAAGCATGGCAACTCTACTTGTGTATTGTTGACGAGTTAATTTTCCATTCATATAGGCGAGTCTTAAAGCTTGCTCTCCCATATTTTTTAAATCACTAAGCGCAGATGAATCTATTTTTTGTCCACGCAAGGCTGCGCCCTGTAATTTTACAAAGCTTGTAACAAAAGATTCCATCTGAGGTCCCATAGAAGAAAAGTTCTGCATAGTTGCAAAAAACTTATCAGCTGCGCCTGTTCCATATCCAAACATTTGACGAGCCATAGCAAGAGACTCTGCCATGGCATCAAATGGGGGGACAGTAAAACCCTTTTCAAGTTTTAAAAATAAATTGTTAACCTCGTTTGCTGTTATAGAAAATTCTCTCGTAACAGAAATGATTCGCTTACTCATCTGAGTCATGCCCATTCCAAACTGACTAAATATGGCATTATTTTCTCTTAAAGTATCATTAAAATTAATAATCGCGTCTCTACTTTTTGTATAAGATAACCCAAGACCACCCATTCTTTGGGTTAAATCGTTCACTACACCGACAGCCTTGGTGCCGAATTTAGCGACACTAGCTAGACCTTTTGCGAGTGAACCCCACCTACCCATTATACTCACTCCAATACAAATGTAGCATTATATCCCAGTACTGTTGTTTTGTTTTTTTATTAATTTCTTACACCTTATCTAATTCTAATAAAATTGTCTGAGCCACCACATCGCTCATCTTTTCCATACTTTCTCGTGTGGGTGGCACCTTATTATTATTCTCATCAACAAAGCTCCAATCCTTTAATAAAGTAAAACATCGATTAGCTCTAAAGCTGATTGGGTCAAATTCAGCTCTTCCACCATTTACAGTAAATGATAATTCTTGAATTTTTAATGAAGTACCATAGGTTGGATTCTTAAATCTAACCCAATGAGTCTCATACTTTTCATCATCAAATAACTTTTTTGCCTCTTTTTCATCAGTAACGCAACTCAGATATCCGCTCTCTTCACCAATATACAAATTAATCTCAACATAATCATTTGAACCTACAAAAATATTCATAATATACTCCTTACAACCCCCTTAAAGATCTACCAACAGATGCAATGGAAACCGCATTCATTACATCGTAATTATCCAACCTCTCTGAAATCATGGCTAAGCTCACAAACCTCTCGAACTCAAAATCCACAAGACCTCTCATATAATCTATCGTCCAGCCATAAGTTTTTGCTAACAAGTGCTCTTTAAAAAGCTTAGGCAACGACTTAATTTCCTCCCCACGATAGAAATTCATCGCTGCCTCTATGCTTTTCCCAGGCAATCTTCCTCTTTTTCTATAGCTTTTTCATAAAAATACAACAGCTTATCGACGACATCTGGTGGTAACCCATTAATTCTGTCATCATTAACTTTTACATATTTATTGTCCTTGCCGTGAAATTTCCACTCCATAAGACATTTCTTAATTAAATTATCTCTATATAGAATGGGATCATAAGACACTTCACTTTTTACTGGATCAAATATTCTTGATTCGTCTAAAATATTCCTCTTAGAATCCCAATCAAGATACTTCCATCTAGTACTAATTATTAAGACATCTTCCAATTCTGACGATTTTTCATCAGAAGAATCATCGAATAAAAATGTATCAAAATAAAAACCACCAGAACTGTTGGTCTTCTTTTCGACTTTAAATATTATATTTATATAATCATCTAAACTAAAAAAATCTTCATAATTTGACATGTCTTTTTATCGGATTGATATCTCAGAAAATGCAACAAAGAAAGCAGTGTTAACTAAACATTTACCATATCGATAATACAGTATTTTATATGTTATTTTCGAATGGAAAACCGGTAGTGTCTGCGTTTGCGTTTGTGTCGACTTGCCAGCCTGTAATTGCCTCGTATCCAAAGCCCTGATCACCATACGCTCTAAAATTCATCGTTGTTTCTACGAGATCATTTGTTATTGACAATTCTTCCATTTGAAACACAACGCCTCTTAACTTAAATAAAGCTATAGCTGGTTGTTCAGCAGAAAATCTAACAGCAAATTCTAAGTCAACAGCAGACTGAGCACTATCTTCGTGAGATACAGCCCAATCGGCAAGTTCTGAATTTCGACCAGCAAAAGTAACACTACCAGTAATATCTCTCTTCTTTGCAATAATGTCAAATGGATTAAGAGAGCTAGATAAAGTATATATGAGTTCTGTGTTATTGGCTATATCCATCTTAAAGCTACGAACAACCTCAGATGTAACAGCAGCACCTATAGTATGCGCCCCAGGAACACTAGTCGGAGATAAGGTAATAAATACGTCATTAAACATAATAGCACGAACTGGTGCCAAGTCGCTACTTGAATCAAGGTTTGGCTGATCACCGCTAGTCAACGGCTGACGTCCTCTACCTTTTACAGTTGCTGACGCAGTTAATTCCGAAGATTGGCTAACCTCTAAAGTGAGTGTATCTATAACCAAATGAGAGTAAGTAAAGGCAACACCGGAATAGTACCTAACATGAAGTTTTCTATCTGCTGCAGCCATGTTCCCATGCCCATCTCTTAAAACAGCATCATTAAATATTTGCTCAAAAACCGCAAAGCTGTCTGCAGTT
>CEPX01197709.1_pt1 | contig 11256 bp, 6 predicted proteins | sample 361361 | NCBI WGS metagenome assembly CEPX01 (sample SAMEA2619974, study PRJEB7988) | marine metagenome | biome: marine biome (ENVO:00000447); feature: mesopelagic zone (ENVO:00000213) & marine oxygen minimum zone (ENVO:01000065); material: "saline water (ENVO:00002010), including plankton...
GTTTTCACTAAGCTCTTGTTGAGTAGAGCCTCCAAAAAAATTCGGCACAAATAGAAATAGAGGTTCCATAATGCCATTACTATATCTAAAGGCATATTCCTTATCAAGACCTCCAGACTCTGCTGATTCGGCAGTTAATTCGGATTTACCTCGAATACTATATTTGCTGTATTCTGAAATGGTCAGAAGGTCCCCGGCGTTAGATCCCACAGCCAAAATAGCAGCTCCTACTAGCCATAATAAACTATTGGCGAAAGGCTTAAGAAGACCATTCTTAACCGCAAAGAAAAGAGCAAATGCACCATAAATTAAGGTGATCAATAAAAGGTAATAGGTTATCTGGTAGTGATTGGTATATAGTTGTAATCCCAACCCAATGGCGGTCAGTCCAGCTCCAATCCACTTTTTATGATTGAAAGTTAAGTGGATACCCGCAAGAACCAGAGGCATGAGTGCTACAGAAGCAATTTTGGCATTATGACCAGCCATAATTCCAATAATCGAGAAGCCATTCAAGCCAAATGCAACTGCTCCAGCAAAAGCTATCCATGGTCTTGTGCCAAAACTTAACAATAAAACATAGAAAGAAATGAAGGAAATGAAGGTAATCCCTTCTGGATGTGGCATTCCTAACTTGAATATCTTGTAGACAACATGCATACTATTGATGGAGAATTCCATCCCATTTAGGTATGCTGGCATTCCACTAAACATTGTATATAACCAAAGAGCCTCTTCTCCACCATTCGCTTCATATTCTTCAAGAAGATGTGTTGCTCCATTTCCCTGTAGAACATCATGCTGACTAATTTGAAGTCCATCAACAAAATATGGGTAATACAATGCTACAGTGATTGCTATAAAACCAAGTATTGCCAGTAAATGTGTCTTAGCAAATTTTTTAATTGAGTCTTTCATTTGATAAAGTAGTCAGAACGAGATCTTAAGATACTTCTTTGCAAGATTTTCGATTAGATTGTTAATGTCATTAGAAAACTTAAAAATATAAACTCCTACTACATATACAATGGTCATGAGCACAGAACGAATAATTATATTCCATAGGGCATTGTTTGTTAATGGAAGAAAGTAGAAAGTGATAGTCACCAGTGATGAAAACAACAAAATCCCTAAATGCTTTTTAGTGAAAGGAGATAGCCCTAATTTAATTTTAAGTGTAATCGACTTGAGTAGGTTAAAGACAAACGTGGTAATCAAAAATCCAAATGCTGCTCCGGAAATGCCATATATCGGAATCAATGAATAATTAAGCACTAGCATGAGGAGGGCAGTCATGACGTAATAATACAGGTTGAGTTTTTTGAATTTAGAATAAACCAGAATCTCTGAGTTAATACTGAAAGCTAAGTCCACCACTTTTGAGATGGAAATGAACAATACTACGTAATATCCATTTGCCAGAACACTTCCTTTGGGAATCAAACTGAAAAGGTCAGATAGATTGTTTAGGATGCCGATGAAAAAGAGAATGGATATGATTGTAAGCGTATGAGATACCTTCTTATACAAATTGTTGATTTCCTTGAAATCATTGGTTTTAAAATGTGTAGAAATCAGAGGAGATACTATCTGCCCCATTGCTCTTTTTGGCATTTCAATGACAATACCTATATAAAAGCATGTAGAATAAATCCCATTTGCTTCAAGTGACAACATTGCAGGGATCATTAAGAAGCTAATGTTGGAGTAAATTGATCCACTACCTGCAAGTAAAAGGCTGTATCCACCAAAATTGGCCATTTTGGAAATCCATTGTTTCTTGATTTGACTGAACGACCATGTAAGTCGGAGATTGTATTTTTTGTAAAGATTATAAAATAGAATAACTACAGGTATTATGTAGATGGCCACGAAAAGATAGATGGTAGTCTGTAAACTGATGAGCTTTAATCCCAACAAGATAATCGCTGTTATACTGCCAAGCCTGAAGCCAACTTCCTTTATTCCATTGGGGAGAACAACATCTAATTTGGTTCTCGAATAGGAATGAAGCTGAAGAAATATTGCACTAAATAGTGTGATGATTACGGAAATCCAAACATAGTTTAGATACTCAGACGAGTCAGCTTGATAATACTCTTCTATGAACCCAAAACCAGCCCAAACTAACAACGCCAATAGAATATTGGCCAGAATAATTACCACTAATTGAAAGGAAAAAAATTGTCGATTTAAAGACTCATCCTGTTGAAAATATGGGAAGTACTTGATGTAAGTAGCTGGCATTCCCACGGCAACAAATGGAGCAATAAGTAACGCATTGGATACAACCATAGTGATAAGTCCAATTTCATCTAGATCAAGGAAAAGTGGTCTTAAGTATATGGTATTGAGAAAACCAATAACAACTCCTAAATAAGCCAGAAGCGACCCCCAAAAACTTTGCTTGATTACTACGCCCATATTTTACTTTTGACTTGCGAAGTTCTATAATTCTGATTTTAAAAATGATCCGTTTAGAGGTAAGATTGATGAAGTTAGAATTTATTCTCGATCTCTTTCAGCGTCTGAAATTACTGCATTAATAAACGAATAGCTAGCTAAAAAACCATAGTTTAGTAGCCATACCAACTACAGTGATTAAAAGGATAAGACGAACCCATTTTTCGTCTACACCTACTGACCATCTGCTGGCAATCCAGCCACCAGCTGAGTTGCCAGCAGCTAAGGTCAAACCATAGTCCCATCTAACTTTATCTTCGAAGATAAATATGGTCAGCGCAACCGCGGTATAACAAACAATCACGAATGATTTAATACTGTTGGTTTTGGCCATGCTCAATCCATGAATACCAGTGAGTGTAGCAATGATTAGGAATCCTACTCCAGCCTGAATGAATCCACCATAAAGTCCCACAAAAAAGAACATGACAATGCTGAGAAATTGAGTCTTAGGAGTGAATAACTCCGTAGCTCCTTTTTTTTGCAGGTATGGTTTAAGGATGGTTAGTACCATCACAATCAACATCACTATAGCCAGAATCTTATTGAACAGATCGCCACGAATATCCATTGCAAAATAAGCTCCGATAACACTCCCTATGACCGCTGTGATCGCTACATAGATCGCATATGGGAATACAGATATTCCCTTACTTCTAAAGCCTCCCACAGCGACAAGACTTTGCAGGAATACGCCAATTCTATTGGTAGCGTTTGCTTCACTAGAAGGCAATCCCATAAAAATAAAAAGTGGGAGAGTAATTAACGATCCACCTCCAGCAAGTGTATTGATTACTCCGGTAAACAAACCAACTCCAAGAAGTATTAAGGCTTCATTAAAGGTCATAAAATCAGTTCAAAGTCAGATATTTTACAGTCAAGTGAATCCTTACACTTTTCCAATAATTGTGTGTTTGATTTGACAAGAGATGGATGAACTTCATCTGGTGAGATTTCAACTAATGGAATCAATGTAAATTGACGAGAAGGGATACCTGGATGTGGGATAATTAGATTTTCTTCATTGATTATTTCATTATCATAATATAGGATGTCTACATCAATTATGCGCTCACCCCACTTGATTTCTCTGACACGCCCCATTCGCTTCTCAGTCTCTAGACAGGCATCCAGAAGTTTTTCTGGAGGCATGATCGTGTCGATGCGCAACACCATATTAAGAAACCAGGGTTGGTCTTCCTTGCCCCAGGGTGCAGATTCATAAACTGACGAATAATCAACAATCGAGAGATTCATTGATTCTAGGATCTCGGCAGCTTTTTTTAGATTTTCCAGCCGATCACCCAGATTAGTTCCTAGAAGTAGATAAATTCCTTTCATCAAAAGCCTTCAAACATTTAATGTCAACTGCCGTCTTAAATGGTCTGTATCATTAGATTTGTAAAACTAAGTACTATTTAAACACATAACATGGCATTTCTTCGTAATCTATTGGCTGTATTGGTCGGATTATCCATTTTCACATTCCTTGGTATAGTTCTATTGGTTGGAATTATTGGAGCTGCTTCCAGTGCAGAGGATATACCAGAAGTGAAATCAAATACTGTGTTACACTTGAACCTTGGTGGTGTAGTTGTGGAAAAAGCAGTGGATGATCCGTTCGAAGAAGTTTTTGCAAATGGTCCTAAACAAATCAGTCTCCTTGATTTAATTAGTGCAATTGATGCTGCAAAAAATGACGATCGAATCAAAGGGATTTATTTAGAGCCACAATACCTTCAAGCAGGATATTCCTCACTTCAGGAAATTCGGGATGCTATTCTGGACTTTAAATCTTCCGGCAAGTTTGTTCATGCTTATGGAGAATATATCAGTGAGGGAGATTACTACCTTGTTTCAACAGCAGATTCTATCTATTTGAATCCAGAGGGATCATTAGAATTCAATGGGTTAACTGCAGGAGTTACCTTTTTCAAAGGACTATTTGAGAAGCTAGATATCGAGCCTCAAATATTTAGAGTAGGAGAATTTAAGAGCTTTATTGAGCCGTTTGTACGCAAGTCAATGAGTGAAGAAAATAGGCTTCAATTAACAGAATTAATTACATCTGTTCATTCAACATACCTAGAGAATGTATCGGAGGTGCGGGGCATTCCAGTTGAGATACTTAAGGGAATCTCTGATCAGATGAAAGTACGTTTCCCGGAAGATGCAGCTGACCTTGGCCTAGTTTCAAAAGTAGCCTATGAGGATGAAATGATTGACTTGCTCAAAAGAGAAGTGGGACTTCAAACAAGTGATGATTTGACATTGATGACGTATTCGAAGTACATGAAGACCACTTCCTCGGGTTATTCTTCAAGCAAAGTGGCCGTAATTGTTGCAAATGGAGATATTGTCATGGGCTCAGCAGATGGTGTAATTGGTGGAGATCAATTTGCAAGAGAGATTAGGAAGGCAAGAGAAAATGATGCCGTTAAGGCAATAGTTCTAAGAGTAAACTCTCCGGGTGGTAGCTTGACTGCTTCTGATATCATTTGGAGAGAAATAATGTTGACCAAAGGAGTGAAGCCAATTATCGCTTCCATGTCTGATGTAGCTGCGTCAGGTGGATATTTCATTTCCATGCCATGTGATACCATCGTTGCTCAACCAAACACCATCACCGGTTCAATCGGGATTTTCGGAATGATGTTTAATATCGAAGGCTTCCTGGAGAATAAATTAGGAATCACTAATGAGTCTGTAAATACAGGAGAGTTTTCGGATATCATGACCATCTCACGTCCTTTGACAGAATACGAGAAAGCAATAATCCAGAGCCAGGTAGAAGATGGTTACAAGACTTTCACTACCAAAGCTGCCGAGGGAAGAAACATGGATGTAGAGCAACTTAAAAAATATGCTGGAGGTAGAGTCTGGAGTGGTACCCAAGCTTATGAGCGTGGACTAGTTGATGTATTGGGTTCATATGAGACAGCTGTTGCAATAGCAGCAGAGAAGGCTGGTATTTCTGATGATTTTGCTGTGAGGTATTATCCTGAGCAAAAGCCATTCCTGGAGAAAATTTTAGATGATTTAAACGAAGTTAAGGTTAGCATTTTTGCTCCAGAAGTAGATGTGATGACTCCATACCTTGAAAAGATTCAGACTTTGGAAAGAATGCGTGGAATTCAAGCCCGACTTCCTGGTGATATAACCATCAAGTAATCCAGTTTAGATTAACTGTCTCTGAAGAAAACGAGATATGTCAAAAAATCAAATAGATTGGAATTCGGATTGGCGTAGAGTTGCTTCTACGATTTATAAAAAGCCAGTTGACTCTAAGCTTTTTGGTCAAAGTGATTTGGATGTGACTGCTTTGGATGAGTTCATATCATTTAAACGTAGGGAGGGAGTAAAGATTACCTATACTCATATTTTTACCTTGTTGTTGGCTAGGTGCCTCGATACAGTCACTCCAGAGTTCAACACCTACATGAGACTTGGAAAGGTACTGCCAAGGGAGACGATTGATGTAATGATCAGTGTGTTGAAAGCGGACGGAGCGATGGGGTCAGTCAAAGTGGGTAATGCTCATCAAAAGTCTCTGAGTGATCTTGATCAAATTCTCAAAACTGAAATTGGTGCTGCAAGAAAAGGTGATGATACACATCACAAAGCATCAAAGAATTTATTAGCTAAACTTCCATGGCCATTGAGAAGTTGGTTTTTCTCTTTTTATAAACGGATAGTAGTGGATTGGGGAGTCTCTTTAGGAGGTTTGTCTGCCAATAATTTCGGATCAGTTATTCTCACCAATATTGGGAGTATTGGATTGGATACTGGCTATCCAGCACTTATGCCAAGTTCTAATGTTGCGCTGGTATTTGTACTAGGAGGAGTAAAGAAAAAGCCTGTGGTTGTCAATGATGAAATTGTCATTCGCAATATCATGACCTTGTCTGTCGCCATTGATCACCGAATGGCAGATGCCTCACATGGGGGGAAGTTGCTTCGCTATTTGAAGAAGGCTATTCAGAGGCCCGAGGAGTTTATATTGACTGATTAAGACTGTGTTTTCATTTTTTCCGTTGATATAAATCATCAGTTACTTAATTGTAATAGATGGTGATTTAAATTGGATTTTTCGTATTTTTCAAAACCGAAATCATTTTTTATCGACCACCCGATGTATTCCACCAATCTACAAGAAGCTCAAAAGGTTCTTAGTCTTTTGTCCAAGGCTGATTGGGATCATGATGATCCCGAAGATGGTGTGAAGTATGCCAAAAAGGCACTACAAGCAAGCCTCAAAACAGATGATGCTGGGCTGATTGCGAAAGCAAAAGATAAGTTGTCGGGGAAATTAATGATCAACGGTGATGTTAATAAGGCCATTACCATTGCTAGAGAAGTCATTGGTACCTATTTGATCCTTGGAGACGACCATTGCGTGGCTAAAAGTAAGTTTAGTTTGGGCCGGATTTATCATCAGTCAGACAACTATCATCTTGCCTTAATCTACTACTTAGATTGCCTGGAAATATATAAGCGTTTGGAAGATCATTTCCAGCAAGCCAAAGTCCAACAGTCTATAGGTGCGGTATACGAACATTTTGGTGATGATCACAATGCCATTGTCGCCTATGAACGATCGGTGGATTCAGCAAAAATCGTAGGTGATAAGGTACTTGAATCTGATGCCTATAATCCCTTGTCGGGAATCTACCTTAATCAAGGAAAGATTGATCAGGCGGATATTATGCTCGACAAGGCAATGAGTATGAAAAACACCGCCAAGGATCAAAAAGGAATGGCATTCTCCTTGTATGGAAAGGCTAAGGTCTACACCAAGAAGAAACATTACATCCAAGCTAAAGAAGCTTACTGGGAATCCGTAAGACTTCATCGTGAGAATGGACAGATCATAGGTTTGGGCATGTGCTACTATAAACTCGGAGAAATGTACTTCGAGTTGGGTGAAATGGAGGAAGCAATAGAAGCCTTAAGAGGAGCGTTGAATTTTGCGAGTTTTAATAACCTGGTGGCCATTAAGTCCCGCAGCAACTTTCTGCTTTACGAAATTTACAAGAGGCAAAATGATTTTCAGAACGCTTTGAAATTTATTGAAGCCTACATGAAGGATAAAGAGACGCTTATTGATAACCAAACCCAAAGTGTAGTCAATAGTTATGAGGCTATTGCAGCTATGGAACGAATGGAGAAAGAAGCTCAATCCGAACGTGAAAAGGCAGAGATCATTGAGAAGAAAAATAAGGCAGAACAAGCTTCGAAAATGAAGCAAGAGTTTTTATCAACCATGAGCCATGAGATAAGAACACCTTTAAATGCCGTAACGACAATTACATCCTTCTTACAAGAAACGGCAAGAGAAGATCAAGTGAGTTTATTGGATTCACTCCAGTTTTCATCCAATAATTTGTTGAGAATCATTAACGATATTCTGGATTTCAATAAGTTGGATGCTGGTAAGCTCAAATTGGAGTCAGCTCCCATTTGCTTGTCAGTATTACTAGAGAACATTCGAAATACCTATCTGAGCCTTGCAGTGGATAAAGAAATTGACCTCAAACTTATTGTCAATGATAGACTCTCTGGACATTACCTGATGGATGAAACTCGTATGACTCAGGTCATGGGTAACCTGGTGAGTAATGCTATCAAATTTACTGATGAAGGTAACGTGACCATGAGTGTTGAGCTAGTGGAATCTGGTGAGTCCAGAGACAGGGTTTTATTCTCTGTAATTGATACTGGTAGTGGTATTCCTGAGGATTTTATGGATCAACTATTTGATAGCTTTTCACAACCTTCATCTAATAAGACTAAAAAACATGGTGGATCTGGACTTGGACTTGCTATTGTTAAGAAAATCATTGAGTTGCACGGTAGTGATATCCACGTGGAAAGCAAAATAGGTGAAGGATCCAGGTTTTATTTTACCATCGACTTAATTAGAACAGATGCGGAGCGTAAAAAAGTTGAAAGTGTCAAAGAGACGTTCCTAAACAAGTCAATTCTTCTGGCTGAAGACAACATGATTAATGCGATGGTTTCATTAAAACTACTTGGCAAATGGGGGCTGAGTAGTGATCATGCTACCAATGGCGAAGAAGTAGTTCGTCTGGCAGGTGAGCAGAGTTATGATTGCATTTTAATGGACATTCATATGCCTCAGATGGATGGTTTTGAGGCTGCTCAAAGAATACGCACTACTTCCAACCCCAATCAAAACACACCTATTTACGCTCTAACTGCAGATGTAATGGCAGGTCAAGAGAGTTTCTCCACATTGTTCGATGGATTCTTGCTTAAACCTATAGAGCAAGACAAACTCTATGAGGCTTTAGCATCGATTTAATCGATTGGCAGGTTTGTCAATACAGATGGCAGATTTGTTGTTCCAGGTATATGCAGAATTGACTTAATTTTTCCGCATTCAATTCTGGATTATGCAACACAATACATCAATCATCCTTATTATACTCTACTTTGGGTTTAATCTGAATTTGATTGCTCAGGATAAAAGTCAAGAGCACTCAAACGATAAAAAAATTCTACAACTTATTGATCTAGTAGATGCCTATACACAAGACAAAGAATTTGACTCACTTCAGTATGTTGTTTTTGATCTATATGATTTAGCTCAAAGCGTCGGTAGTGCAAAGCAGAAAGCAATTGCTGAAATGAATCTGGGGTATTACTATGGATTCAATGCAAAATACGATTCTTCTCAGGTCTATTACTTAAAAGCAATCGAGCATTTTGAGTCGCTAGGAGAGGATTATTTGCTTGCAAAAACCTACAGAGAATTCAGTACTGTGCTGGCAACAGGATATGGGGATTTCGAGAAAGCATCTGAGTTGGTTATTCAATCGATCCAGTTATTAGAGCCTATTGGTGATAGTTTGGAAATTATGAGTTCCTATTTTAATCTGGCCTATACTTACAGTCTAGCCGGACAGAAAGATGAAGCACTAGAGATTTTGAGTCGTGTAGAAACCTTCGCTCTGACCATTTCTGATTCTACGTTACTATTTCAGGTATATAGAAATAAAGGATCAATTTACTATGACCTTTATGAAGATGATAAGGCATATGAATATCAACTTAAGGCGAAATCCATGGGCAATCAGGATCCAAGATTTTGGAATAACCTGATTCTCAGTTTGGCAAACACTGCTGCTTCTATAGGACAATTTGATGAGGCGTTAGCCAACTATACTCAAGTTGAAGAGATTTATAAGAACTCCGAAAATAAGGTGGGATTAATTTATGTATACCAGGGCCTTTCATATCTGTACAAACTCATTGGAGATGCTCATAAGGACAATGCTAAATACGACCAGGCAGTAGCCAATATACAAAAGGCATATGATTTGGCTGAAGAATTGGAATTGCAAGCTCAAGTTGAAGCAAGTCTGGAAGGCTTTGTAATGATTTATAAATCAATGGATGATTATCGTAAAGCACTTGAAAAACAAACCGAAAGAGTATCTCTTATTCAGAGTTTGAACAAGAAGCGTATGGAGGACCGGTTTGCTCAGCTAAAAACAGAATTTGAGACAGAGAAAAAGGAAGCTGAAAATAGACAATTGCAAGCTGTTAACACTCAGCAAGCTATAGCAAACAGATATTTGATTATTGCGGCTGTTGCTCTTGGTCTATTGGTTTTGTTCTTGTTCATATTTTATAGAAGATTACAACGGGATAAAGCAATCATAGAGAAACAATCATTTGAGCTTCAAAAGCTCAACGATCTGAAGTCTGAATTCTTTGCGAACATCAGCCATGAACTACGAACTCCTCTTACACTAGCTCAGGGAAATATTGCCTTATTAACGGATGAAGTGAAAGGGGACAGTCAGGTTAAACACGCATCTAATGCTCGAAGAAGCTTAAGTCAACTTTCTCGAATGGTAGAGGACCTTCTGGATCTATCCAAATTTGAACTCGGCCGATTCAAGCTTCAGCTGCAAAGTATGAACATGGCGACATTTTTGAAGCGAACGACTTCATCTTTTGCATCTTTAGCAGAGGATCGACAAGTTTCCTTGAACTTTATCAATGAATCTGCCACAGAGCCATTTGCTGAGATAGATGTAAGACAGTTTGAAAAAGTGGTTAATAACATCCTTTACAATGCTTTTAAGTTTACCAAACCTGGGGACACCATACTAGTAACTTTAAGTCAGGAAGAGGGTAAAGCTGTTGTTAGTGTTAGTGATACCGGAAGGGGAATTTCATCAGAAGACTTACCGAATATTTTTCATCGGTTTTATCAGGCTAATAACCATGATCATCAAGTAGGAAGTGGTTTGGGCCTTGCTATTGTCAAAGAAATTGTGGATTTACATCATGGTTCCATTGAGGTGGAGAGTGAAGAAGGTAGAGGAACGCAGTTCCGTATTTTCATTGATGTCACGGCTTCAGTTCCTATCGAGGATGAAGCTTCTAATGTAAATGTCAATGATTTTATTGAAGATAAGCTCTTGAACCTCAAAACGTCTGAACCAACTATATTGTTGGTCGAGGATAATCCCGAAATGCAGGATTTTCTAGTGGAAATATTGGGTAAGTATTTCAAAATAGAAAAAGCCAACAATGGGATGGAAGCATTAGAAAAGCTCAAGGAGGTTAATCCTAGTTTAATCATTTCAGACGTGATGATGCCTGTTATGGATGGCTTTACTTTGTTGGAGAAACTCAACAGCAAAGGATCAGCTTCGTCCATTCCGTTTATTTTGCTTACGGCACGTGCCGCCAGTGAAGATAGGCTAAGGGGGCTTCGATTAGGTGTGGATGATTACATCACTAAACCATTTGATC
>CEPX01015875.1_pt1 | contig 11253 bp, 13 predicted proteins | sample 361361 | NCBI WGS metagenome assembly CEPX01 (sample SAMEA2619974, study PRJEB7988) | marine metagenome | biome: marine biome (ENVO:00000447); feature: mesopelagic zone (ENVO:00000213) & marine oxygen minimum zone (ENVO:01000065); material: "saline water (ENVO:00002010), including plankton...
TCCAGGCCCAGCGCATCCGGAAAAAATTATCGCAAACGCAAAGAAAAAAAGAACTATTAACAGTCTCATTACAAGCCTCCTTTGTTTAAGAGAATGTTTTTGTACTAAATTGCGATCTATTACTGTAACATAAAATAATAACCTTTGTCAATTGACTTTGTATGTACATTGTATATACTTTATGCATACCAATTAACTAAACAAGTCTATGAAAACAGCAGTTGTAAATTTCAAAACAACTCCATCGGTTAAAAAAGGAGTACAAAAGTACGCGCAAGAACGAGGCATCTCATTAAGCGCTTTACTGAATCAATATATGGCACACATAAATACGCAAAGACAATCACAAGTAAAGCTAAATACGCAACTCGCAAAAGACGCGCAAGAATTAGCGAAAATAGATACCAACAATGAAGAACCGTCTGATTGGCTCATAAACGAACTAAAAGAATCTGAGAAAGATAGAAAAAAAGGCCATACCTCTCCGGCGTTTGATAATGCAGAAGACGCAATAGCTTGGCTTAATGACCCAAACGCAAAATATGAAGATCAAATTTAGCACCAGATTCAACAAAAGATATCGTAAAATACCCGCCAAAATACAAATAGCAACTAATAAAAGAGTTATATTATTTCAAAATGACAAATATTATCCTGTTTTGAATAATCACGCGCTTGCAGGCAAGTGGGCAGGATATCGCAGTATTAATATTACTGGAGATTGGCGCGCATTATTTCGAGAATTTGATAATGGAAGCCTAATTTATTTCGACATAATAGACACACACAGCAACCTATACAGGCATTGATTTATTTGCCGTTTTTTGATACTATAGTGCCATGTCAGGACACAGTAAATGGAGCTCAATCAAGCATAAGAAAGCAGCGACCGATGCAAAAAAGGGCGCTGTTTTTACACGAATGGCAAACAACATCGCATTAGCAGCGCGCGAGCATGGAGCAGACCCAGAAACCAACTTTAAGCTGAAAATGGCAATAGATCAGGCAAAAGCATTTAATGTTCCAAAGGATAATATAGAGCGCGCAATCAAGCGCGGAACAGGACAAGGCGATGGAGATCAGCTGCAAGAGGCAATTTACGAAGCATATGGCCCAGGAGGAACAGCAATCATCATCAAAGTAATTACAGATAATACAAACAGGGCTGTTTCCGACATTAGGCACGCTTTAACCAAGCATGGCGCAAGTTTGGGTAAAACCGGATCAGTAACATGGAATTTTGATTTGAAAGACGGCGAATACGCACCTAAGCAGACAATTGAACTTGATGAAGCAGTTAAAAAGAAACTAAACACTTTAACAGACGCATTAGAAGAACTAGAAGATGTTCAGGATTATTATACTAATGAGGCTTAAGTTGTTTAAATACTATGATCATCCTTGGAATAGATCCAGGCATAGCAGACACAGGCTTTGGGGTTGTAGAAAAACAAGGCGACAATTACACGGAGATTGACCATGGCAGCATTAGTACGCTAAAATCAGATAGCCTTGCAAAGCGCTTGCAAGAACTATACCGCGAACTCACGAAACTCATAAAAAAGCATAACCCAGAGCGAGTAGCAATAGAACAGTTATTCTTTGCCAAAAACGTAAAAACAGCAATTACAGTTGCGCATGCCAGAGGAGTAGTATTGCTTGCGGCGCAAACTGCAAAATGCGAAATAGCAGAGTTTACTCCTTTGCAAATAAAGCAGGCTTTAACCGGATATGGAGCCGCGGACAAGAGGCAGATGCAGGAAATGACAAAAATTACTCTTAAATTAAAAACAATTCCAAAGCCAGATGACGCAGCAGACGCCCTTGCCATAGCAATATGCTGCGGACAAACAAAACAATATGCCTAATAACAAACTAAAAATTGTAACAATATCAGCAGAAGTAGCGCCTTTTTCCAAAGCAGGCGGCTTAGGCGATGTTGCGCGCTCTCTGCCAAAAGCCTTAAAACGTAAAGGGCATAAGGTAATTGCAATAAGCCCTTTGCACGGAGTAATTGACCCTAAAAAACACAAGCTCAAAAAGCTTGGCAATGACATACCTATAAAAATGGATGAAACCAAAACCCTCTCCTTTGACTATTGGCGCGGATATTTAATGGAAGATCTGCCAGTATATTTTATTGACCGCAAATCATATTTTTCTGGATTTAAAACCATATATGGAACAAAAATTTCTAATGAGAGATTTTTCTTTTTTAATTTAGCCGCCATCAAGCTCATAGAGCTTCTTAATCTTGCGCCGGACATTATCCATTGCAATGATTGGCACACAGGATTAATCCCCTATTTTATACGAAAACGATTTAAAAAATCAGAATATATATCCAAAGCCGCGACTGTTTATACTATTCATAATCTCGCGTACCAATCAGGGCACGCGAAAAACACCCTAAAAAAGCCAGATGATGCAGATTCCAGGCTCCCTAGGTTTACAGACACAGACGCGCTAAAAGGAATTAACTTCGCCAAAAGAGCCATTGTAAACAGCGATCTAATCAACACAGTGTCAGAACAATACGCAAAAGAGATCATGACCCCGAAATTTGGCGAAGACCTTAACCGCATACTTAAAAATAGGATTAATAGAGTGTTTGGAATTGTAAATGGCATTGATTATGATATTTTTAATCCCAAAAAAGATCCAGACATTAAAAAACATTATTCCCACCGCTCGCTTGGGGACAAAGTCGCGAACAAGCTGGATTTGCAGAAAAAATTCAAGCTTCCAAAAAACAAAGACATTCCATTGCTGGGAATGGTAACTAGAATTACAGAACAAAAAGGATTTGATTTGCTGATGAAGATTGCTGATGATCTTTTAGCGCAGGATATTCAGCTTGTGCTTGCTGGCAGCGGGGACAAAACCTATGAAAACTTTTTTAGAAAGCTCCAAAAAAAATATCCCAAAAAGGTCGGAGCCCACTTGGAGTTTGATACTAAAAAGGCTGTGCAAATTTACGCGGGTTCAGACATCTTTTTAATGCCTTCACGCTTTGAGCCGTGCGGATTAGGGCAATTAATTAGCATGCGCTATGGAAGCGTGCCTTTGGTGCACGCTGTTGGGGGCTTGGTTGATACTATTACAGACTATGATCCTAAAACAAAAAAAGGAAATGGATTTGTGTTTAATGAGTATGATCCAAAACAATTCTTAATTGCTGTTATTCGCGCTATTGAAACTTATCAGCATAATGAGGCATGGAAAAAATTAGTAATAACCGGCATGAAGCAGTCTCATTCATGGGAAATTCCAGCAGAAAAGTACGCTGAATTATTTAGACGTGCCATTAAATTAAAAAACCATAATAGAAAATAAATCTATGAAACCAATAGAACAGCTGTTTGATCCAAAATTTGCAAAACAATACCTAGAAAAGCATGCTCCAAATTTTACAAGCGAACATAATCTTTCTGGTTTGACTGTTAAATCAATAAAGCGTAATATTGGGGGTGATTTCTATCATGTGGTTATTCAGTATGATGCTCCCTCTCTTGGACATACATCGATTTTCTGTACAGCACATGCCGAAGAAGACCGAAACATTGCCTTTCGCGCCCTCTCATTTATCAATAAACATGGCTTTAAGGGCAAGGATGTATTTTTACCTAACCCACTCTTTTTTGACAAGAAGTTAAAGGTATTTTGCTACCAAGGCGTAGACGGCAAAAACCTTTTATATTACATCACACAGCAAAAAACTGATCTCTCCCGCTACCTCAAGCAAGCTGCACACTGGATTGCAGCCTTACACCAAACTCCAATCAATAAGACAAAAAATTTTAATCCAGCAAACAGCTACATTAAAACTGCAATTCCTGCAGATTACTTTTTGCCAAAGATTAATCGGTTGTTCCCAAATAATTACCAGGAAATAAAAAGCCAATTCGAAAAACTAGTTAAATTTGAAGAAAAAAATATCAGCACACTAAATAGGAAATACCTTATCCATGGTGATTTTCATCCAGAAAATGTTATTATCAATGCATCAGATGGCAAGGTCTCGGTAATAGATTTTACTGATATTTGCTTAGCAGATTGGACGCGCGATGTAGGAAGTTTTATGCAGCAGCTACGCTACATGTCGCGAGGAATGCGCAATGATGATGAAACCAAAAAATACCAGCAGCTATTTATGAATGAATACCTTACAACGCTCAACATCAAAAAAACTACTGCAATTGAAAAAAGAATTACATTATACAGAGCATGGACAGCTATACGGAGTACTATCTTTTTCCTTACCAAAGAGCCAGCAGAACCCAGAAATGCCGCAACAGAACTAAACATGACACAAGAGCTTATTTCAAAACTATGAGGATTTTACAACTTTTAAAATTTCCACTTTGGGGCTCTGGATCTGGCACCTATGCACGCAACCTTTCGGAAACTTTGGCGGAAAACGAAAAACACCAAGTAGCTATTGTTGCGCCTGACAAACGAAAACCTAAAAAGGTTAAACTCTATACAGTGAAACTACCCTTTTTTGCTGCATTTACAGGCCATCCAGAACACAAAAAGTGCAAACTCTATCATGAACTTTCCGCAGATGAGTTGACCCAAATCTATGATGCCTTTTTTCAAACTGCCATTAACGCAGTAAAGGAATTTAAGCCTGATATTATTCATGTGCACCATGCCTCGTTTTTAACATGGATTGCAAAATACATAAAAAATGTACACCACATCAACTTTATTGTTACAGCACATGGCACTGGATTGCACAATACCGCACTAAACAGGCAAATGTTTGAGAAACAAACCACCGAAGCTCTGCTCGCGGCCAAACGAGTAACCGCAGTAAGCGGAGATACCAGAAAATGGGTACATGACTTACATGGCCGTGATTTTGCCCGCAATATGCGTACTATTCCTGGCGGCATTTTAGCAAAAACCTTTGCCGCGCAAAGAGATATTAAAATAATAAACAAAAAATATAATCTTAAAAACAAAAAAATTGTTCTTTTTTCTGGCAAGCTTACTCCTCTTAAAGGGGTTTCTTACCTCATAAAAGCCGCAAAAGATATTAATGGAGAGGTAATAATTATTGGTGGTGGAAGTGAAGAAGAATCACTTAAAAAATTAGCCAAAAAGCATGATATTAAGAATATACGCTTTTTGGGATATATTGGAAAAAATAGGCGCCAAGAATTATTAGAATTCTATTATCGCGCAGATGTATTTGTCGCACCATCAGTGTGGGATGAGCCACTTGGACTTGTGATTCTAGAAGCCATGGCATGTAGCACTCCGGTTGTAGTAACTCGAAAGGGAGGCATTCCTTTGGCAGTTAAAGACAGGGTAAATGGTTTATTTGTAAAAGCCAGAAACAGTACTGATATTGCAGAAAAGGTTAATAATCTTTTGCATAACGAAAACCTGAGAACACGACTTGGTAACAACGCCAGAAAAACTGTGCTAGAAAAATTTACCTGGAAAAAAATAGCAACTAAATTTTTGCGCATCTATCGTGCAAGCCATAATGGTACTAACAGCGGGAATGGAAACAAAAAACACAAACACTAATTTGTCCATATTCAGGGTATGATATACTATACATGAAGATAAGTTTTGTTTATTATTTACACCATGAAGAAAAATAAAAAAATACATATAGCAATCCTTGCACCAGTATTCCTACCAATTCCACCTAAAAAACAAGGTGGATCTGAGTGGATCGTGTATCACCAAGCCAATGGTTTGGTTGATTTAGGATTTGACGTAACATTGTTCGCAGTTAAAGGATCCAAAACAAAAGCAAAGCTTGTTCCAGTTGCCGGGAAAGGTGTCCGCGATTATCCTACTAGCCTTGATACCATGGAATCCTCTCGTGGATTGCGGCTTGAAAACACTTTTATTGCTAATCTCCTCACAAAACTCATAAAATACAAACACAACTTTGATATTATTTTTAACCATACTCGCGGCGGAGAAATAATGCTGCCGCTTACAAGGCATATACAAGCACCAATAGTACATGTACTACATCTTCCACTCTTTAAAGAAGTCGCGGACATATACCAACAATACCGCGCACCGCTTGTTTCGATTTCCAATAACCAAAGAGAAGGATTTAAAAAACTCAACTATGCTGGCACTGTGTATAATGGAGTTGATGCATCTGAATTTACTTTTAACCCAAAACCAAAAGACTATGTTTTTTGTATTGCAACCATTGGTGAGCACAAAAATACGCTTGATGCAGTTCTCGCAGCCAAAAAAGCTCAAACAAAACTCATACTAGCCGGCAAAATAAGGGACCAAGATTACTTTGAAAAGAAAATTAAACCACATATTGATGGAAAAAAAGTACAATACAAAGGTGAAATTGGATTTAAGGAAAAAATTAAGCTGTACCGCAATTCCAAAGCACTACTGTTCCCAACAAAATGGCAAGAGCCTTTTGGCCTTGTTGCTATTGAGGCGCTTGCATGTGGGACACCAGTGATTGCTTACAAGAATGGAGCACTTCCTGAAATTATTGATAATGGAGTAAATGGATTTCTTACTAAAAACGTAAGACAAATGGCTCTAGCTATTAAAAAAATTAACAACATTAATAGGCATGTATGCCGCCAATCAGTAGAAAAAAAGTTTACCACAGAAATTATGGTTAGTGATTACGCCGCTATCTGCCACAAACTAACCAAACACTAACTATGCGTATTGGTATGTTGGTTCCGTCAATTTACATGTCCCAAAAACGTTTTAAAGACATGATCTTTGCACCGCGTGATTTAGCGCTTGCATTGGCAGACGACCTAGTTGCTCGCGGCCACAAAGTTTTTTTGTTCACAACACACGACACAAAATCGCGCGCAACAATTGTTGGTGGTGAACCACAGCTTGCCTACGAAAAGCTAAAGCAAGAAAAAATCAAAAACGCGCCTGAACCAAAAAAGACCATTGCAACCTTTTATACCACTAAGCGAGAGTTTGAACGAGATCTTACGCTCAAAGCATACCACATGGCGCACAAAGGCAAACTTGACATTATCCACTCCTACCACGATGACCTTGCGCACTACTTTGATGATCTTTCTCCGATCCCAACCATATACACCATGCATGACCCCTTACCCCAAAAAGGAAGTATCGAGCACTGGCGTCTCGAGCGTTTTACACACCACAACTTTATCTCGATTTCCTCAAATCAGCGACAAACATCAAAGCTCAACTGGGTAGCCACCATTCACCATGGAATCGAGACAAATAATATCCCGTTTCAAGAAAAACCCAAAGACTACCTTGCTTTTATAGGACGGTTCGTCAAAGCCAAGGGAATTGAATCTGCTGTTCGTGTCTCAAAAAAGACCAAACACAAACTTAAAGTTGCTGGCCGTTCGTTTAACGAAAAGGACTCATATTACACAAAAACACTCGCTCCTCTGTTTAAACACAATAGCGTCAAAGAAATGGGAATGCTCAATACAAAACAAAAATATACCTTTTTAAAAAACGCAAAAACTATGCTTTTTCCTATTCAGTGGGAAGAGCCATTTGGATTGGTTATGGTAGAGGCAATGGCATGTGGTACACCTGTTGTAGCTTATAATCATGGCTCAGTTCCAGAAGTAATAGAAGACGGAAAAACCGGCTTTGTGGTAACAAACGAAAAAAGCATGGTTAAGGCTGTAAAAAAAATCTATGACATGCCAAGGCAGGAATACTTGGCAATGCGCCATGCATGCAGAAAGCACGTAGAAAGACATTTTTCAGTCGAACGTATGGCGCAAGACCATGAAACATTGTATCATAACCTCATAAAAAGAAACAAAAAGTAGTTTGTCATGCCAAACAAAAACAAAAAATTTACCAGCCGTCATGGTGGGCCAAAATCAGAACTACGTAAAGACTATATTCAAGATAAGTATGTTATTATCGCGCCCCAGAGAAAATCTAGGCCGCGCGACTTAGAAGTGCCGCAAAAAGTTAAACTATATGACAAGCCGGAAGAATCTGTATTTCACCCTAAAAATGTAAAAAATATACAAGCAACCTTAACCCGGGGCCGCGAATCTAATTGGCGCATCAAAGTAATTCCAAACAAATTTCCAGCAATTAACTTAGACAACCCAAAGGCATATGGTGTTCAGGAGGTAGTGATTGAAACTCCTGACCCAAATTTAGAGCTAGAGGATCTTTCAATTAAGCATATTGCGGAACTATTTGAAGTATATGCCGAGCGCACCCAGGAAATCCAGAAGATAAAAAATATCCAATACATTATTATCTTTAAAAATGACGGCGGAAAAGCTGGCGCTTCTGTTCGGCATGCGCACTCGCAGATTTTTGCTACAGATTTCATACCCCCGCAATTAATGGACAAGTCCCACAAACAGCTTGCTTATTTGCTTAAGCATGGAACTGAAGTATACTGCGATGTTATATATAAGGAACTCAAAAGCCCGCGCGCAGTTTGGCAAGACAAGCACATTGCGTGCTTTACCCCGTACGCGTCCATGCATAATTATGAATGCTGGATTATGCCAAAGCGGCATGTGGATAATATTACTCAATTAGATAAGCACGAGCGAAAATCATTTGCCATAATCCTAAAACATATCTTAGACAGAATTAATGAGCTTGGGCTTTCATACAACTATTATTTCCATCAAGTGGCATACGATGAAAATCAGCACTTGTACATGAAAATCACCCCGCGCGGCTCTTTGTGGGCCGGGGTTGAAATCGGCTCTGGAGTAATTATTAACTCTGTTGCTCCAGAAGCAGCAGCCGCGTTTTACAAAAAAGGAGTTGAAAAACTTTGATTGTTAGTGTATAATATATTAACTATGCAAAAAAATAATAACAATAATTACATTACTAAAAATTATCTGGATAAAAAGTTTGATGCAATAGACAGAAAATTTGATGGGGTTGATAAAAAGTTTGATGATTTTGGAAAATCTGTTAATAAACAATTTAATGATTTTTCTGAATCAGTGGACAAGAGATTTGATGATTTTGCCGTAATTGTGCAAAAAGGTTTTGAACAAACAGCATCAGCATCGGACATGGAGGAAACTAAAAAAAAGAGTAAAAAAGATAGAAGAAACCATGGCAACCAGAGAAGAAGTACATCGTTATTTGGAGCTTTCAGAAGACAGGTATCTTGAACTTAAAAACCAACTTAAGATATATGAAAAACGATTTGATTTGATAGCAAAGCAACTTAATATACAATATAAAGCGTAGAATTTAGTAAAAAAAACTGCTCCATAGAAGTAGTTTTTTGTTTGTCTTAAATTATTTAATCTTTAATTTCAACAAATTTCCTTTTTCCTACTCTAACTACTACTCCATCTTTTAAATCCTCCTTAAAATGTTTACCAGCTTTTTTACCATCTATTCTGACTCCACCCTGCTCAACCAGTCGCTGTGCCTCGGCATTGGACGATGCCAAACCGATCTCAACAATTAATCGTGAAGTGGACTTGCTATTCATGAGCTTAAGAGGCAAATCTCTAAATCGTACAACAAGCATATCATTTGGATCTTCTCCTTTGCTAAAAACATTTTCAAACTCCTTATCAGCACTCTTTGATTCCTTGTCATTGTGATAGAGTTTGACGATCTCGCGCGCGAGATAGACTTTCGCGTTCTTAGGATTATCTCCATTTTTTAATGCTTCGCCAATTTCGTGAATTTCTACCATTGGAATATTGGTACATAGCTCAAAATATCTGATGATCAAATCATCATGCAAGGACATTATTTTTCCGAACATATCATTTGGCTCATCTGCGATGTTCACTGTATTATTATATGACTTGCTCATCTTTCTGCCGTCTAGGCCCTCTAGCAGCTGGATGGTAAGAACATGCTTTTCCTTGTTCTTGTATGACTTCAAGAGCGAGCGTCCCGCGAGCATATTAAATAATTGGTCGCTTCCGCCGATCTCTACATCAACCTCCATATGAACGCTGTCATACCCCTGCATCAAAGGATACAAGAACTCATGCAATCCAATTGGCTTGCCTTCGTGCAGCCGTTTTTGATACATATCCCTTTCTATCATTTGCTGGACCGTGAACTCTTGCGCAAGCTTTACAATGTCTTCAAACGAGAGCTTAGAAAGCCAATCTCCATTGTATAAAATCTTTGCTTTTTTAAAATCTAAAATTTTGCTTGCCTGCTCTTTATAGGTCTTGAAGTTGCTCTTGATTTCCTCATTAGTCATTACCTTTCGCATGGCGGTTTTATCTGATGTGTCTCCAATAAGCGCTGTAAAGCTGCCAACTAAAAAGATGACTTGATGTCCAAGTTCTTGAAATTGAGCTAGCTTGCGCAGAGGAATAGCATTGCCAATATGGATTTGCGTTGAGGTTGGATCAATCCCATGATACACTTTAAGCTTTTTATTGGACTTTAAAAGCTTTTCCAAGTCTTTTTTAACCACTACCTGGTCCACTCCACGGGTTAATAGCTCATGTATTTGTTCTTGCTTTTTTGGCATACTATTGCATTAAATGGTAACTATTATAGTATAGCGTACATACTATATTCATCAAATAATAATTGAACAAATGCACAATAATAGGTATAATTAAGCCACCTATTTAAACATCTAGTCAAGATGCCAATACCACACTTCCAACATAGCAAATCATGGAAAGACAAGAATGATCACCGCCACAAAACCTATTCAAATCGCGTTAAATGCAATAAAACAGGAGGTTCACCTCGCAGACTTGCGCATAATTACGGATTTAAAGGATTTGTGAAATGGCTTCTTCCATATACCTTAATTGCCGCGGCTCTTGGCATTCTTTTTATAGTTGCATTATTTGCTTGGTATTCAAGGGACTTGCCTAGGCCTGATAAGATTATTGATAGATCAGTTGCGCAATCCACTAAAATATACGACAAAACAGGAGAACATCTTTTATTTGAGGCCTTTGACACGCAAAGAAGAACTATTATTACTTTGGAGGATATTCCAGAGCATGTAAAGCAGTCAACGATTTTGATTGAAGATCAGAACTTTTATCAGCACAAAGGATTTGATACTAAAGGCATAATTCGCGCGTCCATTAAAAATCTTTTATGCTTATGCAAGGCAGAAGGAGGATCTACTTTAACCCAGCAGTTGATTAAGAACGCAATTTTGACTAATGAGAAAGCTTTTTCCAGAAAAATAAAAGAGTTTGTGCTTGCATATCAGATTGAGCGCAAGTTTGCAAAAGATCAAATTTTACAGCTCTACTTTAATGAAATTCCATATGGCTCAAA
>CEPX01037750.1_pt1 | contig 11253 bp, 16 predicted proteins | sample 361361 | NCBI WGS metagenome assembly CEPX01 (sample SAMEA2619974, study PRJEB7988) | marine metagenome | biome: marine biome (ENVO:00000447); feature: mesopelagic zone (ENVO:00000213) & marine oxygen minimum zone (ENVO:01000065); material: "saline water (ENVO:00002010), including plankton...
TTATAAAGAGAATGGTAAAGTATTCTTTGGCGCACATTCTGGCGAGACAGTGATGGCTGAACCAATAGAATCTGTTTATGGCAGACGATATAATATTGTTTATGGTTCTTGTTTGACTGAATCTCATAAAGCTATTGGAGAGGGGTTTCCACAACCACTGGAGGGCGTACAGGAATCTATTAATGCACATCTGAATCAGAGGAAAGATAATGTCTCCTTAGCCTTGAACGGTAGAACCATTGTGTCACGTTTTGCAAATGTTGATTTAATGTCACTGACTCGTTCAAGGGCTGGAGGCGTTACTTTAGCTGATGATGTTAATGGTGTGGTTGATAGACCTTTTAATAATGTCACTAACACTTCTTATACTGAAGCTGCTGTTGATGACAATATGATGCAAGAGATGTCAGGTGTGACTCCACAGAAACAAGGGCTTGGGACAGAATCTAAAGCTACAGTAGCACAGATTAATCTTGCAGAATCTAATGCTAAGATTGATTTATTTGCTGCGATAGTAAAAGAAACATTCTTTGTAGACTTTTTCTCAGTATTGGCTAGTCTAATACAAAGATTTGAAACAGATGTAACTATATTAAGAGTAGCTAACGAGAACTTTAGAGACTTTAATCCTACAGGTATTCCTATATTTGATTTGGGAGATGAAGTTGATTTGGAGATTAATGTTGGTCTTGGTGCTGTTGGGAGACAATTTGAAGTCCAGCAAAACATGGTGGCTATGGACAGGGCTAATATGCACAATCAGGCTATGATTCAGTTAGTGCAGTCTGGTGCTATACCAGCACAGTCTGTTAAGTTTATAGACTCTACAATGTTTATGAGAGAAATCCTTCCTAAACTTGGGCATAAGAATGTTGATGATTTCTTTTTTGAAGTTCAAGGAGCACAACCAGAGCAACAGGGTGGATTAAATCAGGCATTAGCTGGAGCAGGGCAACCTAATATTGGACAAGAAGGTGGACAGCAAGCAGGTCAATTTGGTTTACAATGATTTATGGCAGAAAAAAAATCAGTTAAACAAGAAATTTTAGAAAATGCAGCATATAGAATAGAACGTCTTAACAGGCTTCAAAATATGGAAGAGTTTGAAAGCCTGAAGTGGTATTTCAATATGATAGCTGAACATGCTATCAGAGAATTAGTTTCTAAAAAAGATTTATCTATGCCAGAGCAGGAAAGGCTTAAAGCAAAAATAGATATATGTAAATTTGAGTTTGAAAATATAGGGACATGGCTTAAGAATGAGGATGAAGCAGCAAGAGAATTGTTTGAAGAAATGCACAATGAAGGTGAATTAAAAAACTTAACTTGACAATATATTTAAAATATTATAAATAGTAGAAACGGCAACCTGAACCGAATTTCAGGTAACTCAAGTGAAAACTTGTAAAACTAAGGAGGAATATGAGCGACAAAGAAAAAGCGGAATCCTCTTCCGAAACTGAGGAGATTGCATCAGCAGAAGAAACATCAGTGGTAACGGAAACTCCAACCGAAACTGGAGAACCAGCAGAATCTACAGAGCGTGATAAGATTTATGCCAAGTATAGCAAAGATGCTTACAAGGAAAAATCTGAGATCGAAGAAGAAAAACCTGTAGAGGAAGCTGAGAAGAAAGTAGAGGCAAAGAAAGAAGAAAAGAAGGACAAAACTAAAACTGAAGATAAGACTGTCCCTCTTGGTGCATTACATGAGGAACGACAAAAACGTAAGGAGTCTCAAGCTAAGGTCGTTGAGTTAGAACAGCAGGTGAAAGAATTGATGCAGGAAATCAAATCTAAGCCTAAAGAGGAAACGGAAGAATATATTGAAGATTATGATGCTGAATTAGCAAAGCTCAAAAAAGACAACGAATCTTTAAAGGCAAAGGTTGATGGAATTGAAGCAAAAGGAAGTCAATCTGAAGCAGAAAAAGCTCAAGCAGCTTTTCTTGTAAAAATAGATTCTGTCGATAAAGAGCTTAAAGAGGAGGGCTTTGATGGATTTGAAAGCTGCACTCCAATGCTAAGGCAACATATTCATGCACTTATAATGAAAGAGCCAGACCCAAAGGAGTATCTGGAAGGGAGAAAACTTCTGGATGTTGATACCCCTGAAGGATGGAAAAAGATTTATAAGGAAGAAATATATCCCTCCATAGAGAAAATTATTACCCAGAAGAAAACTGAAGATATAATTGATGAAAGAATAGCCAGAAAGAAAAAGGCTGCATTGTCAGGCAACTCTGGTGGTAGACCTGTTCAAACTAAAAAGAAAGATGATGTTAGCGAACTTAGTCAAAAAGAGATGCACGAACGTTATATGAAAATGCGTCATGGAAATAAGAGGGCTGCGGTCTAATCTTCCAAACATATTGGGAGGAATTAGACAATGGCGAACGAAATGTTGTGGGTCAACCACTCTGGTGTGTTGACAAATAATAAGTTAAACCAGTTTTTTCAGCGTTCTGCGCAGCCATTATTTAAGTTCAGGCAGTTTGTAGATGTTAAGGAAGCATTTGGGAAAGCTCGTGGTCAGTCAGTAAACTGGCTGAAAGTTGCTAATGTTGCGACAATCGGTGGAAACCTCACTGAAACCAACACTATGCACGAAACCACTCAGGCTTTAACATGGGGTACGCTAACAGTTAATGAAGTTGGTAACTCTATGCCATTTTCTTTCAAATCAGAAGCACTCTCTGAATTTGATGTGCAGGAAATAGTAAGAGGCGGATTGCTTGATGATGCTGCAAAAGTTCTTGATGGAAAAGTTGAGCGGAGATATAACGAAACTAAACTTCGTTTTGTGGGAACTTCTACTACCGCTCACACTCTTACTACTGATGGGACTGCAACTGTTACTAATACTTCAATCCTTAATTCTCGTCATGTACGGAAGATGAGATTGGAATTGGAGAAAAGAAATGTTCCTGCTTATGAGGGCGATTCTTATGTATGTATTGCTTCCTTAGAAGCTTTGGAATCTCTTGAAGGAGCAATGGAGTCTGTTAATCAGTACACTGAAACTGGTGTGCATAAAATCTACAATGGTGAAGTTGGAAGGCTTCACGGTGTAAGATTTGTCAAAGATTTCTATGCTTCAAGGTTTACGGTAGATGCTGCTGCCAGAACAGCAACGGCTAAATCGTGGACTACAGGAAATTCACTTGATGCTTATATGTTTGGTAAAGGTGTCGTCAGGGAAGCTATTGTTGTACCAGAAGAAATCCGCATGAAGTTAGTTACTGATTATGGAAGGTCTAAAGGTATAGCATGGTATTTCTTAGGTGGATGGGCACTCGAGTGGGATACTGAGGGAGATTCAAGAATAATTAAATGGGACAGTGGAGCTTAATTAACTTTTTTGGAGGTAGAATAGATGGCAACTTATGATGCCGCAGTTTATGGCGGAATAACAAGAAAATGGTTTGGCTTGACCAAGAAGCTTGGTGGAGATGCTGCCTCTGGATATACCTTCGGTACGACTGATGCTACAACTCAGTCGCATCTTGCAAGGTGGTATCCTCGTGGCCCGATTAGGCTTCTAAAGGCTGGTTCGTTTACAATGGCAACCTTAAATGGTTCTGGAGTAGATAAGATTGATTGTAGAGTGAAAACAAGAGGAGCTTCTGCTTCTATAGCAGCTTCTTTTAATTGTTTTTCATCTGCTCTTTTCTCTTTCGCTTCAGATATTACAATGGGTGTTGCCCAGTGTAAAGCTGGGGAGTATATCAGTATAGTCACTGGTACTCCTGAGACTGACAAAGGTACAGCAATGAACACCAGTACCACAACTGGTACTGTAGCGTTCTTTGTGGATTATGTGCCTAAACTCAGTTCGAATTGGGATGTAAATACGTAACCTGCGATCAGGTTAGGGGGGGGAGCAATCCCCCCTTTTTTAAAAAGGAGATGTAGTAAAAATGGCTAAATCTCATAAACAAAGAGAAATTGATAAAAAAAGAGCAAAAGCAAGGGCTTCAGACAAAAGAGCTAACAGAGCAAAGTTCCTTGCGAAAAATGCTACTAAAGTATTTCTTTCTGGTGTATCCACAAAAGAACAAGAAAAATTAACATCAGATGCGAAAAAGACAGGATTCAAACCTTCTGGTAAGGGTGGAGCTTTTAGAGTTTTTCACGAAGCTGGAGAAGCTGCAAGGCATTTAAGAACGCCACGAATATCTGCAAAACAAAAAAGACAAGAAGCAGGTTTAGAATAAAAATATTTTTAGGAGGATTATTGAAAGTAGTTATGGTAGCAAACCATTCTTGTGTGAGAGTACACAAGATGGGGTTACCTCTCATTGAGGGAGGTCAGCATAAAGTTCACTTAGTAGCTCACAGACACGCCTCATTTTCAGAAGCTTATTCAACATTTGGACATTGGTTCGATTTAGGAAACTTATCTTCTTTTATAAAACTCCACGCTCCAAATACAGATATATTTCATTGTCACAATGAACCTTCTTTCTTTGTCACATTAATAAAAGAAATGTGTAATGTCCCTGTAATCTTGGATGTCCATGATTCTTTTCTTGCCAGAGTTACCCCAGAAGAGAAAGATGAAAACCCAGAAGTTGTGCGAATAAGCATAGAAGAAAGGAATAACTTCCAGCTTGCTGATGCTCTTGTTTTCCCTTCCAAGCCATTTGCAGATTTAATAATGAATGAGTTTAAATTAACTCAACCTCATATTATTTTACCTTCATATCTTCCAAGACGATTATATAGATACAATGCTGCTGATTGGATGGGAGGATTGGTTTACGAAGGAAAAGTTCAAATGGATGTAACATCTAAAGCAAGTTTTGGATTCAGGTATTGCGATTACAAAGATTTTGCAAAGAAAGCTGATGAGATTGGAATAAAGTTTCACATGTATGCAGGAAGGAATAATGAGGACAAAGAGTTTATGGATGTCTATGATGACAAAGCATTTGTTCATAAGCCTTATGTTTATGATGAATTATTAAAGAACATTGGTAGACATGATTGGGGATTGGTAGGAAATCTCAATTATACAAGAGAATGGGAAGTTGCTATGCCTAATAAGTTATTTGATTATATAGCAGCAGGAGTGCCTGTTGTTGCTATAAACGCAGCAGAATGTGGGAAGTTTGTAAGAGAACATGGCATAGGAATAGAGGTTAAAAATCTTGAGGAGTTGTTTGACAGATGGGAGGAACATACAGAGATTAGAAAAGTTTTGTTAAAGAAAAGATTACAGTTTAGTATGGAAAAGAATCTACAACCTTTAAAGAGAATGTATGATTCATTGTGCCTGTAAAAGAGGAGGATTTCTTTGGACATAATTAAATTAAAACAAGAAGAGAATTACTGGGATGCTCATGCAGCATTAAGAATAAAGATAAAAGGCAAATCAGTTTCTTATAATGATAATTTTTATAAACGTAGCAAATTATTGCAAAAACTATTAGATTATAATTTTGATGAGACTGATGTGTTAGAAATAGGTTGTGCATTTTCCACAATCTCATTAGCATTGAAAGTTTGTGCAAATCTAAATAGTTATAAAGGGATTGATGTAAGTGAAAAATATTGTGAGTTTGCAAGAAGAGTTATGGGAGCAGATGCAAGAAAAGCTAAAGTAAATTGTCTGCCGTTTGAGAGTGATAGCTTTAATGCACTCTTTGCATTTGATGTATTTGAACATATTAATCCAAGCGAGAGATTAGATTCTTATGTTGAGATTGATAGAGTATTGCAAAACAATGCGAGGATTTTTATAAACAACCCTCTTGAAGAAACTAAACATGACCTTAATTTTGACCATGAATTTAATGACAAACATATTGTTGAACTTAGTAGTAACTTAGGAATGAGAATAGACAAACTTCAGAAATACACAGTTGTGTTGCCTCCAGATAGTAATAAAATATCTTACCAGTGGATTGTAATGAGTAGAGGTAATATATGAAAGTACAAATAGTGTCACCATTTACTATGCAATGGGAAAAGGGATACAGGAAGATATTTGAACAGAATGGTTGGAATGTTCATAGTTCATGTGCTCCAGTTCAAATGTCATGTGATTTAATCATATTTCAGTGGTGCAATGAGGACACTATTAAGTTTATTAATGAATCCTCAAAGAGATCGAGGTATATTGTTTTTGTCAGAAGATATGAATATTACACTACAGCAATAGAAGCTCTTGATTGGGACAAAGTAGATGAAGTTATTATGGTAAATGATTACCTTGCTAAAGGTTTTAAGGAGCGCACTGGTAGGAAGCTTCATGTTATTTATAATGCAGTTAATGTAGATGATTGGACATTTGACCATAGCAGAGGTCATGGTAAGAAGATAGCGGTTGTGGGTTATATTAACCAGAAGAAGAACCTGCCTCTTGCAATTCAAATAATGCAGAAGTTGCCAGATGATTATTCTTTGCATTTAGCTGGCAAGATTCAGTGTGGTGCTACAGTTGATTACTTGAATAATATATGCAAATCTATGAAGAAGAGATTTTATTTTGAAGGTGAAATTGGGGACATGAACACTTGGCTTAGAGATAAGAATTATATTCTCTCAACAGCAATAAGTGAAGGAAGCCCTAATAATGTAATAGAAGCTATGGCTAAAGGGATAAAGCCAGTAGTCCATAATTGGGCTGGAGCAAAAGAACAATTTAATGAATTTGTGTTTGATACAGTAGATGAAGCAACAAGGATGATAGACTCATTCTCCCCATATCATTCTGGAATTTACAGAAATATAGTAAAGCAAAGATTTGGGTGGAGTAATTATGAAAGAGTTTACGCAATCGCAACGGAGGGACTATGAAAGAAAGATGGGCAATTATAGGGTTGGGATTTGTAGCACAACGCCACATGGATGCGATAGAAGATGTTGGTGATGAACTTATTATGGCTTGTGATAATGACATTCGTAAGTTTGATAAAATCACTGGTAATGTGTTTCGTTGCATAGATTGGATTACAATGATTAGTGTCCCTGAGTTTAGACTTGTGGACAATGTTGCTATTTGCACACCTAATCATCTTCATCCTCCAATGATTGTGGAATGTGAGAAACGTGGGAAGAAAGTATTATGTGAGAAGCCATTAACTATAGACAGTAAATATCTTAATCTAATGAATGGCACAAGAACTGTTTTGCAGTTACGACACAACCCAGAATTAATTGAATTAAAAAAACAGATAGCTTCAAAGCATGAAGTAATGTTAAAGCTATTGATTAATCGTGGGGATTTTTACTGGGATGGCTGGAAAGGAAATAGTAAAAAATCAGGCGGGCTTTTGTTTAATATTGGGATTCATTATTTTGATTTACTGCAATGGTTATTTGGGGATTTAATTTCTTCTGGATTAACGTTAAATGAGATTAATCATTCGATAGGAAGAATTGAATTTGAGAAAGGAACAGTTCATTGGGAAATATCTTTAAAACAACCAATGGATGCACAGGTAAGAACTTTGGAAATAGACAATAAACAATACAATCTTGCTAAAAGGTTTGAAAATCTTCATCTTAAAGTGTATGAGGATTTTAAGAATGGCAAAGGTGTCAATAGGTATGAGGCAGGAAAATCAATTAAATTGGTAGAGAGGATTCTCGGGGCTGGCTGTACGACATCTTGAATGGGTTGCACAGCCCCTTTTGTTATGAAGTTAATAATGGTAAATTCACATGAACGAAGTGGTACTCATTTTTTAATGAATACGCTTGCACTTAACTTTGGGTATTGTAGTTCCCCTTATGTTAATTTTGATTTTCCAGATACGACTCCTCATGCTCCTCATAATGTTATGGTTATGTTGCAAAGGATAAAAACTCGTAATCACATTGTCAAATCTCATTATGAAGGAACTTTTTTTAAGCCAATAATTAATGAACTAACCACAATGGCTAATGTGTTCTATATTTCAAGAGAAGAGGATGAAGTATTTAATAGTTGCAGTAAGCATTATAATGCCTTGAAGTGGGATGAAGCCCATCAAAGTGTAGATGGTGAAGATTTAAAAAGACAAGAGCCTTATGGTGGTTGTATGCGTTACCAGTATCAGCAGTATCCTACAATGCTTATGAGGTGGAAAGCTCATAAATTATCATGGGATTTGCCCAATGTTATACAGATAAAGTATGAGAATTTGTTGAATCAGTTTGATAAAACTGTTAGAAATATATCAAAGCAAATTAGGATTCAAGTGACAGGCGGAATAGCAAGAAAACCAGACAGAAGTAAAACGGTGCAAAATGGTGAGTTCAAAGAATGAAAACGGTTTGTGTCAGCAGGTACGGAGCGTGAGTTTATACAGGATGCGACCCCTTGTCATTAACCATAATTTTCAAAATCGTTGTATTTGACAGGCATCACCTCCTTTTATAACTTAGGATTTTTATTATGAAAACTAGAATGTTCGGCACGAGTCATAATCAGAAGGTTTCTCCAATCATTGTTAAGAACATTGCCGTCAAGATGATGAACAATCTCATTAGGTTTAAGTCGTTCTCCTATATTAGCTTCTGCTGTAAGAATAGAGAGCTTGACATTCCCTCTCCCGCTGATATAAACAACAGGGCATTTAATATTATTTTTATTAGGTTTGTGTTTATAATGATTGCTACCTTTAGGAGTTTTAGCTTTAGAGCCATTAATTTTAGCTTGCTTGGAAGATGTGGGATATTTTTTATTTCTTTTTATGATAGCTTTATTGAGTTTTTCAGAATGCTCTTTGGTTCTCCAATTTTTAAGCCCCCTGTTCCATGCAGCTATATTTCTAATGGAATAGGAATAGCATTTGCGGGAACAGAATTTTCCACCACCACGCTTAATGGCTGATGGTCGAAAGTATTTTTTAGTTCCACAAATTTTACAGTTAATAATTGCCATAACGAATCATACAATATGGAGGTTTGATTGTCAAGTGAAAAAGGAGAAAAAATCGTACCTGCGACCAAGCTTAAGCGGGCTTGCGTTAGCAGGTACGGCTAACAGGAGCTATAGGCGACACAATCATGTTTACTCCCTTATTGAGGAAATTGAAGGAAGAGGGATACCATGTAACTGTGAATACGACAGACTCAGGGAAGAAGATTCTGAGGCACAATCCACATGTGGATGCGTGGATAATCCATGTTAAAGATTCAGTTCCTAATGAGAAACTTGGCGAACATTGGGACAATATGGCGAAAGGTTTCGATAAATTTATCAATCTTTCTGGCAGCGTGGAAGGTAATTTACTCAAGATTGAAGGTAAGAAAGAATTTCTTTGGGAACATGATGTAAGACATGAAAAATGCAACAGGAATTATTATGATGAACAATTTAAAATCGCAGGTTATCCAGAAGTCACAGGTAAAAATGGGGAACTCTTTTTTTCTCCGCTTGAGCATAGACTTGCTAAGAGTTTCGCTAAAAAACATAGAAAAAGATTTAAGATCATGTGGTCGCTTGCGGGATCGAGCTTCCACAAAAACTATCCGTACACAGAAATAGTTGCAAAATGGTTACTTGACAAGTATGATGACATTATTATAATAACAGTTGGAGATTCTACCAGTGTTCTGTTAGAATGGCAATATCCAAGAACGATATGCAGGTCTGATAAATGGGACATACGAAAGTCATTAATAATGACCCAGTATGTTGATTTGGTTGTTGGGACTGAAACGGGGATTCTAAATGCAGCAGGGTGCTATGACACAGCTAAGGTTATCTTCTTATCTCATTCGTCTGAAGAGAACCTCACCAAGTACTGGGAAAATACTACTGCGCTTCATGTTTATGAACATGTTGTTTCGTGTTACCCGTGTCATCAGCTCCATTATTCAATGGAATCGTGTCCTATTCATGAGAAACTTAAAACCCCTCTTTGCATGGTCAAGCTCTCTGGGGAACGAGTCTTTAAGGAAATAGAAAGGCAATATCAATTATGGGTATCGGCGAAGGTAAAGTCTGGCTAATTGATGAAGATAAAGTTCCTTTAAAGATGGGCAATATAACAGAGACATTAGATATGGAGTTGTATTTAATGCTAAAACAGATGTGTTCTTAACTGCATCTGTTGATACAGGAACAGCAATAGTTTCTGGAGGTTTCACTCTTTTGTTGGTGGATGATTAATGGCACACATAGAATCAGATAGTAGAATAGAAGGTGGAATGGACTTTAAAGTCGATAAAGGTGTTAAAACTCCTTTAGGCATGGCTTCAGTACAAACTGAAGCTATAATGAAAAGACAACAAGATAAGCCTTTTAATGTTGGTGTATTTAATGAGGGGGTGAAAGGAGATGCACCAGAGGGCATAGAACCAGAGGGAGACTTTACAGAAGATGATTTTAATATTGCAGTAAGGCATCCTTCAGCAATAAGGGCTATATGGTCAGATGATATAGCTATTGAAGTTATGGAAGCATTACTTTTAAATAAGCCATTTGAAGTGTTAAGTCAGAAACTACAACTTAGAAAAGGAGGACAGCATGACAATCTCACGAAAATTGCTTAAAGTAGGACAGGATAAAATACCTAATCCTCATAAAACAGATTTTCACCACAGAAAAGCTGGCAACAAGGCAAGAATGAGAAAAGCTAACGCTACAGATTCAATGAGACAGAGAAGGAAAAGAAGTGAAGACAGAAACTCAAGATTGGGTTCTGACAATCATCCAATAGCACAGGGATAAATGTATCAATATCAAATAGAAACATATCGTAGACGAAAAAAGGAGATTAAGCGTATGGGTCATTGGCAAGGGTTACAAACAAAGTCAGGACATGAAAGAAACTTTTATGTAGAAGATGGGAAGTTTTATGATTCAATCAAGAAACAACATGAATACAGGAATTGCGAACCATACGACTTAATAAAAGACAATACAGTAAAAGATGTTCCAATCACAAAAACAGAACCTATTAGGTTAGCTAAACCAGAAATAAAAGAAGAAGTAAAACAAGAAAATGCTGGTAGGTTCAAAGCTTTACTTACACCAGCAGGGAATGAAGCAAAAAAACTACTTAGTGCAGGCAAGTTAAATCATACTGCCTTTACTAAAGCCTTAAATGAAGGCTCTGCAACCTTGACACAGAAGAAACATTGCAAAGACCAGTTTTGGGAAATTATAAGAGAATTGCTTGATAACGACATTGCGACAAAAAAAGGTTTGAATTATATTTATAAATAGTGTAAGTAATATAAAACAGATAAAGCAGCAGTTACGACAACTCAGGAGGATACAACATGGCTGCACCTACAGCACCAACTTTAACTA
>CEPX01185192.1_pt1 | contig 11248 bp, 9 predicted proteins | sample 361361 | NCBI WGS metagenome assembly CEPX01 (sample SAMEA2619974, study PRJEB7988) | marine metagenome | biome: marine biome (ENVO:00000447); feature: mesopelagic zone (ENVO:00000213) & marine oxygen minimum zone (ENVO:01000065); material: "saline water (ENVO:00002010), including plankton...
ACCATGCAACATAAACAGGCTTATCATTTTTAATAAATTTATATACATAAACATTATCTTTATCTTGATAAATAGTTTGTGTTTTAGATACATCAATTCCATTAAGTTTGTCAGCTAAAATTTTATAAGTATAAGAGCTCAATTTTGCCGCACCATTTTTATAATAAAGACCCCAATCATTGCCATCCAAAAGAGAGTCTTTATGGGTCATAAAATGAAACCAAAATACTTTATTAATTTTTTCAGCAAACTGCGCTGTAAAGTATCTTGCTAAATATTGTGCTTGCAAGCCTTCGTCTGTGTCATTGCCATAAGCGCCTTCTGTGTTCCAAATAGGCTTATTATTATCGCCATATTTTTCCATTATTTGTTTAATCATATTGATGCGAGCAAAAATTCCATGATCTGGATTATCGTAATCTCTTGGATCAACATCTGCAGGATAAAAATGAAAATTCATTATATCAAAATAATCTTTCGCACCTTGTTGATAATATTTTTCCAAACTTAGGATATCTTTATTTTCAAAAGTTTTAGGTGATGTAGAAAGTCCGCCTAGCAAAATTTTTGCTTCTGGGTCGGCTTTTTTAACAGCTTGATAGCTAATTTTTAATAACTCCACATAGTTTTTATCCCAATAAGGAACAGAGTCTCCAAGATCAGGCTCATTCCAAATTTCCCAGTATTTAATCTGATTTTTATATTTTTCTACAGTTTTTTGAATAAAATTAACATAATCATCATGATTTGCCATAGGGCAAAGATCCCAATCTTTGCATTTTTTAAGCCGAGCCCATTTAGGCGCTTGCCAGACAATTCCTACTATTGTCATGTCATTATCAACTAGATTTTTAACTTTTTGATCATAGCTTTGATTATTTCTATCTAGCCAAGTTAAGTTGCCTTGTTCTGGTTCAATATACTGCCACAAAAACCATAATCTAGCATATTTGCTACCAAGTTGATTTATTTTTTTTGATATTTGATCAGTTAAATTAATATGTCCTGGTATGTTTATGCCAAATGAAGTATCTGTTGTTTTTTGGGTTTCTTGGGTAATTTTTATAATTTTATATATAAATATAAAACTAATAATTATTATTACTGCAAAAGCAATGATTAAAATTTTGATTTTTTTGTTCATTTTTTAATTATATTTAAATATTATAATATTGTCAATTACGTTGTAAAACCTTGATTTAATATAATTTGTTGTTTATAATTTAATTTACGTTAAAGTAAAATTAAAAATTATTAATGAAAAAAAATAAAATCGCAATTATTTTAATAGGTCCTCCTGGGGCTGGAAAAGGCACGCAAGCTGATTTATTGGCTGATAAATTTGATCTAGAGGTTGTTGCTTCTAGTAAAATTATTAGGAAGAATTTTAAAGAAAAATCTAATGATCCAGAAGTTAAAAAAGCTAAAATTTTATATGACAAAGGAGAGCTTATTTCGCCTGAAACAATGGCGCGCTGGACTATTGATTATATAAATAAAATAAAACATAGCGTTGTTTTTGATGGAACAGCGCGCACTCTTTATGAGGCTAAAGAAATTTATCCGTTTTTAGCTAAAAAATTTGGCAAAAAAAATCTTTATATTATTTTACTGGATATTGCGCCGCGTACTACTATTTATAGAAACACTCATCGCAAAGTTTGTGAAAATGAAAAATGCAGGCAGTCTATTGTTTATAATGATGAAACTAAAAAATGGAAATTTTGTCCGCTTTGCGGAGCTAAGCTGATTATGAGAAAAGATGATAATCGTGAGATTATTAAAGAACGTTTAAAAGTTTATAAAAGAGATACTTTACCAGCAGTCAAATTTTTTAAGAAAAAAGGAGTTTTGCAAAAAGTTGATGGCGAGCCAAGTGTTGCAGAGGTTTTCGCGTCAGTAGTATCTGTTATTGAATAAAAAAATACCACAGAATACGTTTCTGTGGTAATGTAAGAGTTTTAATTTTTTGGCATGTTTCGCGCCAATCCTTTAAGAATCACTATTAAGCTGCTAGCATTAGATTTTAATACTTTTTCTGTGATTTCCACCCAATGAATTGGCTCGGCATATTCTAGCTTTGCTTTAGCTTCATTTATCATATTATGATCCAGAAGCTCAAGAATAGCTTCTGGATCAATATGTTCTCCATTTAAATCTTTCATGATTTTCCTCCTTTTTTAATATCATTAATTTAACAATAAATTTTTAAAATGTCAAGTATTCCAATTAAAACCCAACAAGAAATCCAAATAATGCGACAAGGTGGTAAGATTTTGGCGAAAGTTTTAGGCGAGCTGAAAAACTTTGTTAAGCCAGGCATTATGACCAAAGAATTAGATAAGCTCGCTTGTGATCTTGTTTTAAAAATGGGCGGATTCCCATCTTTTAAAAATTATAAAGCCAAACAAGAAAAACAGCCATTTCTTTCTGGATTATGCACTTGTATAAACGAGCAAATTGTTCATTGTGCCCCAGGCGATCGTAAATTAAAAAATAAAGATTTAATAAGCTTAGATTTAGGAGTTTTATGCAAAGGATTTCATACTGATGCCGCGATTACAGTGCCAGTTGGTAAAGTTAGCAATGAGGCTTGCAGGTTGCTTCGAGCTGGCAAAAAAGCGCTTAAGCGAGCATTAAGAAAAGCTAGGCCTGGAAATACAATTGGAGATATTGGCAACACAATTGAGCGCTATGTAAAATCACAAGGATTTTATGTAATCAAAGAATTATGCGGTCATGGTATTGGCAAAGATTTGCATGAGCCTCCGCAAATTCTAAATTATGGCAAACGGCATAAAGGAGAAGTTTTAAAGCCAGGCATGGCATTAGCAATAGAACCAATGATTTGCATTGGAGATGCAAAAGCAGTTAAAACGCAAGATGAATTTGGCTATAAAACAAGTGATAATTCTCTAGCAGTGCATTTTGAGCATACTATAGTTATTAGAGAAAATAAATGCCAGATCTTGACACAGATTTAGATCATGCTAGAATAAAAATGTTCTTTAAAATTAAATATTAAGTTAAAGACAATTTTTTGTGATTGTCCCTGTTATTTTTTTATTTTTTCAAAATTTTTTAGCAAAAAAATTTTACTAGAGTCATAGAACTCATTTATTGAGAGTTTGATCCTGGCTCAGGATGAACGCTGGCGGCGTGGATAAGGCATGCAAGTCGAATGCACTTCGGGTGCATGGCGAACCGGGTAGTAATGCATAGGAACATTCCCTATTCTTAAGAATAACCCAGAGAAATCTGGACTAATACTTAATAGCTCCCATTTAGTTGGGTAAAGATTTCAAGCTTGCTTGAAGTCGGAATAGGATTGGCCTGTGTGGTATCAGCTTGTTGGTAAGGTAATGGCTTACCAAGGCTATGACGCCTAGGGGGTGTGAGAGCATGACCCCCACCATTGGGACTGAGACACTGCCCAAACTCCTACGGGAGGCTGCAGTCGAGAATCTTGCGCAATGCGCGAAAGCGTGACGCAGCGACGCCGCGTGTTTGAATAAGCCCTTCGGGGTGTAAAGAACTTTTCTTAGGGAACAAGTGTTTTGTTTTACAAAACACTGAGCTAACCTAAGGAATAAAGGGCTGCTAAACTCGTGCCAGCAGCAGCGGTAATACGAGTGCCCTAAGCGTTATCCGGAATTATTGGGCGTAAAGCGTCTGTAGGCGGCAGGATAAGTTTTCTGTTAAATTCCAATGCTCAACATTGGGTTCGCAGAAAATACTATTCTACTAGAGCTTGCGAGAGGCTAGTGGAACTCATGGAGAAGGAGTGAAATCCGTTGATACTATGGGGAACACCAAAGGCGAAGGCAACTAGCTGGAGCAAAGCTGACGCTGAGAGACGAAAGCCAGGGGAGTGAAGCGGATTAGATACCCGCGTAATCCTGTGCTGTAAACGATGGATACTAGCTATTTGGAGTATCGACCCTCTAAGTGGCGAAGCTAACGCGTTAAGTATCCCGCCTGGGAAGTACGGCCGCAAGGCTAAAACTCAAAGGAATAGACGGGGACCTGCACAAGCGGTGGAGCGTCTGGTTTAATTCGACATTAAGCGAGGAACCTTACCGAGGTTTGACATCCTCTGACATCCCTGGGAAACCAGGGTTTCCTTTCAGGACAGAGTGACAGGTGCTGCATGGTTGTCGTCAGTTCGTGTCGCAAGATGTACCCTTAAGTGGGGTAACGAACGCAACCCTTATCGCGTGTTACAAGTGTCACGCGAGACTGCCAGCCTATGGCTGGAGGAAGTGGGGATGACGTCAAATCAGCATGGCCCTTTTACACCTCGGGCGACACAGGCGCTACAATGGCCAAGACAAAGGGTTGCCAACCTGCAAAGGGGAGCTAATCCCTAAACTTGGTCTTAGTTCGGATTGGGGTCTGCAATTCGACCCCATGAAGTCGGAATCGCTAGTAATCGTGGATCAGCCACGCCACGGTGAATACGTTCTCAGGTCTTGTACTCACCGCCCGTCAAGTCAGGAAAGCTGGTAATGCCGGAAGTTCTTATCTTTATTGATAAGACCCATGGCAGGATCAGTGATCAGGACTAAGTCGTAACAAGGCATGCGTAGCGGAAGCTGTGCATGGATCACCTCCTTTCTAGGGAGATTTTGTTCCGAGTAATCGGAACCAGGCCTATAACTTTTTAGGCCAGGTCGGTTCTGCGGTTTATCCGCAGATACCCCAGGGACAATCACATGAAAATGTCTTTATTAAATACTTAAAAAAACCCGAGTAGGGTTTTTTAGATTTTTACTTACCTTTTTACCTACCTAAGTAAGTAAATAAATTATGCTATTCTTTTAATCATATACGTTTCCAGTAATCTATATCCCAGCTTTCTATAATAATCCCTAACACCAACTCCAGAAATAACAGCGATTTTTTTAAAGCTGGTTTCCTGTTTTACAATTTTTTCAGCTTGCATCATTAGTTTTTTGCCTAAGCCTTTGTGTTGTGATGAGCGGGACTTAGATCCAATAGAAAGCATTTGCCCGTATGTGTGGAGTTCTCTTATAATAGCTGAATTTTTTAAAACAAGTAAATTATTTATGTTTAATTTATTAATTCTTAATCTTAAAACACTAAATAATTTAGTTCTTTTTTTATTTTCATAACTTAAAAATATTTCTTTTCCTTCTGATGCCTCGTAATCCTGTCTAAAGAAAAATATTTTTTCTTTAGAATCATATAATTCTCGCACCTCGCGACAGCGAATGCATTTGCATTTAAAGCCAGGATCTTTATGCAAAACCTGGCGCATATTAGTAATGCGAGCACCACCAGAAATAATATATTGATCAGGAATATCACGAATCACTCTTTCTATTCTGCAGTAATAAGGAATTAAAGATTTAATTTCTAATAATAAGTTCTTAAGCTGATTTTTATTATATGGTTTAAACTTTTTTTTCTTGTAAATTTTATATAAAGGTGCTTCGCGCACTAATGCCAAAGGATAAATTTTCGCAAAATCAGGTTTAAAATTTGGATTAGAAAAAAGTTTTTTAAACATTAAAATATCGCGTTTATAATTGGAGCCTAATAAATTCGGCATAATTTGGTAAGAAACTTTAAAGCCCGCGTTTTTTAGGAGACGCGTTGCTTTTATAGTATCTGCAATATCATGCCCGCGCTTATTAATTTTCAAAACATTATTAAAAATACTTTGCACCCCAAGCTCTACTTTAGTAATGCCTAATTTACGCAAGCATTTGATTTCCTGTATATTAATATAATCAGGCCTTGTTTCAATGCCAATTGCTATTATGCGGTGTTTGGCAGTTTTGTTTTTTTTCTGCTGCTGAATAATTTCGTTATTAAGAGATTGGGCAGAATCCTTTATATTTGCAAAACCATACTTATTACAAGCTCTAAAGCATTCTTTTATAAACCATTTTCTATATTTTAGCGGATAATATGACCAAGTTCCTCCAATAATACGCAATTCAATTTTATCAGTTGGATGTCCATTATTTTCTAGGGCTTGAATTCTGAGTCGCACTTGTTTATAAGGATCATATTTGCACAAAATTGCTCTCTGAACTGCTGGTTCTTCTTTTAAATAGCTTTTAGGTGCATTTTTTTGGCTAGGACAATAAATGCATTTTCCAGGACATTTATAAGGCTTAGTTAAGACAGAAATATTTACAATTCCTGATAAGGATCTAATGGGTTTTCTGCGAAGCACTCTTTCTATGCGCTCTGATTTTTTTAATCTTTCAGATTTTACTAATTTATGATAAGATTGAATAAGTTCAGAATTAGTAAAAAACTGCATTTTATGCATTCTAGAAAACTGCCGTTTTAATTTCTGCAATTCAGTTTTATTCTTAATCTTTTTTTTCAGAATTTCTTGTAAAAATTTATTTTTAATTCTTAATTTTTGATTCATAATTGCGAGCGAAGCCCTGCCTGCCGGCAGGCAGGGAGCAATTACAAGCTTTGCTTTTAATTCATAATTCTTATTTAATGAAACCACAAATAGCTAAAAAAATCCATAAAAAAGTTAAAAATTTCTATAATAAGAATGCTTTTGAGTTTGATAAGCGCAGAAAAGCAGGATGGCAGGAGATGCAGTTTTTATTTTTGAGCAAAGCGAAAAAACAAACTTGTTTATTTTATAAATATTTAAAAAAAGGAGATAAAATCCTTGATTTGGGCTGCGGCAACGGCAGGTTTTATGAATTATTTAAAAAGCATGAAGCAGATTACATTGGTCTGGACAATTCTAAAAAGCTTATCAAAATTGCAAGAGACAAATATCCTGGTGCAAATTTTATAATAGAAGATGCATTAAATTTGCCATTCCGAAATAATAGATTTAGCAAAATTTATGCAATTGCTCTTTTGCACCATATTCCATCCAGAGATTTGCGCGAGCATTTTATGGACCAAGCAATGCGCGTGCTTAAGCCAGGGGGCCTGCTTATTTTAACAGTATGGAATTTATGGAAAATTAAAAAATTAGAAATTATAAAGCAAGGATTATTTAACAGAAAACTTGATTTTGGTGATATTCAGATTCCATTTGCAGGACAAGATAAATGCTTTTTCCATGCTTTTAAATTAAAAGAATTAAAAAAATTAGCTCAAAATGCTGGATTTAAAATCATAGATTCTGGGTATTTTTCTTGGCGCAATAGAGAAAAAGCAAATATTTATTTAGTAGTTAAAAAAATAAAATAGCTTGCACTGAGGCAAAGCCGAAGTGTGGACCGTGCGAGAATCGAACTCGCGCCCCCTGTATGCAAAACAGGAACACTACCACTATGCTAACGGCCCTTTATCTTATTCTAGCAAACTTGATTTATAAATCAAGTTATTTTTTATTCTTCTTTTTCAAAAATTTTTTAACTTCTCGATCAAAATCTGAAATATAATCTCCATCCCGAGCTTTACGATATTCCTCGTATTCTTTAAATGCCAAAGCTTCAGCCACTTTGTGGCTTATCTTTCCAGCATTTGTTAAAATTTCACGTTCGTTAAATTTAAGAAAAGCATTTAATTTTTTAACCCAATCCTTCATATACATAATCCTGCCTTTTTTTGCCTGCATCTCCGCGTAATCAAGATACATAGTCACAATTCTGTTTAACGTATCAAGTTCGCGCTCTGCAAGATAATTTTTTGCAATCACAACATCTGTTTCTCTGATTTTTCCTTTTGGAGCATATTTCCAAGTCATTAGTCCCATATTTGACTTTTTACTACTTGCTCTCTCATGAATTATCTCCGCAGCTGTTTTGCCCGTTATAGCAAAATGGAGTTTGTTTTGCACTGTAGCAAAAAATTGTTTGGTAATATTGCTATCTGATGAATAATCAGCACTGCACTGCGCATATATATCAGTTATTTTTAGATATAATCTTCTTTCACTAGAGCGAATATCTCGTATTCTTGCCAGTTGTTCTTCAAAATAATCCTGGCCAAAAATATTATTTGGATTTTTGAGCCGTTCGTCGTCCATGATAAAACCCTTAATAATATATTCTTTTAATCTCTCTGTTGCCCAAATGCGAAAATGTGTTGCTTGCATGCTATTAACACGATAACCAACAGAGATAATAACGTCAAGATTATAAAATTTTGTAGGATAATTTTTGCCGTCTTTGGCAGTTGTTTCCAAAATGGAAATAACTGAATTTTTTTGTAATTCCCCGCTTTCAAAAATGTTTTTAAGGTGTTTATTGATAGCAGGTATTCCAACTCCAAAAAGCTCTGCCATTTTTTTCTGCGTAAGCCATATGTTCTCGTCTCTTAAAAATATTTCTACCTCTACTTTCCCATTTGGAGTAGTATAAAGCAAAAATTCTGTAAAACTATTGTTGGGTACAATTTTTTGATTTTTTTTAGCCATATTTTTAAAATTTATTTTTGATATTTTTTTAATCATACTTAAAACTTTTTAGTTTAGCAAGGCCGTGGATTTTAAAAGTTGACTTTTTTATGGGCTTGTGTTAAGTTTGAATTGGAGGTGAGGAAAATGGCAATTTATTTATTGAGCGATATTGTTAAAGAAGAGGGATGGGAAGATTGGAAGTGGATTGCTGACGATAAAAAACGAATTTTTTGCGCCAGGGCAGGAAACCACGGAACAGTTTTCAACATGGCCCAGAAAGACGGATTTAAGATAGAAGAGAGAGAGATGATTGGAGGAGGAGAGTTTATTATTAATTACTCTGATAACAGAGTCTCTTTGAGCATGCGTCAACTCTCTGCTTCTTATGGAGAAGGTCCCGAATGGGCAAAGCAAGAGATTAAAGAATATTTTAAATCTCTTGGATGGGCAGTGGTAGAATAAAATATTAATCCATTATCAGTCCCTGCTTCTGACATCTTAATCAGGTTAAAAGTAGGGGCTTTTTTAGTTAAACAAAAAAATCTGACATAGATAGTCAGAAATTAAAATCTGGTGGGCAGAGGAGGAATCGAACCTCCGGCCTTTCCCTTATCAGAGGAACGTTCTAACCACTGAACTACCTGCCCAAGCTATCCTTAGCTTACAATAAAAATAAATTATTTGCAAGAAAAAGTTGTTTTTTAAGTTATCCACAGCTTCTATTTTTAAAAACTCAAAAATTTGTTATACTAAAATACTAGACAAATATGAAACTAGAAGGGAGGTGAATAAAAAATATGAATATTTTGCAAACATGGGGAGAGGTAACAGTTGGTTCTTTGCAATCCTTATGGTCAGGAGTAATTGGGTTTTTGCCGAGCTTGTTAGGGGCTTTAATAGTTTTAATCGTAGGATGGATAGTAGCCATTGCTCTAGGCCGTTTAGCAGCGCAAATTTTACGAGCTTTTCGAATTGATCAGGCTCTAGACAGAATAGGTCTTGATAAGAGCCTTAAAAAAGCAGGTGCTAAAATTAGTGCTAGTAATATTGTTGGTCAAATAGTCACCTGGTTTTTAGTAATTGTGTTTGTTATGGCTGCGGCTGATATACTAAGCTTACAAGGTGTTAATGATTTCTTGAAAAAAGTTCTTTATTATATTCCTAATATAATAGTAGCAATAGTGATTTTATTAGCAGCAGTATTAGTATCTAATTTCTTAGCACGATTGGTTAAGAGCAGTGTTAAAATAGCTGGTTTTGTTTCGTCTGATGCCTTGTCTGAAGTGACGAAATGGGCAATTTTGATTTTTGGTCTTTTAGCGGCCTTGGATCAACTAGGAGTAGCGCAGTCAATTATTAATACATTAATTACAGGAGTTGTTTATATGATAGTAATTGCTGGCGGATTAGCCTTTGGCTTAGGAGGAAAAGATCAGGCAGCAGGTTTTTTAAAGAAATTGCGCCGTACAGTTACGGAAGATTAACTTGTTTTTGTTTATTTTTAAATTAAAATTCAGCTTCTTGTTAGGGGGCTGAATTTTAACTTGACTTTTTAAATATGGAATGTTAGAATTTTATTAAGTTCATTTAAAACTGAATAGATAATTTTTTTCGTTTTAATCTAATTTTATTTAGCAATTACTAAATTGCTAGCAAATTTGTTTTAAGGGCGTATGATGGATGCCTTGAAAAGAAAAGGCGATGAAGGACGTGGCGTGGCTGCGATAAGCTTCGGGGAGCTGCTTAGCAAGCTTTGATCCGGAGATTTCCGAATGGGGAAACCCTGCGGCATTAAAATGTCGTAATTCGCACATTGTGCGGAGGCAAACCTAGGGAATTGAAACATCTTAGTACCTAGAGGAAAATAGAACAAAAGTTATTCCCTTAGTAGCGGCGAGCGAAAAGGGATTAGTCCAAACCCAGCCCCTCTCGAGGAGCTGGGGGTTGTAAGATGGTTGGCGTCCGCGTATATTTTTTACGCGGGGAAGTTTAATAAATACGAATCTTTACTAATCAAATATCCCTGGAAAGGGTAACCAAAGAAGGTAAAAGTCCTGTAGATGAAAGTAGTTTCGTGCTTCTAGTCTTCTATTCTTGAGTAACATAAGTTCAAGACTATCTTATGTGAACCTGGCAGTACTACCTGTCAAGACTAAATACTTTTCTTTTCGATAGCGAACCAGTACCGTGAGGGAAAGGTGAAAAGTATCCCATTGAGGGAGGTGAAATAGTACCTGAAATCATATGCTTACAAAGAATGGGCGCCCAGCCCTTCTCAAAGAGTTGGGTCACCATGTGCTTTTTGCAGCACGAGCCAACGAGTTGATATGTATTGCAATTTAAAGACGAATAGTCTGAAGGTATAGCGAAAGCGAGTCTTAAATTAGGCATTTTTTGCAGTGTGTATCAGACCCGAAGCCGAACGAGCTAACCATGGCCAGGGTGAACCCTGAGTAAAATCAGGGGGAGGCCCGAACGCACTGGCCGTACAACACCAGGCGATGAGCTGTGGTTAGGAGTGAAAAGCTAATCGAGTTCGGTTATAGCTGGTTTTCCTCGAAATAGCTTTAGGGCTAGCCTTGGACGGACAAATCAGGGGGTAGAGCACTGGAAGGAATAAGGTGGCTTTGCCTACTTATTCCTATCAAACTCCGAATACCTGATTTTTATTATCCAAGAGTCAGACTGTGGGGGCTAAGCTCCATGGTCAAAAGGGAAACAGCCCAGATCGTTATCTAAGGTCCCTAAATTTTCCTCCTTCGCCCTTTGGGCTTCGGAGGACCCGCCATAGCTTTAGCGAAGGCGGGAGACTAAGTGGTAAAAGCAGTAAATTTTCTCAAACATCTAGGAGGTTGGCTTAGAAGCAGCCATCCTTTAAAGAAAGCGTAA
>CEPX01071964.1_pt1 | contig 11244 bp, 11 predicted proteins | sample 361361 | NCBI WGS metagenome assembly CEPX01 (sample SAMEA2619974, study PRJEB7988) | marine metagenome | biome: marine biome (ENVO:00000447); feature: mesopelagic zone (ENVO:00000213) & marine oxygen minimum zone (ENVO:01000065); material: "saline water (ENVO:00002010), including plankton...
AGCATATGTCCAAAGATATTCCTCAGACAAATTAGCCATGGCGAGTGGTTCCATTCTAGAAAACTTTAACATAGTATAACCATTAGAAAGTTCAGCAAACGGGCTCTTACCTTTAGCACGTAATACTTGAGCAGCTTTTAAACGGGCTATTAAAAGCGGGTCTTTAATAATCTGTGCCCAGAGATCAGGATTATTTGCTTCAATATCTGCAAGAGTGGAACCTTGAAAAATTAATTGTGATGCGGCAATACCAGACGCGCGTGTTTCACCTTCCTGAAATAAGCGCTCATCCCTATTACGAAGACGTGTTCTTTCTACCACTGAATCACGTAATACAGGGTCTTTTGTACGCATCGCAGCATCTACACGTTCTTTATCCGTAGTTAAGGAACTATCTGCAAAGATATTATCTGTCAAACGCTGCGCTTCAGCGACTCGTTCAGACTTAGTAATTCTCTCTTTCATTTCAGCTGCAACAGGGGCATCCATCTGACCGCTATATTTCTGAAAATAATCAGCAGCATCTTCAGGCAACTGCTTTTGCAACATAGAAATGATATTACTGCGATGTAGCAGCGTAGTCGCTTCTTCAAACTTGCTCTGAGCTACTTCTGGTTCCCAACCATTACGTTGCGCTTGAGAAGAAATTTCGCTTTGAATAATTGCTAACGATTGATTCATAACATCATCGTTATCACCAGCAAGAACTGCATCATCGATCGCTTCTTTCATACGAGCTTGTGAGACGGTTTCCACAGCCACTTCTTGCTCACGAAGAACAAACCTATCAATGTTTCCAAATTCAGTCTCTATACGACTGTCTGCAGATAGACCAAACATACGCCGTACTTGTTCTGAATCTGCTTCACCTGAAAGACGATCCTTAATCTTTTGAACCTGCTCCTTAAACTCAGGAGACTGCTCAACAGCGTTAGTACCTTTCTTTGAATACAATCCATTCGGGCTATACAGAAGCTCTCGTTTCTCACGAGCAAAACGTAGATCTAGTTCCTTAGCCTTTTTCTCGTTATCCAACGTCTGCTGTCGAATAACGATATCAAAGACTTGATCACTTGCCTGTCCAATAGCTCTGCCGGTTTCAATCTGTGCAGAAGCTTCGTGCGCGCCGAAAGCTCCAGGTGTGACACCACCAATCTGTTGAAATGGTGTGCTATCAGGCCGTAGCTTTACTTCAGGAATCCTAGGCATGTCTCACCTTAAAATTTATCAGAGATAGTGTGCCACTTCGAAGCAACTTTAGTAGCGCCTGAGATGAGTGAACCAGTTGCTTTTGTTCTCCCAGCAGCGGCAGCAGATGCACCTTCTTGTAAACGAAGTCCCTGTTCAGCTTCAAAGTTCATGGCTTGTGCTTCAAATCCCATTGCTTCTCGCGCAGCGTTTCGGCGGATAGTTGTAGTATCGATAGCACCTACAGCAGCGGTATTAGCAGATATATCTAAAGCACTTCCTTCATCAACTACCACACCCCTGGCAGCCGCCGAAGCTCGTTGCTGTCCAATCAATTGCCGCGTACGAAGTTCATTTCGTTGTGCTTCAATCTCACCACGCTCTTTAGCATCTGCTGCTTTACGATCTGCAATGATTTGATTATTACGAGCAACAGCTGCGTTATAGGTGGCCTGCTGTTGCGCTGCCTGCCCTTGTGCGCGATGCCCTTCAGCTTCATTAGAAGCTCCGGCGACTGTTCCAATAATAGAAATCGCTGCGCCTATCACTTGTATAATTGGTAAGGCTGCGCCCATCAGTCTCTCCTTATTTCAATACGATTAAAGAACTCACCATAGGGTCCGTATGGCTGCGGCTCTTCAACTGTAAAACCTACTTTCCTTGCCCAACGCAATGAAGGCTCATAACGACTGTCAATATAGTTTTCAAGCAAACTGTATTGCTGAATCCATCTTTCTAAGAACTGTCTTGAAAGACGAAGAAGCTCTCTAGGATGGCGTTTTACTTCTTCTGTAGTAAGGAGCCAAGGAGATGCTTTATCGCTCAAAACAGAATGTGGCTGTAGACCAACAATAGCGATCACATCCCCATCCCATAGTACAGTTTGTACCTCAACTGATCGATTAATAGAGGACATAATCGTATCATATATAGATAATCGACTCGCCGCAGTTACTTCAAGGATTTCTTCTTGACGAAGATGATTCGCTAGAAATTGCGCGTGTTCTACTGTCGAGTCAACAAGCTCAATCATATCAGTAATCGGCTGTTTCGATTGTCGGAATAACTGCTAACAAGGTCCAAGGAAGTGGATGAGGTTGTCTGAGAAAAATACGTCCTTGAGACTTCCAAGCAGGTTTCAGAATAATCTCTTTATCACCTGTTAACATATCGGTTGGATCACTAAGAAGTTCAAACTCTCTTTGTTTCATCTCAACGAGATTGTCTGAATCTGGTCCGAAAAATCCACCACGAGATTTATGAAAACGAATCGTAACTTTTGGTATCTTGATATCAAATCCTTGAATGGTTCCTTGCGGAGCCTCGATATTCAATGTTTCGATATCACAGATATTATGGAGTCCTATATGAATACGACTAAATTTTCGCGGTAATGTAATAGAGGCGTCGCTAACAGTTAACCCAGAGATAATATTACCATCAGCAAGACAGGCAACATCTCGTCCTTCAAGATGCTCTAATCCTGTGACAGTGGACACTGCCTCATAAACCTCTCCGCCCTGTACATAGGAATTGAAAGCGCTGCCATCAATATTAACATCGGACAAATCAGTGAGCTCAAAAGTATTGGCTGTCTTATTAGCTACTTTAAATCGTTTCGTATTTAATTGATCAGGTTGCGTCTCATTGAAAACAGAATCAACATCAGGTTCCCATTCAATATCAAAGATATCAACCTGATCCCCATCAGAAAAGCCATGAGCAGTAGAGGTAATAACCACTGGATCGGCAGACGTAGCGCCTGTAATAGTTTTTGGATCATCTAAAGACAAACCACTATCAACAAAGAACGCATCACGAACATCGCTAATCTCTTCAAACTTGATTAGCTCGATAAACCGAACAGTATTACCATCAACCAGCCTTTTAACGACAACATAAACTTTATCGTTTTCTTCTAATCCGCCGTGTCGGAGCTTTTGAACAGCTTCATAATCACCTGAAGTATCCCAATGTGTCCAAGCAACTACTTCGTGATTTTGGTCGAATGACATTGTGAGCATCTCACCGTCATCTCTCACCATATACATCCGGCCTTCAGGAGCGTGTGTCCAAGTCCACGAATCTATTGTATGGCCAGCAAGAAGATGACTGGACAAGATACCCAAATCACTTCCGGTATAGCCATCAAGTTGTAACGAGTAACCAAAACTTCGAACGCGCGAATTGTTTTCTTCACAAAAAATCACCGTGTTATCAGCTACAGCAGGACGGAGATGACTGCATCCCCAAGTAGTCTGAGGCTTCTGTCGTATTGTTTCAAAAGTAAAAGTAGTATCTGGACCGGAATTAATGCGCCATTCACTACCACTGGTAAAAATAAGCAAGTCATTCAAGGAAACAAAATGACGAATCTCATTAACTTGCTGTGCAGAGAGTGTAGCAGTTATCGCGTCATCAGCCTGGAGAGGTTGCGTCTTATTGAAGTTCGATTGATTACCAGTTTGGGAATATTCTGAAGTATCGGGACCATTAATAGTGCCACCAAATACTCTCCTTTGCTCATGGTATCCCACAGCGCCAGGGTTATCAGAGGTGGTTGGAAAAGGATTACGGAAATTAGGCGGAGTTAAGGCAGTATTCGGAGTGTAGTCATTATCTGTAAATGACACCGTGGTCCCGGAAGCCGCTCCAGCCGCCCCCTCAGCTTCGCCTATCAAGCCATATACGCCATTAACAGCACGATAGACAGCGTACCGAACAACACCAGCAACGGCGGTCCATGCAATCGTATTGTCGCGGGTAGCCGCTCCGTTAGTAATCTCCACAAAGGTTTGTCGAGAGATTCCACCAGACGAATAAGCCGTATATGCACTGCCATCAACTGTATTCCCATCTCGATCATAGAGCTCGAAAGTATTTGCCGTAACGCTTTGTGCATAGAAACGATTACCGTTTAACTCAGTCATTCCAACAACACTGTTGATCTGAACTTCATCACCGTTTGCATAACCATGTGCTGTAGAAGTAATGACTACAGGATCAGCTGCAGTAGCGCCTGTAATAGTTTCTTCTGCATCATTAAGTGCAGTGAACGTTTCCTCATTAGTCTCAAGCGCAATAGCAGTGACTCTATAACGATCAGTAGTTGAGCCAGATGTATTTACAGTGATAGTCTGGTCAGCCGGAGATGACAAGGTCGGGCCAATTACAATAGAAGTAATTGTCCATGCATCATGATCAGTACGTTGTAATTCACGAGGAATATAATCTTCATGAACAAGCGTCATTACATCAGCAGATTGCGTAAACTTGAGTTGAGGCAAATCTGCTAATGCGTATGGAGTAGTGAGTTCGTAAATAGTAGCCGCTGTCCCGCCACTAGTATAGGCAGTAAAAGCTGTACCGTCAATATCAGTGCTGTCAAATTGACTAGTAAGCTCAAAAGTATTAGCTGTCTTATTAGCTACAATATAACGATTTTGATTTAACTCTGTCATTCCCCCGACACTGTCGATAAAAACTTCTTCACCATCAGAAAAACCGTGGGAAGTGGCCGTGACAACAACAGGATCAGCCTGTGTAGCGCCACTGATATTCACTGCAGTATTTAATACATGCCCGTCGTCTCTAATAACACGCATATAAAGAGCGCCAAACTCTAAGATGTAGGTATCAGTTGTCTTGAATTCAAATGGAATAAGATATGCGCCATCGGCATGAGTCTTCACCGGGCCAATATATCGTGAACCTGGACGCCTACTCACACCGCCATATGTATGAACAATAGCGTTTCGAGCTGTCGCAAGACCAACACGATAGGCAGCTGTATCCACCCGCCCATGTAGAGTGGGGCTGAGCTCTCCCTTCGCAAACGAAGGTTGGATAATTTCAGGCATTAGTCCCTCGCTCGAATTGACTCCGCTTCTCGTGGAGGTTTATCCACCATCTCATTAGCATTCTGAGCATCAGCTTGTAACAGTAGGAGAAGAAATCGGTTCAGCATATCGTCACGAATTGCTTTCTTACCCGTCAAAGCTAGCGCCATATGATGTGCTAAGAGAAAGGACAAACAGAGAACAAAGTGTGGACTGAATAAATCAGTAATTTCTAGTTTCCAAGTATAAACTAGCACAGCATCATCTAAATCAGTGAGAATAGTTTTAGTCTCACCAGTAGAATCTGCTTCAATTTCAAAGGGTACCGCATCAGCACCAGACCCCGCCGGATTAACTAAGTAACGCGCAACTAGACAATCCGCTGGATACTGATAGCGGTACGCCCAGACCCCATCAGGGGGGTCTTCACTGTGAGAAGCAAGGGTAAGACGTTTCCGAGCAAAGCTCCAATCATAAGCAGCTAACACTGCCTCACGACTGAAGTTATACCACAGGTCCGCCTCGTTGGCTTCCGCTGTCTCTTCCGTGAAACTTTCAATAGACGATCTAGCACCCAGATTAGATAATGCCAAATTGGCAATTTTAACAGCGGAAATAGCCACTTACTTCTCCTGTTTTCGAGGACGACCAGGACGCTTCTTTTGCTTGAGGTTAATTTTTGCAACTTCCTGATTCGCCTTTTGTTCTTCTTCTGCCAGAGCAAATCCAGCAACACGGTCCATATCATGATCTCGGAGAGTTTCTACAATCTCATCTTCATCTTCAAGTTCTGGTAGTTCGTCCAGAATCTCTACAGAAGAGGGAAGAGAGCTTCTATACTCCTCTTCGATCTCATGGACTCCAGGAGAAAAATACTGCCCAGACATCTGCCTAGACTCACGAGTCTCAGGCTCAGTCGGGGCAAACCAAGCATATTTAAATCTGACCAGCATTATTTCATTCCTTATACAGCGGCACTAAACGGAGTAGCTTCGGTACCCGTCGAACACAAAAATCCGTCCAACATAAAGACACCTGAAGCAACATCAGTCAACTGAACCCAACTACCAACCAGACCGCCGGTAGTTGAACCATTCATAGTAATCGTATCAGTAGTTGCCGCTGCTAACATAGTTACACCGGCGATGTTAGTGGAGATGGAAACACCTCCATTAAATACATCCGAAGACGAAGCAGCCTGAACGATGTAATCATTACTAGAAACTGTCGTACCGAAGAAGATAGTATAGACATCCCCGGTACCCGTTGCAGCCGGCATAGTGACAGTAAGCCCAGCAGCAGCGTCAGCCTTCACAACACGGCCTGCATGCTCAGCTGCAGTCAGCGTATCCGATGCCGTAATAGCTACAGGATCGCCAAGGCGAACGCCGCCGGCAAACTCTGTACCAGACTGTCGCCACGTTTGTAATGTATTACCAACATCATCCTTCAATACATGCAACGTGCGATCATCATTATCAGTTAATGTCGCAGTCGCCGTACCACTATTATCAATCAAAACGATCAAACGAATCTTCTGATTAAAGTGAGTGGTAGTGTAGGTTTCAGCAACAGTGGCGTTAGCGGTGTTCCAACTCTTAATCGAACGCCACGAACCACTACTAGGGCTACCCTGTTCACGCTGAAGCTCAATAGTCATATCATACGTGCCAGAAATATCAATCGAAATCTCTTCACCCCTATTAGGGACGGCGAGCTCGACATTGTCTCCGACACCAGTAAACGAAGCCATTTACATTTCCTTTCTTTAAGGAGAACCAGGAGCCGAAGCTCCTGGCTACATTAATCCTTAATTACTGGCATCCGCATGCGAAGTCCAGCCATGCGGATCGAAGGTCAGAAACGCATTAATCGCCCCATCATCTTCACCTTCCGCAGCTTGAACCTGCTGCAGCCCTAGATACCTTTCGTAGCCAAAGCCCGGACCAGTATCATGCATAGGCAGCGGGTAAACCATAGTGGTGCCCAACGTAAGCTGTGCAGCCGCTGCAAAGACATCCGTAGTAAAGTGGATCGTCTGCGAGCCGTCCGTAGACGGAGTAGACGAACTATCACTCACCAACTGGAACGCCGTAGTACCAGCTGTACCCGCGCCACCATCAAAAGCGGCGGAGATCTGGATAACTAAGTACATAGGCTGACCTTGGCCGACATCTCGGGCGACGCCAAGATCGATGACATCACCAATGTTAGCAGTAGAGGCTTCGATAGCGGCACTAACAGCGTCGCAGAATTCCAGCCGTTCATCCATAAACATAGTTTTTTCCTTTCAACTAGATTAGGTGACCTGGGCTTCGTCAGCCGACAGCGCATCAACGCGCCGGATTGGAATACCGTTGAACGACTCGACAAGCTTGCCGCCAACATTCTCCATTGTCAGCGTAGAATTCTGGACACCAGCCGCCGATTGACGGCTAATCCAAGTAGCAATGTCCCTGCTAGCATAGAAAGCCGGGCGGCCGCTAGCTAGATTCGGAACCAAACGCATAGCCTGGAACATCAAATCAGGAATATGAGCGCCAGTCGAAAACGTACCAGAAGTGTAGACACGGGTCAACAGCGACTTATCAATATTAGCGATACGAACAATGTAGCGCCAATCTCTCACCGTGAGACCAACGTCCCAACGATAATGAGTCCGATAAGCTTCCATTCGACCAGTATTGCTCCCGCCAGAAGCATCTTCCAACGTCACCTGACCTTTATCATTCACCTGCAAACCAGCTGCCGAACCCTTGGGGATAATACCATGGCAGGTATTCGGTCCCCAAACAACAAGCCAGATCGAGGCATTATCAGAGCCGGTACCGCCGGCGTCGATAATATTATCACCATTCTCAGCAGTAGTAGAATTGAAACGGGGAGCTAAGCCCGTAAAGGCCTCTGGCTCGGTCGTCTCATTACCGTAGAATAGCGTAGACACGACTTCCTGATTCATGCCCTCGATATGAGGACGATCTTCCTGAAGACGGAACGCAGCAGTATTGCCGTTCAAATCAGCCAAGGCCTTATCAACCTCAGCATAGGCCTCCAACATACCGACATTATCTGTCACCTGGACAGTGGTCGATTTATTAGGCTGGACACCGCCGTACAATTTACGCCACGTCGGGGCCGGAATACCCGACCTAATAGTCGTACGATGACCCGTAGGTAGATTACCCTCAACCCAAGACATATCATCAAGAACTTCATTCGTCTCGTTCAAGATTTCAACGACGGTGGCAATCTGACCATCAGGACCGGTCACTTTCGCCAAGTCCAACAGAGTTGGATTATTGGCAGTCAAAGTAGCCATTATACTCTCCTTAGTTCATAGTGGGATACATAATCTCGGCTTGGGTCTTAGGAGCAGAAGTAGCTCCGCCTTGATGTAATGTATCCTCGCTCAATGCTTTCCCTACCTTATAGAAAAAGCGGACCAATTCGGGATGGTTACCAGCACCAGTGGTATCAAGAACTTCTCTCAACGCACTAGAACCAAAAGCATCCAGGGCTTTCTGTGCAACAGATAGATTCTCATCAAAGGAAGTACCTCCGATTTCATCATCTGCTTTCACAGCACTAACCCAACTCTCTTGAAGATCACCCCAAGTCTTCTGTTGAGTAGTGACAAACTCCTGCATATTTTTAACCTGAAGATCAACAAGCTTCTGAGCCTGCTCTTGCGTAAGATTTAATTCCTTCGCAATAGGAGTAAACTCAGCAACTAATTTCTCATCAATTGCAACATCTGTTGGGAGTTTGAAATCCTGGTATTCTTCTGGAGCCCCATCCTTCTGGCCCTCGTCGGCTTTGCCGTCCTCAGACTCCTGAGAGTCGTCTCCAGATTCCTTAGACTCAGGGGGAGAGGTAGTTTCTTCCTCTTGATGTTCAGATTCCTCTGAGCCTTTTTCTTCTGTAAGGAGCGTAGATTCCTCACTAGTTTCTTCTGTATTAACTGTTTCGTCAGGCATTATTTTTCCTCGCGTTGATTAGCTTCTTCTTTCATTATTGTCCAAGTATTAGGAGCGGTTTCCATTATCTCAGCAAATACCCAAAGACCTGCATCTCGTCTACCAGATAAGAGCGCCATGTCTATAGAATTATTAGACGAAATAGTATGAAACAGCTTACAATAATCTAGAAGCCGCCATAAAAAATACCGTCCTCCAGGGGTTGAAAGCAGTTGACGAAGCTCTTCTTGTTCGTGTTCACGCCGTAACTGAGCTTTTGTTTTTCGCTTTTTTACTTGCGTATCATCGCCAACATCGGTAGGTTCTTTATCCATATTATCCTGCTATATCAGTTAATACACTTTCATCATCTGTCTTAGCATCCGAGGCCATCTTAGCGGTGTTCGCTAATTGCTGGCCTGCAGACAATGCTTGTTCAAGTTGCTGTTGCTGCGCACGTTGCTGCCTGATAGTTGCGACCTCCTCGTCAGGAACAATAATCGAAGGGGGCGCGCCAATTGCTTTCCCCATCTCATCTATCGACTGGTCAGCATTAAACTTATCAGCAGCACTTTCAAAACCAGCAGCAACCAAAGATGCAGTATATTGCGCCATACGCTCAATACTCTGCGTAGCAACCGCTCGCTGAGCGATAGCCAACGTCGAAATATACTTAACTCGTAATTCTTCACCCTCAACACCCTCTGGCGGAGCAGGAAGAATATCCGCTCTAACGCACTGATTAAATGTTCGTTCAAGTAATGGATCAAGGAATTCACCTTGCAATCGTTCAAGAACAGGTCCAAGCTGTAACAACCTTTCTTCATTTCTTTGAATGATATCAAGTTGATTACGAGGCTGAATACCTTCAATGTTCGAGATAGCAAGGAACATATCAACGAAGAAAGCTTTGTCAATTCGTTGCTCAATAGCATCCAGATCAAGACGAAGCTCTTGTAACTGCGGTGTCACCATATATAGAGGTTCAAGTTTCTGATTTGCTTGGCCGCCATCATACACTGTCAAACCGCCAGGAAGCGAACTAACTGGCACATTCCTCACCGAAGCTGGACCAGTAAGTGGCGGATTCACCATCTTATCGATAGCCTGTGCTTTACGCTTCTCCTGCACTTGCAAGCTTTTTACATCACCTAACGTGACCATCCCAGGACAATTTGTCCCGTAGATATCTTCACCCGTTAGGCTCCAACGTGGTACATAAAGCGGAAACTCTTCAAACCCACTTTCTCGTAAAAAGTTTGTAAGATGATCCGTACTACCCGGTTCAAAGTATACACTTCGAAACTTCATTTCATTGGCAAAGGCACCTTCACCAGTAGCTTTTGGATTAGGTTCGATGATATGCCTAATAGGATACCAGGACATATAGTTCCCTAAATCCCATGCCTTTTTAATCGTAGTGCTACACTTATCGTATCCAAATGCTTTTACAATTTGCTCAACAGTCCATTCAAATTCACGAGAGAGTACGTCAACTTCGAAACGATCGTTCTGCGTGATAGAATAACTACCGGCAGTGTAGGTATAGAAACGCGCTACATCATGGAAATCATCTTCATGTGACATAGCCCCCGTACCGAATAACAAAAGCTCTGCTAAAAGATTAGCAGCTTGTCCATATAGATTGCTCTCATTAAAGATCGTACGAATCAATTGCTCAACCTTGAACAACCATTCTTTTACGTCCTGACGTTCCATAAATTCAGGATTATGGGTCTCAAGCGCAAACCATGGACGTGTTGGAGACATCGTCCCAGCTAGCATTCCAGATGTGGCAATCTGCAATGCCTGCGTAGCATTACTATTAATGATAGCTTGATGCTTCTTCAGCCCTTTATTACGGTCGCTGATAAAAAACCGGCCACGTCTCGGTTGAATATTTGTCGAGATTTCTTTCCAATGAGCATCGAAAGACGTGCGCTCATTCTTAAGCGATGAAAACCGCTTATTGTAATAATCGCGATCCTTCTTAGGAACTGTCGGCATAGACTTCTCTCACAAATTAAACACCAAGTAGGGTTTTTCTAGTCTTCTCCGCAAGACCTAAATTGAGTAAACTACTTGGCCGTTGCGTTAAAGGCCCGCCACGTCCGCCTAATCCGGTTGTATCAGTACGAGGCGGCGGCCTTAGTTTTTGAGCCGTTGTAGCAGTCGGTGCAGGAGCCGAAGATTTCTGTTTAGTCTCAGGAGATGGAGGGGGAGGCGGGGCAGGTCCGCCGGCATTCGGACTACCTCCAATT
>CEPX01415034.1_pt1 | contig 11238 bp, 10 predicted proteins | sample 361361 | NCBI WGS metagenome assembly CEPX01 (sample SAMEA2619974, study PRJEB7988) | marine metagenome | biome: marine biome (ENVO:00000447); feature: mesopelagic zone (ENVO:00000213) & marine oxygen minimum zone (ENVO:01000065); material: "saline water (ENVO:00002010), including plankton...
ACGACTTTAAAGCTGCCTGTCAATAGGGCCCTGGTGAACGGTTACCAGTCGATGTGCCGAAATATGCACTCTCTTTTTTTAAAAAGCTATTGCTAGGAAGTGCAAAATGCTCTGCGACGCAACATCTACTCTTCAGAAAGAAAAAAGGAAAGATAGAACCTTTAGAATATACGGATACAGCAAACTTTAGTGCATGGTTACAAGATGCGTTTGAACTGAAGACAGATGGCAATAAAAAGCTAAAACCTCTGAATACCAAATTTCGGGCAAGCGGTAGTATGCGTTATTTAAGTGCTACTGGGAGCGAGATAAAAACGGCACACTTCCTTGGAAATACACCCCAAGTACTTAAACGGCACTATGCTACTGGCAATAAGAGCGAAAACGATTTACAACTAAAATCAGTGGCTTTCACATTAGAAAATGCAGTGAGATGTTCTGATATCGAGACCGCTAAACACAAAACTCGCTCAGACATGGAAGTTGAAGTTCTGCCATATGAAGAGTTCCTATCTAAATACTCTAGTTTTAATGCACAGAAGACAGCGCTTGGCACTGGATGTAAATCACCATTTATAGGGCAGGTTGAAAAATATAGGCGCAAAATGACGTCTACAAACGATAAAAATTTTGTCGAGTCATTGTCGTGCGCAGATTTAACAAACTGTTTCTTTTGCAAGAACCAAGTAATTATTGAAAGTACCGACGATATTTGGTGCTTACTCAGTTATAGAGAAACAATTAAGGAGAGCAGACAAAACCATCTCAGCAACGCTCAATTTGATAAAAACTACTCTGATCTTCTAGAGCAAATTGATTCAATACTATTTAGTGTATCTTCCGCTATTAGGCGACATGCAGAGAAAAAACTTTTGAGCTTTGGCCGACACCCACTTTGGTCGGATGAACTAAACGACTTTTATTAAGGTTGAACAACTATGATTCCCCTTCTAGATTTACCTGACGAGGTTACTCGAGCAAACTACAATGATAATGAAAAGGTGTTTACTGCATATAGCGAAGGAAACTGGTCAATAGTTAACAGTATCCCCGTAAGTAAAAATTCAAAAGGTGGAATCCAAAGCCTATTTAAAGATGATATTTGGGACTTTTCGGCTTATGTAGATGGAAAAATTTCATATAAAAATAAATTAATATTTTGTGATTTAAAATGTGAATCACTCAAGCGAGAGATAAAACTTATTTGCTATTGTTGGCTTTACGCCGCTGGAAATGCCAGAAAAAACGTAAACATCAAGCCATCTACTGTTTTTAATAGACATTCGAAATTAATGTTTACTTACAAGTTTCTAGATAGTCACAATCTAAACACAATTGAAACCCTATCGAAAACGCTTAGATTTAATCAATACTGCGAACATATCGGTAAAAGCCAATTAAAAGCAGGTTCAATTAGACAGATTTTAAACGCTATCAACAGTGCAGTGCGGCTTTCACAAATCGCGCCTATTACATTTTCTAAACCCTATGCGGGAACTGACCAAGAACTAATTAAAAAAATTTTAAAGGAAACTGAAACGTCGAAGAGCGAGCAGTTTTTCGCTATTCCCACAAGCTTGATGGAAACGTGTTATAGCTACTGTATATCAAAAGTTGAGCAAGCTTACGAACATCGTGAAGACATTCATGACGCAATGATTGGTATGCGAGAGAATTACATTCAGGGAAAACGCATCGTAGACAAAAAGATTGAATCTGGTTTGTGGAGTTGGCTAACAAAAGACTCTAAGCATTATAAAACTGAAATCTCCAAACATAAGCCAAATACGTATAATAATATATTATCCTCATACTTTGACGGACATCCTTTAGATAAAGAAATACCAAGAGACGCGCCTGGTTTCTACGGCTGGATTGGTGAGCTACAAACATGTTGCTTTGTATTATGTGCTGCTTTTACTGGGATGCGCAGAAGTGAAGTCTATAGCTTGCATTCCAATAGCTATAAAAGTTATGAATTGTTTGGTAAAAAATATCATACATTAGAATCGACGTATTTTAAGATGACTCAGAGCGCTGGGGTTACGGCCGAGTGGATAACAACACCAATTGCGGCCATGGCTCTCGGTTTAGCCGAAGCAATATCAAGAAATATGCGGCATCAATTACTTTTAAGCGATAATCCACTTGATGTTCACAAATCGAGCTGTTTATGGCTAGGGCAAAGCAATAAAAGATACTTACCAAAAGTCAGAACTGAAGGCAATATGCGACTCAATTTCGACAAAATTGCAAAAAACTCTGGAATGATCATCAGCGAGGAAGATATTAATGAATTTAGATTAATTAATCCCAACTGCAGCGAGAGTACTGCGCAAAAAAAATTAGAGGTTGGTAAGCTTTGGACTATCACAGCCCATCAATTTCGCAGAACCTTTGCAGTGTTTGCGAAACGACACAACTTATGTTCCAGCATCGCTATTAAGCAACAATTTAAGCATCTAGATTTGCCAACTTCTGAGTGGTATGGTGAAGGCGGTTTGGCAGCTCGTTTAGGCGCACTGCACGAGGATAAAGAGCTGGGTGCTTTGTTAAATAGTGTTGTAATTGAAAATAAAACACAAAAGATCCATTCTTGGTACAACTCTGAGATCCCCCTTTTCGGTAAAATGGGGCAATCTTTAGTAAGAGATAGGGGAACGCTACCCCAAACATATAAAAATTGGGATGTAATACACAAGCATGTTAAAGAAGGTAGATTAGACATCGTAGGTACTTTACATGCATATTGTATGGCGGGTTATGAATGTAAAATGAGTAATATGACTTCACCTGCGAACTGCCAAGGGTGTGAAAATCAAGTCGTAGATGAAGAAAACGCTTTTGTATGGAGCAAGAGGCGTGAGTGGTGTATTAAAATGATAAAAGAGTTCACAGAGAATGGTTCTCTTACTCAATCTATATATAGTCATCTAATAACTCAGGTCAAAGCAGCTGAAAAGATCATGACATTTTTTAAAATCGAACATAATGATTTTTTGTTTACAGGAACTTTCGATGACTAAATCAGACACAACGTTAAGCCTTCTGGAGGATGCGTTGCAACGTCTAATAAATGGACAACCTCAACGCATTTCTAAAACTCGCCGTATATCAGTCCGAGCTGTAGAGGAAGAAGCTGGAAAAGGAGATGGTTCTGCATATTATTACGCAGATTTCATAGAGAAAATAAAAAAGACTCAGATAAGGTCAAAGACACTTAACCAAAACTCATCGTTAGACGAAAAACTTAGCGACTTGCGAAAAAAATTAAAGAAAGAAATTCAAATCAAGCAAAAATATAAACTTCAGCTGGAAGACTCGAGACTTAATTTGTCGATACTGGCGACACAGCATAATGAATTCATGCTAGAAATTCTTCAACTACAAGAGCGAATTACTGAGCTCGAATCAGATAACACCACTAGCATAAAATCCAAATCACAATCGAAATAGTTCTACTGTTTTATGCTATTAAATGTACTTGCCTAGACTCAGTTAGACCATTTGAAATTGAGAGTTCGAACAGACTCGACATTCTCCTGTGCGGCCAGACCGCCTGAAAACTCATGATAGATCACGTTTTGGTCTAAGTATCGCATTCTTAACAAGCGTTCCAAAATTGTACGGGGAGAATGTGCCATTTTCCGACGTTAATGAGATCTTTCTTGACTGGCTGTTGCCATCCAACTATTGTCGTATCTAGACAAGCAAGGCTCACCCATCACTGGAAACAACACTAGAGCACCGCCACTTGAAGCTTTAGAGCAAACGCCCCTGTTTGATGATTTCACCATCCAAAGAAATTTTGACTTTGGCGCACGACACACGAAAAACACAATGATGCTTGAACATGCCATATGTTGAGGCAAGGCCCTTCGCACCTCACCATCCAGATTTCAGTACCAAAGGCCAGCTTACTCAATCACCTCAACGACAAACATCCCGCAAATTTCTTCAACACCACAAATGAGTAACTACAAAACCACCCGCAAATACAGCTGTCACAGCGACTAGTCGGTAGCGTTAATTTGTCCTATACTCTGTTTAGATTTAGTGGCGACATTATGTTCGGCTTTACTCGGCAAGCAAGCGATTATAATAGATTGTCACGCGGAGTTTCTTCGGGGCGCTAAATGCCCGATGCCCAAAATTATCACCGCCAAGGTAGAGAAAAACCCAGTATCGGTCGATGCTGTTAGTTTGCCGCTCAGAGAGTTATGCATTTAAGGTGACGATTAATATTATACAACATAGCATTACCTGCTCGTTTTCATCATTATATTTATCGACTATATGGACCTATAACAAATGGATTCAAACAAATTTCAAGCTACTTTATTTAATCAAGTGCATAGCGCTGATAACAGTGCTACCAATCAAGCGCTCGATTATTATAAGTTGTGTATAGCCGCGGCTGAGCAAATTAGTAGCAGACGCCAAAGTGCGAATAGCTTTTTTCTCACAATCAATACGGTGTTAATATCGTTTGTGAGTTATTCAAGTATCGAGGAGCTCACCATAAATTGGACTTTCTTTGCCGTTTCGTTTGCGGGAATTGCAATTTGCTTGATGTGGCGTCGATTAATTTTATCGTACAAAGAGCTCAATAGTGCAAAATTTAAGGTTATATTGGCCCTTGAAGAGAAGCTTCCTTTTAAACCATACGCTGCAGAATGGTTATCACTAGGAGAAGGCAAAAACCCGGCAATTCATAGACCTTTTTCAAGCATGGAAGCATACGTACCGTTAGTGTTTATTTTTTTGCATGTGTTTGTGATTGTTTTACATGTTTTAACCTTTTTAAAACCTTTTTAAAACCTGTCACTCCATAATTGATTGTTTTTTTTCTTTATACTAGTCATTCGTTTTAGGGTATAGCGAAACAAAAGTATGTGGGTTAGATTCTAGTCCTGAAAGTGAAGCGCTTATGGACTGATTTTTTTTGTCTTTTGTTTTAAAATAAAATGAACGACTACTTTGATTTGCAGGTATCTCTAAGCTCTTTGATTCTTCTGAACATTCACTGTCGTTAAAAAATTTACTATTTTCGTTCGTACTTTTTAATTCTGCAATTAACAATTTGTCGACGTCTGTTGTAAAGCCAAAAGCATCATAAAAGGTCAAATATAAAGGCCCTATACACTTATCTACTGTCAAATACCTCATTGTTCCCCCGCCTGCAGATAATTTGAGCGTGTATGGCATGCTAGCGTTATCGTATGTGATGCGGTTGAAGGCTTCTTTTAGTGTATTGGGGGACCAAATGCTCAGCGCCGTGAAAATCCAAACCACACATCCACAAAGCAATAAACACCTAGTTGCCAACGGATGAACAATACGCCCCCCTAAATTCAAGTGCGAACTGATAGAAGTTGGTCGCAATATCTTATAGCTTTGGTAAAATAGACTGCTAACCGCAAAAGCAATAACGGCAGATGTAGTATACCCCTGTATCATTTGTACAATATCGTCAGAATAGAACGTGGTGTACACCCATTTAACACCAAAAACCGTCAGAATACTTAATAGTAATCCCAGCGTTAACGTGCTAACAGCAAGCGCGCGCCGTCGAGATACCCATAAATTTAAAGACATCATTAACCCGCCGGCAAACGGTCCTCCAAGCCATGACGCCTTTCGAATATTGCTATCTTGAATCATAGCCGATTGAGATTGGATAAAATCGTTGGCGTAGAAAAATGGCTCTAATGCAGTTCTTAATTGCTCGGTCCATTGCTGCTTTTTTATCGCTAAAGTGATAAAGCTAGGCAGGAATAACTTAATTTTTAGCACGCTTTGGATGTCGCCAAACACAAGGGGGTCCCATTGCAACGAAAACATCAAAAACCGATTTTCTCCGATTTGTGTGGGAAGTGCCTTTGGTATAACCGTATTTATTGACTGGCGGATGTTGGAATAACGCGTAGCTAGTGCCGCAGTGTTCATACTTCGCGGAAAATACAAAAGTAAACGATTTGGCTTAACGGTTTCCATTGCTGTTTCTAGCTCCCATCTAAAACTTGGCGTGTCTCCCACTTTTAGTACGACAAGTTTGCTTTGGGTCATTAAGGACCTTACTTCGTCTTTCCAATTTGAATGATCTAAAAATGCACGTGAAGCCCCAAATTCAATTAATATTTCATCTGGGTTTCCTACGGCAACAAATGGCCCTATAGGATTGAAAACATCAGCCAGAATTTCTTCTTCATGTTCTTCATAAATGAACTTAGATTCACCATTTGTATTTCCTCCCAATCTATCGTCTGTGAAAGACCGCAAATATAGCACTGGTTTCTCTTCGGGTCTTAATAGCATGGCCTCTTTTGCCGTTAACGCGCCCATGCTTTTTCCAAACTTAAAGACATAGAACGCAGCGGTGGCCCAAAGAGGAAATAAAATCAACATGCCCGATTTAAAATGCAGAGGCAGTACGTTTAACATAACAATTATAAGCCCAATCCATAATACCCACGCTGCTGAAAGAAAAAACCGTGATATCCAACGCAATGTGTTTATAAAAGTTTGGCTGCGAGTACCATGAATGCCAGTAGGACCACGAAAGGAATGTCGTAAACTTGATTCGAGCTTTGAAGTATTGTGATCGAGATGCCCCAAACCTTTCTTTATGGCATTTTTATACACCGAAAAGGATAAAAAGGGATAGCGTAAACGAAATTCAATTTGCTCAACACTTTGCCCGACAAAGCGGTGAGCCTGAGCAAGTGTTGCGATATCTAAAGACTCACCTTCGATTGGCTTCATCAATATACTATCGGGATCCAACCCAGCGTCGAGACAACACCAAGGTAAAAGATAAAGAGGGTGATCGAGCTTGTCACATAAACTATCATGAATGATGGCACGACCTGCTTTAAGCGATATGTTGCCATGAATCATATCATTCGCGACATCTCGTGCAGATACAATGAGAGCTCGACGATGTTGGGCAACAATTACTTTGTGGTTCGCCATACTCGAAGCTTTCTCCGGCGGTCAAAATACGAGTTTATCACTACACGTTGGGTTTACACGCTTTTTAGCTATAAAAACAGTACACTTAGTTCTTAAATCATGTTGCCATTTTATAGCTTACTGGTCAATTTATTGGCAGGTGGGATAATGAGTTGAATTGGCATATATTTGTTTTCGCAACAACGACGATTTCGGGGGCTGTTGTGGCGCACTAGGCTCAAGTAAAACAGACGGGTTTATCGCCCATTTAAGCCCTACTGTCACGTTCGTTTGAGCAGACATTTATGTTTAACAATATTATTTAGCGGTTTTAAATTGTCCGACAAGGTTTTTAAGCTTTATCGATAAGTTAGCCACTTCGACCCCTGCAGATTGAGTTTTTTGAGCTCCTTCAGCAGTGCGGTCAACAACATAACTTATGTTAACAACATTCTTGTTAATTTCTTCAGATACATTACTCTGTTCTTTTGCTGCATGTGCAATTTGCAAATTCATATTGTTAATCTTGCCAATAGTTTGAATGATAATATCGAAGGAATTTTGTGCGTTTAATGCTTGTTCTACACTTTCCTTACTTTTTACTTGGCTAAGTTCCATAACTGCAACAGCGCTCTTAGAGCCACTTTGTAAGTTCTCAATCATAGTTTGAATTTCTTGAGTCGACTCTTGAGTTCTGCTTGCTAGAGTCCTGACCTCGTCTGCCACTACAGCAAAGCCTCTGCCTTGCTCACCGGCTCTTGCTGCTTCAATTGCTGCGTTCAAAGCTAGCAAATTAGTTTGTTCGGCAATGCCTCGAATAACATCTAACACAGAGCCTATTTTTTCGTTATCTGCTTCTAATTTATGAATTACGTTTGTTGCATTTTCAATTTCTATCGCGAGGGAATCGATAGATGCTACCGCTTTTTGCACAACGCCTTTCCCTTCTGTAATTTCAGATTCTGCTTGCTGAGTTGCACGCGAAGCATCATCAGTAAGGCGAGCAACTTCATGTACGGTGGTCGTCATTTCATTCATTGCAGTTGCAACCATTTCAATTTCTTGCTGTTGTTTGGTCACATCTTGATTGGTATTTTTGGTAATTGCTGACATTTCTTCTGCGGAAGAAGCAAGGTTAAGAGTAGAATCTTCAACTTCAACAACCATCAATCTAACTTTATCAGAAAACAAATTAAACGCTCGCGTCATACTCGATACTTCGTCTTTTCCGCTTTCTTTTAATCGTTTGGTTAAATCACCTTCTCCCTGTGCAATATCATCCATCGCATTCATCGCACTTTTAATCGGGGTAACAATTGAGCGAGTGATCACGAGACCTAGTGCTAAACCGGCTACGAGAACAAACAAACCGATCAATAAGGTGGTATTACGTGCGCTTGAAATCGCCGCCAAATATTCCTCTCGGTTTAACGCGACTCCCATTACCCCCACTGGGTTACCAGAAAAATCCTTTATTTGTTTTCCATATCTCGCTCAACCAACCCTACTTTTTCCAAATATCGTGCAATGCGTTGGCTGATGGTGTGAACTAGCTCCACCATGTCACTATGAGATGGTGCTTTGATGCGGGTAAATGTCGTGCCATCCCATGGATTTTCACTTATTGCGCCTTCTAAGAACAACATGTGGAAATGGACGTAATATCTAACAGGGTATGTTTGCTGACTATTTTGCTCATACGTGTTGGGTAATAAAACCGAGGCACTTAAATAAAATTGCTAAATATGCAGTCTTTTCCTATTATAAATGTGACGAAAGTCAATAACCTACTATCAAACGTTAAATAGGAAGTTAGACATTTGATTAATGGAGCCGATTTAACGCTTGGTCTTTGCCAATGTTTTATCCTTCAATCTCTGTCGTCGCATCATTAGCATATTACGATGCCATCCTAACGGAGACATACGATGAAGAAGTTATACCTCGCTTTTATTACCTTATTGATTGGGCTGTTTGGTACTTTACCTGCTTACGCCTATCCAAATGTTACGATTAAAAACAATACTGAATATACGGTTAAGGGCAAAGTTAAATACATGGCTTGCTCCACTGATGAATATTCAGTCAAGCCCGGAAAAAAATGGCAGGGGCCTAATCGTGGAGCTTGCTTGTTAACATACATATCGGGCACTCTTTCAGGCACGCCGAAAGCATTGCAGGGTACCGGCAAAACGTCTTACGGTGAGAAACTAAAAGTAATTTCTTATGATTCTACGGGTACCGGCTATGCCCAATTTCAAATTAATGCCTTTGGTGATCGATATCGCATATTTTCTTTAGCGGAATCGGAAAAGGTAAAAAATACCAACCCACGCAAGAGTCCAGGATTTCGCATGGTCAATGAGACTCCCTGGCCGATCGCCGTGTCATTTGATCAAGTTGGGTGCCTGTATTATGGAATTGTGCCCGCTAAACATAATGATGAAGCGGGAGTCTTGGTTCGTGATACCGGTGCTGTATGGTTTACTATTCGGGCGCACATTCAGCCTGATGGCAAGAATGTACAAACAGATTTTGACTGTATCAAACCGGTCGCTGAATTAATTGGCGAGATCGGCTTTTCTGTGATGACAGGAGGGCTCTCTGGCACGGGTATGGTGTTGGCAAAAAAAATTGCTAAAGAGGCGATCAAGGAAACTGCAAAGCAGGTTATTCAGTTAAGCACTCAACAGCTTGGTAATTACCTGACTCAGACTAGCTCAATTGAAATGTTTGGTCAGTACGCTGGTTATGCTTGGCCTTTTCAGTGTGATGAGATGCCAGAATATACCATTTCAGGAGGCCCTATCCCCTATATCGACAGCACTGGTAAAGCCGTCATAGCTCAGGGAGAGCGTTTTAAAATTGCAAAAACGAATAGCTGTGGAAACGACATGATGTTGGGCTCAGTGAAAAGTAAATCGATAGATGCATTTCCCCCAGGGAGCAGCGCAGCGCCACCTTCTCCCAACCCGGTGAAATTTATTTATAACATCACAATAGATTGCAACCATGATGATTTAGAAAGTGAAGGAACTAAGGGAAATATTACAGCCTCTTTAATGGAAGGTCGCACGATGTTGGGCACTAAGGTGTTTCGTTCCCCGTCATGCTCTGGTCAAGGAATGCTCAATTTTGAGGTGGCCGCATCTAGTGCCACAGCAAAATCTCTGACATTGACCACGGATTCGGATAACGCGTTTTTTATTGATGCTGTTGTTATTTCGCTTAACGGTATTGTTATTAAGAAACACGGTAAAAATGGTGGCAAGGGTTGGTGTTTATCGACTGATGCAAACGACGTTAACGGTAGCTGGAAAAACTATATTTCAAATTGTGAAAGAAGCAAACTCTATAGGCTGAATTAATTCAATTAAACGATGTTGATCACAGAAATAGGTGGTGTTGGCGTCATTGTACCGAGCGATTTGAATTGTTGTGGTCCAACCGACAGCCAAGGTCTTTCCGGTTTTTATTGAATCAAAATAGCTATGCAATTTAATATGCAAACTAATCGCACCTCACAGTGAAATACAAGCCCGATGCACCCTTTTATCATTCTCATGCATTTATAGAGATAATTGGACTCCCCCACACCCGAAGGTATGGGGTAATATATTTGTTACCACACAAAAAATATTATAAAGAGTCCTGTTATGAACAATACTATGGTTGGCGCTGATTTAGCAAAAGAAGTTATTCAAGTTTGTACCTACACAAACAAAAAAGTGCATTCTAATGTAGAAATGAAACATCACGAATTCCTGGAATGGCTATTTAGCAGCAAACAAAGAAACAGTCACAAAGCATCCAAAAAGCGGTCATAGGTATCGCAAAATGCTATAGTTAAAATTGCCAGCTTTCTGAACCCATTATTTCTTAAGGATACTAATGAAAACATTGTGCCAATTAGCTACTTTAACCTTAATTCTAGTATTCCATAATTGTAGCTTTGCAACCACACCATACATCTCTACACTCAATAAAACACTCTCAGATCTTATTCCAGCGCAAGAACCTGGGTGCTCTATAGGTGTTTACGAGAAAGGAAAACCACTTATCAAAAAGGGCTTTGGACTGGCTAATGCCGAACTAAATGTGCCCATGTCAGATAACAACGTCCACCGAATGGCTTCAGTATCAAAGCAATTTGTCGCAATGGCGGTTCATCTATTGGCAGACCAAGGCAAAATAGATTTAACAGATGATATCAAAGCTTATGTGCCAGGTTTGCCTGACTATGGCAAACGCGTGTCTATCGAGAGCATAATAGGGCACGTAGCA
>CEPX01073215.1_pt1 | contig 11235 bp, 8 predicted proteins | sample 361361 | NCBI WGS metagenome assembly CEPX01 (sample SAMEA2619974, study PRJEB7988) | marine metagenome | biome: marine biome (ENVO:00000447); feature: mesopelagic zone (ENVO:00000213) & marine oxygen minimum zone (ENVO:01000065); material: "saline water (ENVO:00002010), including plankton...
TGATTTAGCAATCTCAATGGCAATGAAAGAAATTTATCCTAATTATATGCATATCTCAATTAAAGATATTCCTGACATTACTACAACATATAATTCATCAAAGATGGACTTAGAGAAACTAAAGTTTTTGATGAAGAAACTAAATTTAAGCCAGAAGAGACTTCTTACAATCTTTCAGAGGTATCTCCTAAAGAAAGGACAAATCTTGCCAGAGCAGTATGTTGTACTCTTTTCTCATACTGAAATAATTAGATGCATAGGAAAAGAAACGTATCTCGAATGCTCTGAAAAGAAAAAAATCAATAATTGTAATTCTCAAGATTGTAAAAGAGAAGAATTAGAAGATTGGCATATGTGTAAAAAAGGGACTTCTTAGAACAATAAAATTTCATTAGATTTATAAATAATCAACCCTCATCTTATATTTATGTTATATAAAGAATTAGCCAAGGTGTACATAGAGTTAGAAAGCACTTCAAAAAGGCTTAAAAAAACCTTAATTATATCAGAATTCCTTAAGTCAGCTCCAACAGCTAATCTTCCAACTATAGTTCTTCTGCTTCAGGGCAGATTATTTCCACAATGGGATGAACGTGAAACAGGAGTTGCCTCAAGGCTGGTCATTAAAGCTATCACAACTGCCACTGGCGTTTCAGCAAATGATATTGAAAACCGCTGGAAAAATACTGGCGATTTAGGCACTGTTGCAGAAGAAGTCATAAAATCCCATAAGCAGGAAACCTTGTTCAGCAGCGAGCTTACCATAACCAAGGTGTTTGAGAACCTTAGAAAGCTGGCAGAGCTGGAAGGCAAGGGCACTATTGAAAAGAAATTACAATTAATTTCAGAACTATTGCTTTTAGCTAAACCAGTTGAAGCAAAATATATAACAAGAACTGTGCTTAACGATTTAAGGGTTGGTGTGGGAGATGGTAGCATAAGGGATGCCATTGTATGGACTTTCTTCTCAAAGGATATAGGATTCAGTTATAACAAGAAAGAAAATGATTTCAAAGTGGAAGATAGAGAGAAGTATAACAAATACATTGATTCTGTCCAACAGGCTTATGATATAACCAACGATTTCTCTGAAATAGTTAAAGTCATCAAAAAAGATGGATTAAAAGGCTTAAATGACATAGAACTCAAGCCAGGTCATCCAATAAAAGTCATGCTAGCATTAAAAGTGAACACTATTGAAGAAGGTTTTAAGAAAGTAGGCATACCTGCCGAGATAGAACAGAAATATGATGGCTTTAGGATTCAGTGCCATAAGTACAATAATAAAATAATCCTTTTTACAAGAAGGCTTGAAAATGTAACCAACCAATTCCCTGAAGTTGTTTCTTATGTAAAAAGCAATGTAAAAGGAGATTCTTTTATACTTGACTCTGAAGCAGTGGGCTTTAACCCAAAAACAAAGAAATATCTTCCTTTCCAGAACGTTTCTCAGAGAATTAGGCGAAAGTTTGAGATAGAAAGAATGACAAAAGAGTTTCCTGTTGAGCTCAATGTTTTTGATGTAATCTCTTATAACAATAAGAATATGATTAATGAAAGTTTCAAAAAAAGAAGAGAGTTATTAGAAAAAATCATCAATCCATCTGAAAGAAAGATTGTATTAGCAAAAAAGATAATCACATCTAACAAAAAGGAAGTTGAAAAGTTCTACCAGCAATCATTAAAAACTGGCAATGAAGGTATTATGCTAAAAACTCTTGATGCTCCTTACAAGCCTGGCACAAGGGTTGGTTTTATGATAAAATTAAAGCCTGTTATGGAAACTCTTGACTTAACCATAGTAGGGGCAGACTGGGGAGAAGGCAAAAGAGCCAAATGGATGAGCTCTTTCACAGTAGCTTGTATTGATGAAGAAGGCAATTTCCTTGAAATTGGCAAAGTAGGAACAGGCATAAAAGAGAAAGAAGAAGAAGGAGTTAGCTTTAAACAGCTAACAAAGCTGCTAAAACCCCATATTATAGCAGAAAAAGGCAGATCAATAAAGCTCAAGCCAAAGATTGTGATAGAAATCAAATATGAAGAAATCCAGAAAAGCCCTACTTATTCATCTGGTTTTGCCTTAAGATTCCCAAGATTAGCAAGAATCAGGGAAGACAGGAAACCAAGCGAATGCTCCACTTTAAGCATGGTTAAGGACTTCTACAAAGGGCAGGAAAAGGTGTAAAAAAACAAAAAATCATTTTATTCACTCTCAAATCCTTAAAAATACGATAGTTTTATAAATTCATCATCATTCTATTAATGTATTATTATCATTAATTAATTGGGCTTAATACGTTATGAGAAGAGTGTTTAAGGCTCTTTTTTCAAAACAAAGCAAAATTACAAGCCCGTCACGAGAGAACTCTGCAGAGCTCACGAATTAACTTTAAAAAAGATACGCTACCTTTTTTAAGGCCTTAAAGACCTTGTTTTTGAGGATTCAGGCAATGAGACAGAGAGTTAGTGTTACGGGCTACATTTTTTAAATCCTTAAAGAACAAGTTTACATTCATTTATCACTATCACCAAAGTATTTCAGTATATAGTTATAGAAACTTGTTCTAAAACCAGGGATTTAACCATAGCCTTTACAATTAAATAATATCACGGGGAGGTCATAAAAATGGGAAAAATAAGTCCTGTATCAGCAAAATATATCATACACACAAGCATAGACATTGATGGGGTCGTAGACAGGCCTGATGTAATTGGAGCCATATTCGGCCAGACAGAAGGATTGCTGGGCTCTGAATTAGAATTAAGAGAATTACAAAGAAGTGGTAGAATAGGCAGAATAGAAGTAAATGTTGACACTATAAGTGGTAAGACAACCGGTACAATAACTGTCCCTTCTTCTTTAGATAAAGCAGAAACATCCATAGTTGGAGCTGCATTAGAGATTATTCAAAGAATTGGCCCTTGCAACTCAAGAATAAAAGTAAGCAAAATTGAAGATGTAAGGATTTCAAAAAGAAATTTCGTGATTGAAAGAGCTAAAGAGCTATTAAAAGAATTACAAGACGGTGTTCTTCCTGACTCACAGGAACTTGCTGACGAAGTAGCATATTCTGTTAGAGTTATGGAAATCAAGGCATATGGGAAAGACAGGCTTCCTGCCGGTCCCGCTGTTGATGAGTCAGATGACATTATATTAGTTGAGGGAAGAGCAGATGTAGTTAACCTCTTAAAGCATTCATTTAAGAACACTATTGCTCTTAACGGAACTAATGTACCACAGACAATAATTGATCTCAGCAAGAAAAAGGTTATAACTGCTTTTGTTGATGGAGACAGAGGAGGCAACCTTATACTAAAAGAGCTATTTGAAACATGTGAGATAGATTATGTAACAAAAGCTCCTGACGGAAAAGAAGTTGAAGAGATAACAAAGAAAGAGATACATAAAGCTCTTAGAAACAGAGTTTCCGCAGAACAGGCTGCATTTGAGTTAGGCAAAGACAATTATGGCCATAATGGAAAGAAAGGTGTTCAGACAAAAAGGACACTTCCTTCCACAAGCCCAGCTGCAGCTCCTATAAAAGCATCACAGAGTACAAAACAGCAGCCATCTGTAAGTGCTGCTGCTAGTAATACCAACAAGTATGAAAAGAAGCAATTATCTATGAACGAAAAAAAGACTTTTAACAATATGTTAGAAGAGCTTATTGGCACAAGAGGCGCTTTTATACTTGACGAAAAGCTTAACATTCTAGGCAAAGTTCCTACAATAGAGCTTGTTTCCACTGTTAGAAGCCTGGCAACAGGAGTATATTCTATTGTCTTTGATGGAATCATAGAACGCGACCTTGTTCAGGTAGCTGAAAAGACAAACATAAGATACCTGATTGGCATGGACACAAGAATAAAGCCAAACTCAACAAACGTAGGGCTTTTGACTAGTAATGATTTATAAGATTCTTTTATTTCTTTTTTATTATTTTCTGATTAAATACTATTAGAAAAAGTATTTTAATTATTCTGCAATCAACTCTTCAATTATATCTCTAAACTCAGCTTCTTCTGCTCTAAGGTCATCTTCTGCTTCATAACCATTGCCTATTCTCTTATACTTATTTCCAAATACAAACGTAGGAATAGATCCTTGAGGATTATATCTTTTGAATATTTCTATTTCTTCTTCTGGAATACTTTCTTCTATTTCAGGAGTCAATGTGTTATCTCCACTGTCAACATCCCAATGATATGCAATTATCTTTCCCTGTTCTATATACTCCCTAGCCACTTTATCAAAAGTATCCTTTATCCATACGCAATGAGGGCACCATGTTGTCGTATAAAGCCTTATAACAGGTTTCCCATCCACTTTATAGGTTTCATCTCCTGTATCTATAAATGTCCTTTCACTTGTTGTCTCTGCAGGAGTAAAACCTGTAGCTTCAGGAGCTTTATCCAGCTTAAAGACTACATTTGCAGTACTAACAAGCTTATTAATATAAATTTCAACTGCTGCTGATTGCTTAGAAGCCTGTAATGTTGCCCTTATACTTTCCTTTGCTTCTTCAAGAGGCATTTCATTTTCTTCTCTCCTAATAATATGATAACCAAAATTTGTTTCAACAATGCCTGATACTTCACCAGCTTCAAGTCCAAATGCTACATCTTCAAACTCTTCAACCATCATGCCTTCTCCAAAGAATCCAAGTTCACCGCCAAAAGGAGCTGAAGGACCAATAGAATTTTCTTTAGCCAATTCCATAAAATCTTCTCCATTATTAATCTTGTCTAAAAGCTCCTCAGCTAAATCTTTTGAATCTATCAGAATATGCCTTGCCCTTATTTGGCCTGGCTTTGCAATGAATTTATCACTATTGCTTTCATAATAATCTATAATCTCAAAATCATTAATTTTTATCTGTGACACAACTTCTTCATCAAGGAGTTTTGTAATAATTAATCTTGTCTTAAAATTATCTCTAAAACTCTCAAAATCTACACCATCAGATTCCAGCTTACTTCTTAGCTGTTCTTCTGTCATAGTATTTTCAATAAGGAACTCTCTCAGGCCATCCTGAAGCTCCTGCTCAGACACTTTTACTCCTTTCTTTCCAGCTTCCTGCAATAAAATCTTCTCAGGCACGAGCGATTGGTTCAAAAAGTCTTCTTTAGTTATAAAAGCAGAATATTCCACAGGCACAGTAGCCTTGTATATACTTTCCAGCTCCTCTAAGGTTATTATTTCGCCATTAACCATGGCAACAACATTATCATTATTTGAGGAAGGGAAAATATCTTTTGTTCTTAATATGAAAATTGAAAGAATGATTATAACTACGACAGCAACAAAAGCAATCATATAATTAGGTTTTGGCTCTTCTTCTCCATATTGCTGTTCTCCTTCTGCAAAAGTAGAACTTTCTGATGTAAAAGGCTTTTCTTCAGGTTTTTGCTCAGGCATTTCTTCTTTAGGCTTGTCTTCAGGCCTTTGTTCTAATTCAATTTCTTTTTTCTCTTCTTCAATGATTATATCTTCTTTCTTTTCTTCAGCAGGTTGCTGCAGTTTCTCTTCTTCTGCAATTTCGTCAGTTTTATCCATCTTTTCAGCAACAACTGGTGTTTCTTTCTCAAACTTAGTCTCTTCTTTTATCTCTTCTTTTACTTCCTTTTTCTTCGCAGAAGTTGCTTTACTTTTAGTCTTTTTAACAGCTTTTTTCTTAGAACTTTTTTCCTTAATTACAGCTTTATCTACTGCTATTTCGCTGTCTTCTATGTCTTCAGATTCCCAATCATAATGAACTTTTACGTCGTCTTCAGCCAAGTTATATCACCAAATAAACCCCTCTTTGAGCCAATTTAGGCCATTTCAGCCTTTATTAACTACTTTTATATAGATAATATGTTCTTATTAATAAAAGTTATGGTAATAGAATATAGACAAAGCAGAATTATATTACATGTATTTTACCCTAAATTTGAGAGGATTTTTAGCTTAAAAAACACTCATTTTCAGAGTGTAAAAAAGGCATATTTTTAAGATATTTTTTATATGATAGTCATATTCTAAAGCATAATATGAAAAAACTTATTGCTCAGGGAGCTGAAGCAAAGCTTTTCTTAGACAACAACATAATAATAAAGGACAGACTAAGGAAATCCTATAGAATCAGTGAAATAGATGAAAAACTAAGAAAGAGAAGAACAAAGAAAGAGGCAAAAGTCATAAAAAAGCTCAACATTTTAGGATTTCCCTGCCCTAAACTGATTAAATCAGATGACAAAGAGCTGTTGGAGATAGAATTCCTTAAAGGAGACAGCATAAGAAACATCTTAGAAGAGAGTGATTACAAGTTTCTCTGCAATGAGATAGGAAAAAATATTGCCATCATGCATAACAATGAGATTATCCATGGAGATTTAACAACATCAAATATGATTCTAAAAGAAGAAGAAAAAGAGAAGGTTTATTTTATAGATTTTGGGCTTAGCGTTTCTTCTTTAAAGGTGGAAGACAAGGCTGTTGACTTACATTTACTAAAACAAGCTTTAGAGTCAAAGCATTACAAAATCTGGGAAGATTGTTTCAAATATGTTTTAGAAGGTTACAAGTCAGTCTCAGAACATTATGATGCTGTGATAGAAAGGTTAGAAACTGTTGAGAAAAGAGGCAGATATAAGAGGAAGAAGAAAAGCTAATTCTTATTCTTCAAGAACTTAACCTTTCTCAACGAATAATTAACAGGATTCTTTATCTTATTGCATAGATTATCAGGCTTGCATATTCCAATGTCATGATAATAATCCTTATTACTACAATTTGGTGGAAGGATATTTTTCTTTTTATATTTATGATATCTTATCTGTCCAACCATATAAGCTTCCCTTATTGCTTCAGGATTTTTTTTGTTCCATTCACCAAGTCTTTTCTCCACTTTTTCATGATCCCAGCCAAGGCTTGTAAGAAAGTTAACGAGTATGAACAATACTCTTTTTTTTCCATCATCCAACCCATTGTTTAGCACAAAATTTACACAAGGAGGAAAAAACTTTTCAGGCATAGGTGCATCCAGCTTGATTTCCATTGGCTTGCCATAGTTCTTATTACTTCCTTCAAGCTTTTCACCTTCTTTCTCAACAAATTCATATGCCTGCATAACAAGCCTTCTTGCATCCTCTCCAGTGATATTATTTTCATCAAGAAACTTCAGCTCACCTAATTTAACGTTTTCAGGCTTTGCCATTTCTTTATTAAACGATAAAATCTCATCTGGCTTTACAGGCACAGAAATTAATCCTGACTTCTCATTGAACGAGTAAACACTTCTGTAAAGATGCCTGCTTGATATGAGTATAGTGTCTATGTCAAGGAAAGATTCCGTGTTAAGCTTATTAACCATGCTTCCTGATTCATCTTTCTCTTTTATCATAATCTCTTCAGCTTTCTTGCCAACATTTTCAACAATTCTAGAGAAATCATTATTTTCATATTCAAGTATTGCCTTACTCAAAGGTTCTTTTATCATTGTCCTTAGATACATTGTTATTCTTCTTGGCAGTTCAGGGAAAAGCTGCCTTGTTTCAATATTGTTTATCAATTTAGGAAAGGCTTTGAAAGGCACTGCAATATGCAACCCTTTATTGCCTGAGAATTTGCATGATAAAGAATTAATCCCATTATGCTTCAACGCTTTGACAATTAAATCTCCTGCTATTTTGCTGTACTCAAGGTTATGGCAATCTATATCTAATACAAGGTCAAACCCTGTTCTCATCTCATCCTGTTCGCTTTTTTTCATCCCAGTGCTTAACTGCAGAACATTCCCCCAATGTTCCTCTGAGATATGAAAAGATGTAGCGCCTTTCTTCGCAAGATTTAATACATCATTAGGATATTGAAGAACATCCGGCCTTTTCCCAAACCCTTTTTCTCCGAACTTGACTGCAACTTCCCTGCCATTCGCATTCCTGACTATTTCTTCCTGAATCTCTTTCCTTTTATAATGCTTAAGAAGCATACTTAACGATATCATCAGAAAGGGTTAATAAAACTGTATAATTAAAGCTTTTGGTTATCTTTTCTGCTTCTTCAAATAAACCGTTCTTGTAGGGAATGGTATGTCTATCTTTTTCTTATTCAATTCATTATAAGCTTTTGTAAGAATTCTGTCTGAAATATCAAACCTTTCCTTATAATTCTCTATAAAAAACACCAAATCAAAGTCTAATGAGAAATCATTCATCTTATTGAACCTTACCAAAGGCTTGCGCTTTTCATTTCCATGCACCACACCTTCAACATTCTTAAGGGTACTAAGCAATGTCTTCTTTACTTTATCTATATCCGAGCCATAAGCTACTCCTATAGGCAGAACTAATCTTAACACATTGTTTGGCTTTGCCAAATTCTTTATCTTGCTTGTTGCCAGCATTCCATTTGGCACTATCAACAGTTCATTATCAAAAGTCTTTATTTTAGTACTTCTTAATCCAATTCCAACAATTTGCCCTATCTCTCCTGATTCAAGCTGGATTACATCTTTTACTTTAAACGTCTTGTCAAGTATAAGAGATATACTCCCAAATATGTTTCCAAGAGAAGTCTGCATTGCAAATGCAACTGCTAAGCCAGCTATACCTAGGCTTGCAAGCAACGGCCCTATCTTTATGCTCCATATGTCAAGCACAATAAGCAATACTATTAACCCCACAAAAACTTTTGAAAGCGACTGGATAAGTGGAAGAATTTCATCATCAAATGTTGACTTTGTCCTTTCCGCAATCTTTTTTCCCCATAGTTTGATTACAGTGTTCACAAAGCTGACAACTATATAACCCATTATAATTACCACAAGTGTATTAATTCCTTTTTGGATAGATAAGTTGGTTATATTCAAAGGTTTTATAGCCAGTTTTATCCCAAAAAGAATTAGCATATAAAATAAGGGCATCTCTGATTTCTCAAGTATAATATCATCCACTTTTGTTTTAGTTTTTGAAGCTATTTTTTTAACATATTTTCTATAAACAATCAGCATTACAGAAGCCAGAAACAGGAATAATATGAAAACTAGTAATGATTGAACATATACGTTCCCAACTAAATCATTTAGCCATGGTAAATAGTCTAAGTTTAAGTTCATCCTCTTTTTTTCTCTTTTTTATATAAAAACTAAAACTAATCTTTACTTATTCTCAACAAGCTGCACTGAACACGAACATGGCATCTTCTGTCTTGCCCTATCCATAGCTTTCCTTGCAACGCCTAAGTTTTGTGTATCAGTTGAGATAGTAAATAAAGTTTGCCCTTTCTTAACCCTTGCAGCTGAGCTTATAGGCTTGCCGAATGAATGTTTCATTCCAGTGCTGAACCTGTCAGCTCCAGCTCCTGAAGCCAAAGGATTCTCTCTCAATATATGAAATGGATATATTTTAACCTTAAAGTAATAGCCTTTTCTTCCAAGAGTATTCTCCAATAATCTGTTAGAGCTCTGCCTGGCGCTTTCAATCGCATTATGCCTTATCTGAAGACCAGTCTTAGACAAAAGGTTAAGCGTGCAGGTGAACTTCTTATTAACATCTCCCATATCATACCTAACTATAACCTTATTAGGATTAGCCTTTATGTAAGACTTCTTCCTATATTTCGATATCCTTGTATAAGGCCTTTCTAGGTCCTTATAACGTGCAAATCTCTTTAATCTTGCCATATTATAAGAAAACTGAATATTGTTTTTAAATGTTTCTATAAACTGGGCTTCAAAAGAAAATAATTAAATATTCTCTATCATTTCCATTCTTTATGATAGAACTTGAAAAAACCTACTTAGCAAAAGAAATTCCTCATGGATTAAAGGATTATAAATCTAAGGAAATAATTGACATTTACATTCCTAAATCAAAAGACCATCCAAAGCTAAGGATAAGGAAGAACGGCGATAATTATGAGATGACAAAGAAAGAGCCTGTTAATGAAGACGATTCATCTCGTCAGGAAGAGCAAACTATCATTCTTACTGAAACTGAGTTCAACGAATTATCAAAGATAGAAGGAAAAAGGGTTCATAAGATAAGATATTACTACAATCACACTGGAAATATTGCAGAGATAGACGTTTTCCAAGGAGCTTTGAAAGGCTTGATTATTGTTGACTTTGAGTTTAAGACATTAGAAGAGAAAGATTCTTTTGAAATGCCTGCCTTCTGCTTAATAGAAATTACTCAGGAACTCTTTATCGCAGGCGGCATGATTTGCGGAAAATCTTATGAAGATATTGAAGAGAATTTAAAGAAGTTTAATTACGCTAAGCTATATTTAGGTTAAAATGACCTCCTCCTGTGACTAAAGTCACAGGTATTCTGTTAAAAGAAATTTACACCATATTTACAGGAGGTGGTCGTCCAAAAAAGCAGAATGATTCAAGAAAAAATGAAGCATTCATCTGCGATTTAAAAATCACAGTATTCTGTTTTTTTGAGAATCATTCTGGTATTTTAAGAATTTCTATTTCTTTCTGTATAGAAGTCGTATATCCATAAGCAACATTTATTTCTATAGGAGTATTATAAGCAGAAGTCCCTGTAAGGCCATCTTTCTCACAGATGATAAACCCTCTGCCATCAATCAATCTTATAGTACCTTCCTTCACAGGCTCGCAATCTGAAGTAATATCATCACTTCCAACCGAAACCTTATTTAGTATTATCTTATCAAGGTCATCATATCCTAGGCCTTCCTCACTATAAGGGTTGCATTTAAGATTACCATCTTTGCCAGTTCTCTTATTAGAACTCATATCAAATATTTTCCCATTCCCTTTATTTTCAAAATATATCTTAAACCTTACTTTGCCTTTGGCTGCCTCTTCCTCTATCTTTGTAACAGCTACTGGAGCGCCTTGGCCTCCTGAAAGGCTAACATCACTCACCCTACATGCTTTCTCCCTTGCCACACTTGAATAAGGAATAGGATCTATGCAGACTGAAGATACAGCTAGAGTTTCATATGTATAACACGCTGTTACAAGAAAGTTTGTTTTGAATGAATCCATCCCTTCAGGCAATGCTCCTATTTTTGTTGAGAAATCCTTATAGGCTATGCCTCCTAGAGGGTTGAACTCAGACTTTCCTTCAAGCTCAGACTGCCAAAAAGACCATTTGTCAAATATAGGATCATCACTATTATCTTCCCTTTTACCAGTCAATATGCTTCCATCAAATCCGCTTATATAAAATTTAAGAAACTTTGTATAAGGCCCACTTTCAGTATTAGACACAGTC
>CEPX01088757.1_pt1 | contig 11234 bp, 11 predicted proteins | sample 361361 | NCBI WGS metagenome assembly CEPX01 (sample SAMEA2619974, study PRJEB7988) | marine metagenome | biome: marine biome (ENVO:00000447); feature: mesopelagic zone (ENVO:00000213) & marine oxygen minimum zone (ENVO:01000065); material: "saline water (ENVO:00002010), including plankton...
CCTTGCTGTAGCTGCCGCAGCGCCATCGCCGACTGGATGCCGGTGCGGCAGTAGAGCAGCAACTCCCGCTCGCGCGGCAGTTCTCCTTGCCACTGCGCGAGCTGCTTGAAGGGTAGGTGCAGCTCCTCGCCCGGGATGAGCACCAGCTTCCGCTCCCACGGCTCGCGCAGGTCCACTAGCAGCGGCGGCGCTGGACCTTCCAGCGCCGCCTGCAACTCCTCCGGCGCCAACTCTCCCGGCCGGCAGGTGAGCGGCTCCTCCGTCGGCACGGTAATCGTCGGCGATTCGCCGCAGAGCGGACAGTCGGGGCGCTGCGCCAGCGCCACCCGCTGCACCGTCCCCGCCAGGCCATCGAGCAGTAGCAGCCTCGCCTCGCGCGGGCCAATCCGCAGCAGCCACTTCAGTGCCTCAAGCGCCTGCAAGCTTCCCAGTAGCCCCGGCACCGCCCCCAGCACTCCCGCCGTGGCGCAGTCCTCGACCACTTCCGGTGGCGGCGGCCGCGGGAACAGGCAGCGGTAGCACGGCCCCCCCGAAGGGAAGAGCGCCACCTGCCCCTCGAAACGGCGTAGCGCCGCGTGGACCAGCGGGACCCTCACCAGATGGCAGCCGTCGGCGAGCAAATAGCGCGCGGACAGGCTGTCGGTGCCGTCGAGCACCAGGTCGTGCTGTCGCGCCAGCTCCAGCACGTTGGCGGCCGTGACGCGTTCTACCAGCGGCTCGACCCGGATGGCGGAATTCAGCGCGCGCAACCGGGTGGCCGCCACCTCCGCCTTCGGCTGCCCTATGTCGACCTCGGTGTAGAGCGGCTGCCGCTGCAGGTTACTCAATTCCACCCGGTCGTCGTCAACCAGCGTCAGACGGCCGACACCTGCAGCCGCCAGGTATTGCGCGGCCGGGCAGCCCAGTCCGCCCATTCCCACCACCAGCACCCGCGCCGCCTTCAGCCGCTGCTGGCCTTCCAGCCCTGCGCCGGGCAGCATCAGGTGACGGGCGTAGCGCCGCAGCTCGGAATCGGGGAGCACCGCAGTGCGATGCGACAGAGCCATAAGCGGCTTGGGGCCGACTGCGACTAGAAAAGTAATTGACGCAACAAAAAGAACGGACTCGTGAGCGATGCCTGCGCCTCGCGCGACATCAGGCTCTCGGTCAGGACGCGCCGCAGCTCCGCCTTGCGGCGCGCCTTGCCGATGAACCAGTTGAGCAGCCAGCGGTGGCGCGACAGCCGCTGGATTTTGTAGGAATTGCGCAGCTCGTATCCCAGCCGCTTCCAGAGCGCGCGCTGGTAGCGCGCGCCCGCCTCGAGCGGGAAACCGCGCGCGTGTTCCTCGCGGTCGAAGTGGCCCAGCGCTAGCTTGGCCGAGAGCAGCGCGTTGCCGATACCCTCACCGGTAAACGGGTCGACCAGCGAAGCGGCGTCGCCAACCAGCATCGCCCCGGCCGCAAACGCGCGGCGCGGCTGTAGCTTCTCGCCGGGGCGCGGTGAGCCGAGCGGCAGCTGCCAGCCACGGCTGCTCCCCGCGATCAGTTCAGCCTGCGCGAAGCGGTCGCGGAAGCGTGGCACCTCGTTGATGATGTATTCCTGTAGTCCGCGCAGCTTGCGGTCGTGCAGCTCAAGGTCGCGCAGCGCGATGCCGAAGCCGACGTTGCACACTCCGCCACCGACGGGGAAAATCCAGAAGTAGCCCGGCAGCACCCCGTCAATGTAGTGGAACTCGACCGGCCCTGAGTCGGCGGTCGCGCCCTCGACGTTGCGCCAGTATTGCCGGAAGGCGGCGCTGTAGTGCAGCTTCTCGCGGTCGACCATGCGCCCGTCGTAGATCTCCTGCACCACCGCAGTCGCGACCGGACAGCGCACCCCGCCGGCGCCGATAGTGAGTGGCGCGCTGAACGAAAGCGGGCTGGCGCGGTCGCCAGTATCGCCCGCGACGCCGATGACGCGCCGCAAATCCCCCATGCCGGGGCCGGGGTCGGGGCCGTTGGCAGTGTTGTCGAACAGCACCTCGCGCACCGCGAAGCCCTGCACCACCGCGCCGCCCGCCTGCTGCACCAGTTCGACGGCGCGCTGGAACATGATGTAGTCGAACTGGCGCCGCGGCAGCACATAGCCCGAAAGCTGGCCGTCCGACCGCGAAACGCGCAGCTCATCGCCGCGTGGGCTGCTGAAGAGCACGCCGGTGATGCTGAAGTGCGGCGACGCCTCGATGCGCGAGCGCACCCCCAGCTCCTCGACGCGCGCGAGCGATTTCCCGCCGACGGCGTCGCCGCAGGTCTTGTCGCGGGGCCATATTGCCTTATCGAGCAGCAGCACCCGCTGGCCCGCCAGCGCCGCGTAGCCGGCGGCGGCCGCGCCGCCGGGACCGCCCCCGACAACGATGACGTCGAAGCGCGACCCGGAAGCGGGCTGCGGACCGCTAGCGACGGGCTGCTCCCAGAAACTGTCGGCCATGAAATTGCGGCAGTCCACGCGCGGCTAAATAGCTGGGGGGAGACGAGCAAAGAATTTTAGATAGCGGAGCGGTCGGCCGGCGTGGCCCCGGACAAGAGCAGCGAAACCGAGAGCTGGCCTGACGGCACCCCAAAGCATGAAACCAGCTACGTTGACGGCCAGCGCCACGGCTGGGAAACCACCTTCCACCCCGACGGCCAGCGCGCCACCCGCCGCCGCTGGGCGCACGGCAGGCCGCTGCCGCCCGGCCAGCAGTGGGACCCGCACGGCCAGCGCCTGCCGGTGAAGCCGGACCTGGCGCGCGACACCTGCATCTTCTGCGGCGCCTGCGTCGGCGTCTGCCCCACCAACGCCATGTTCCTCGAGTTTAATGACCGTGATATCTGGATTGACGAGAACTGTACCGACTGCCTGCTCTGCATCCGCGTCTGCCCCGTCGGCGCGCTGACCTACCCGGCCGAGCCGCAGCGCAACACCACCCGGACTCCCGCATGAGGCGCATAATCGGCGGCGGCCTTTCGGGGCTGGCGGCAGCCGTCAACTTCGCGAAAGAGGGCGAGCGGGTCGAAGTACACGAGGCGCGCCGCGAAGTGGGTGAGCAGTTCCACGCCAACTACCAGGTGCTGCTGAAGGAGCGGCCCGACATGCCGTGGGCCGATTCGACCGCGCCCGCCTACCTGAAGCGCTGGGGGCTAGAACCGAAATTCACTTACCGCGACGCGCAGAAGTTCGTCTGCTGCACACCGACACGCGACCTCACGATTACCATGAAGCAGCCACTGCCGCTCATCCTGCGCGGCGGGGAAGGCTCGCTCGAGCGCGGACTGGCGGTGGAGGCGGAACAGGAAGGCGTCAAGTTCCACTACAAGTCGCGGCCGAAGCCGCAGGCGGGCGACATCGTCGCCACCGGTTCCTACCGCACCGATATGGCCGCCTTCGGCGCCTACTACGAAAATTCGGATTTCCCGCGCGACCAGTTCCTCTACATGCACGACGAAAAATACTCACCCCGCGGCTGGTATCTCTACATCATCCCAATGGACGACGACACCATCAAAGTGATGAACTGCTGCTCGCGTTCGCACACCAGAAAAGTCCGACGACTGCTATATAAAGCGGTGGAGGAGCGCAAGGTGCTGCGCGACATCATCGACGGCGCGAAGCCGACCGGCACCGTCGGCGGTCAGGGTGGCGCCGAGTTCCCGCGCTCGGCAGTGCGCGACGGCGCCTACTACACGGGCGAGGCGGCTGGCTTCCAGGACCCGTGGCGCGGCTTCGGAATGAACTACGCCATCGAGTCGGGCGTGCTGGCGCAGCGTGCGCTCAGCAACGGCGGAAACTACGACCAGATGTGGAAGGCGCAGTTCCGGAACCGCAAGAAGGCGGACATCGCGCGGCGCGGTATCTTCGCGCTGCTCGGTAACCGCGCCTTCGAAATGGCGATGCGCAAGGTGAAGGATGGCGATACCGTCGACTGGGAGAAGATGAACCTGCAGGGCTGGCGCAAGTCGCTGGTCTACAATTCGTTCTACGTCCTCGAGATGGTCAAGAAAGGCATCTGGGACCGCTGGTGAGCCGGGCCGAGGATTTGGCGATACGCGCCACTTCGCTGGCGTGCCTGCTGGCGGGAGTAGTGCTGGCAACCGGGAGTGGCGAATACATCGTGCCAGCCTCAGGCCGTTCGCTCTCGACCCCCTGCGCGTTCGTCTTCTGGATGCTGGCAATCATCTTCTGGGTGCTCGGCACGCGAAGCGAAAACCATACATAATCGCCGACCGGGGGGGCGCCATCCATGTCTGACCCCGGTGCCGTGCAGCAATTCTACGACTCGCTGGCGGCTTGCCATTCTGCCGCGCGCAAGCAGCTGGGACGGCCGCTGGTGCTAGCCGAGAAAACCCTCTTTGCGCATCTTGCCCCGGGGCAGGAGCTACCGCAGCGCGGTGGGAGCTACGTCAACTTGCGGCCCGACCGCGTCGCTATGCAAGACGCCACGGCGCAGATGGCGCTGCTGCAATTCGCCCTCGCGGGGCGCGAACGGGTGGCGGTGCCGTCGACGGTGCATTGCGACCATCTTATCCAGGCGCGCAGCGGTTGCGATAGCGACCTTGCTGCGGCCAACGATGTGAACGCAGAAGTTTACGCGTTCCTGAAGTCCGCCTCCGCGAAATACGGTATAGGTTTCTGGAAGCCCGGTGCCGGCATTATTCATCAGATAGTCCTAGAGAACTACGCTTTCCCCGGCGGTTTCATGATTGGCACCGACTCTCACACACCTAACGCAGGCGGCTTGGGGATGGTCGCCATAGGCGTCGGCGGTGCCGACGCCATGGAAGTGATGGCGGGACTGCCCTTCAACATCCGCTGGCCGCAACTCATCGGCGTCCACCTGACCGGAGCACTCAGCGGCTGGGCTTCGCCCAAGGACGTTATCCTGAAAGTGTGCGAAACCCTGACGGTCAAAGGCGGCACTGGTCACATCGTCGAGTACTTCGGACCCGGCTGCGAGAGCATCTCCTGCACCGGCAAGGGGACTATCTGCAACATGGGTGCCGAAGTCGGCGCGACCACTTCACTCTTCCCGTTCGACGAACGCATGGCGGAATATCTCGCGGCGACCGGCCGCGGGGAACTAGCGCAGCTCGCCCGCGAGCACGGTGCGGAGCTGCGCGCCGACCCCGAAATCGAGGCGACGGCCGAAAAGGTCTTCGACCGGGTAATCGAAATCGACCTCTCGACGCTCGAGCCACTCATCGTCGGCCCCCACTCCCCGGATTTGGCGCGTGCCGTCTCCGGGCTGGGCGCGGAAGCCCGCCAGGCGGGATGGCCTCTCGAGCTTAATGCGGCACTAATCGGTTCATGTACCAACAGCTCCTACGAGGATATGGAGCGCGCCGCCGCGGTCGCCCGCCAGGCGACCGCTCTGGGGCTGCGCGCGAAGGTGCCGTTCTACATCACTCCCGGCTCGGAGACGATTGACCGCACCATCCGGCGCGACGGGCAGATGGCGGCGCTGGAGGCGATTGGCGGCACCGTGCTGGCGAACGCCTGCGGCCCCTGCATCGGGCAGTGGCGGCGCGACGATATCTCCGACGGGGAGGTGAACTCGATAGTCTCATCCTACAACCGCAATTTCAGCGGTCGCAACGACGGTAACCATGCCACGCTCTCGTTCCTCACCAGTCCCGAGGTCGTGACCGCCATGGCTCTCGCCGGTCGGCTTGACTTCGACCCGCTACGCAACGAGCTTGCGGGTAGCGACGGCAAGCAAGTCCGGCTGGCGCCGCCGACCGGTAGCGACCTGCCCGCGGGCGGTTTCAAGACCAGCCTCCGGGGCTTTGTCGCACCGCCTCCCGACGGCTCCGCTGTCGAGCTCGAGGTGGACCCCGCCAGCGAGCGGTTACAGCTGCTCGAGCCATTTGCGCCGCCGGCCGCAGGCGATCTTGAGGGATTGCTGGTGCTGGCGAAGGTTGAGGGCAAGTGCACCACCGACCACATCTCGCCGGCAGGACCGTGGCTGCGCTACCGCGGCCACCTCGACCATATCTCGGGCAACACCTACATCGGCGCCAGCAACACCTTCACCGACGAGCGGGGCATGGCCGTCAGCAGCCTGACGGGCGAGCAGGCACCGCTGCCCGAGGTGGCGCGCGCCTACCATACTGCGAAGCAGGGGTGGGTCGTCGTTGCCGATACCAACTACGGCGAAGGCTCGTCGCGCGAGCACGCCGCGATGTCGCCCCGTTTCCTCGGCTGCCGCGCGATTATCGCACGCAGCTTCGCGCGCATCGCGGAAGCCAACCTGAAGAAACAGGGGGTACTGGCGCTCACCGTCGAGCAGCCGGCCGACTGGGAGCTGGTGCGGGCCGACGACCGGCTTAGCATCTCCGGCCTCAATGAACTGGCTCCCGACAGCCGGCTCACGGTCGCCGTCGCGCACGCTGACGGCACGCGCGATGAATTCGTCTGCCGCCACAGCCTCAGCGAGCAACAAGTGGAGTGGTTCCGTGCCGGCTCGGCGCTGAACTACCTGCGGCAGTCCTAGTCAAGCGCGGCGTGCGCGACGCCCTCGCCGGCGGCGACATGGCCGATCAGCTGCGCCGTTTCGCCTTCGCGGGCGAGCAGTTCCAGCGCCCGGTCGACGTCCTCGGTGGCGACGGCGACGACCATCCCCAGCCCCATGTTGAAAGTGCGATACATCTCTGCCGAAGCGATGTCGCCCTTGCGCTGGAGCCAGTCGAAAGCTGGGGGGACCGGCAGCGGGTTGTCGACGACATAGTGAAAGCCGGGATTCATGCGTGACAAGTTGTCGAGCCCCCCGCCGGTAATGTGCGCCAGCGCGTGCACTTCCACCGCCGCCAGCAGCGCCAGCACCGAACGGACGTAGATGCGCGTCGGCGCCACCAACTGCGCACCGATTTCGGGGTCGCCATCGAACAGCCGCCGGATGAGCGTGTAGCCGTTCGAGTGCGGCCCGGAAGAGGCGAGGCCGATGAGCGCGTCGCCGACGGCAACGCGCGAGCCGTCGATAATCGTCTCGTGCGAAACCCAGCCGACTGCCGTTCCCGCCAGGTCGAAACCGCGCACCAGTTCCGGCACCACCGCGGTCTCACCGCCCGAGAGCGTGCAGTTGGCCTGCCGGCACCCCTCGGCGAGGCCGGCGCCGAGCTGCGCCATCAGCTCCGCGTCAGGCTCCTCGAGCGCGACGTAGTCAACGAACGAGAGCGGTTCGGCGCCGACGCAGATAAGGTCGTTAACGTTCATCGCTACACAGTCGATGCCGACCGTGTCGAGGCTGCCCAGCTCGCGCGCCAGCATCAGCTTGGTGCCGACCCCGTCGGTGCAGACTGCCAGCGCCCCGTTGCCGAGCTGCACCAGCCCTGCAAAGCCGTTCTCCAGCTTGACGGGGGCGCCGTCGCCCTCGCGCGTCGCGCTGCCGAGTTGCGCCACCAGCGCGGCGGTAGCGCGGTCACTAGCGTCGATATCGACCCCCGCCTCAGCGTACGTGCGCGCCATCAGCGGCCCAGTTTCTGGTAGTAGTTCTGCACGACGCGCGAGACCTGCGTGATGTCGGAAATCCCGCGGTCAACCAGCGTCTCGATGATTTTCTGCCGGTTGCGCGCCATCTCGTCGAACTTGGCGGGCGAGACGCCGGCTGCCTTTGCGATGCGCTCGCGCAGCTTGCTCGGGACGCCGGTCTCGACCAGTTGTCCCTTGCCCTGGTCCCAGCGGAAAATCGTGTTGAGCCGCGGCTTGTCACCCTCGAGGCCTGCCATCTCCGAAACTTCGGTGATGCGGCGTACCTGTTGCCCGCCGACGTTGAGCTTGCTCTGCATGATAATCAGGTGCAGCGCGTTGAGCATGATGGGAGGCACCGACATCGGCGGGTTAACCAGCCGCTGCACCGACTCCTGTGCGGTGTTGGCGTGGACCGTGCCCATGCAGCCGTCGTGGCCAGTATTCATCGCCGTGAATAGCGTGCGCGCCTCGGGGCCGCGCACCTCGCCCACAATCAGCCGGTCGGGGCGCATGCGCAACGTATTCTTCAGCAGCGCGTCCATGTCCAGTTCCGGGTCACCCGATTTGGCCGGATTGACCGTCTCCAGCTGGACGTGGTGCTCATGGAGCAGCTGGATTTCGGAGACATCCTCAATCGTAATCAGCCGCACCTGTGACGGGATGAAGAGCCCCAGCACATTCAGTGTCGAGGTCTTACCAGAGGCGGTGCCGCCTGAAACCAGGATGTTGCACGGCGCGGCGCCCATCCCGTCGACGAACATCCACAACAGTGCCGCCAGCCGGGGCGTCAGCGTGCCGAAGCCTATCAGGTCGACGAAGGTAAGTGGGTCCTGCGTCTGCTTGCGAATCGTGAGTGTCGGCCCACCGGGCGACGCGGGCGGTAGCGTGGCGTTGACGCGGCTGCCGTCGGGCAGCCGCCCGTCGAGAAGCAGGTTTTCCAATCCAATCTTGCGCCCGACGTAGGCGGCGATTTTCTGGATTACCTTTACTGCCTCTTCCTCACTCATGCTGATGTTAGTGACGCACATGCCGTGCTGGCGATGGTAGACCATCACCGGCCGGGAGGGGTTGTTGAACATCACTTCCTCCAGGTTGTCATCCTCGAGCAGCGGTCGCAGTGGCCCGTAACTGGTTGAGCGGTTCAGTTTCAGTACGCGATAGACCAGCAGGTCCTGCCCCGCCTGCTCAATGACGTGGGCATTGGGATATTTTGCGATTAGCTTGCCCTGGCTCATAGGAACTCTGCCGGCAGCTTCAGCGCTACTAAAAGCGTGGTGTTGGCAAGCAGCATGTAGAGCGGGATGCGCAGCAGCGCGGTGCGCATCGTCTGCAGGATGACCGACTGCATCAGGACTCCCGCGGCGCCGAGCACCATTACGTAGAGCAACAGCATCTGGTTCAGGCTCCCGAGTTCGATTACAAGCTGGAAGCTACCGACGGTCCCGGAGCCAAAGACGGCGACGATGAAGCCGAGCAGCGCAGGACAGATGAGCGCGCCCGACCAGAGGATGAAATCTGCAGTGCCCTTGGTCTTGGCGATGCGTTCTTTGCGCAGCAGGTATATTTCCCAGAACTCCTCCGAGAGCAGTTCGAGCGTCTCCGAGAAGCTGCCCGAGGAGACCAGCGCCACGTTGAGGATACTCACGACGCGCGAAATCATCGGCGAACGGCTGCGCTCTGCGAAGTCCCGCATCGCCTCGGTGAATGAAGTGTCATGCATCTCCGTGACCGCCTGCCGCAGCATCTCGCCCATGCGGTCGCTGCGGGCGCTGGCAACTGCGTCAAGCGCCGACTCAACTCCCATCCCGGCGCGCAGGTTCTCCGCCAGCTCCCCAAGCACCTCGGGCCAAACGTTCTCGAGCTCGGTACGCTCGGCAAAGAGCCGCTTCAGCGGCAGATAAATGATGTAGCTCCCGACCGCCCAGAGACCCAGCGCGGTCCAGACCAGTGCCCCGATGGCTGACGGAATCCCGTCAATGCCAGCGAAGAAAGGGTCCAGCATTTCGTGCAGACTCATATCTTCGGCTCCTGCGAGCGGGTGCGCACAATCAGCCCTGCAATCGCCAGCATCGCCAGCAGGAACAGGATGGGCGTGCAGGCGGGTGGCATCCGCGGCATATTACCGCCAAACGCCCCGCCAGCGCCGCCAACCAGCGCGTCAATCACAGCTATAATCACGACGATAATCGGCACCAGCACCGATATTATCAGGAACTGCTCGGAGACCGCGCTGAGGGATTCAACGAACGCCTGCAGCTCGACGCGGCGCGAGCGGGATTCCTTGTCAGCAATCGAGCGCAACCGGTCGATAACGTTGGTGTCCTGCTCAATGGACATCGCCAGCACCGAGAGCGTGCGCCGCAGCCCTGCCGACGAGGTAGCGCGCATCTGATTCCGCACTGCCTCGCCCAGACCAGCACCGCTGTCAACTGCCTTGAAAATTCGCCCGAACTCGATCGAAAGGTCGCCGTAGTCTTCATCGGCAACGTGCTTCATCGCCTCTGCGATGCCGACACCCGACTGCAACAGCACCTCCATCGCCCGGATAGCGTACAGCAGCTCTTCGTCGACGTTCCCCAACGGCCGGGCGAGCCACTCACGCTATAAGGGTTTTACGCGCTGCCCGCCTGCGCTCGTCAGGGGTGCGAGCGCGGGGGCCGGAGAACCGGCACGCGCGGCCACCTGCAAAGCGATGAGCTGCAAGAAAGTAACGACCGTCGACGAATATATAAAAGAAGCTGAGCTATTGCTGCGGCCGCTCTGCGAGCGCGCGTGCGACCTGCTGCGCTCCGCAGCACCCGGCTTGCGCGAAGGCATCAAGTGGGGTGCTCCCAACTGGTCCGGCAACGGCAACGTCTGTGGGCTGGGCGCCTTCAGCCAGCACGTGGACCTCTTCTTCTTCTTTGGCGCCCGACTGGATGACCCACGCGGACTGCTCGAAGGAACGGGAAAGGGAATGCGGCACGTCAAGCTCTTCCCGGGGGCGGAAATCGACGAGAGCGGTATCCGCGAGCTCACCGCGCGCGCGATCGCACTGGATGCGGGAAGCGGCTAGAGCCGCACGCCTTCCAGCTCACGCCGGAAGGTCAGTGCGCCAGTGTAGAACGAAAAGACCATGCTCCACTCACAGAGCGCCATCAGGTTCAGGTAGAGCGACCGCTCATCGCCAACCATTGGTGGATTTTCCATACGATAGAAGAACCCCTCGCCGTCCGCCACCAGTTCCTGGCTGTCGAGCGCGCTGAAGACTAGCATGAACAGGTAGAATAGCCAGCCCGCAAAGACTGCGTATCGCCTGACGGTGTGGCTCCGACCTGACTTTTCAAGCAGCCGCCAGGCGAAGGTGCTCCAGAGCAGGAACGAAGTGAAGAACAGCAGCGCCGCAGCACCGTGCAACAGGGCGTAGCTGTTCCAGTGGAAGTTGACCGTGATAATCCCGCAAACGCCCCCGAAAGTCGCCAGTGCCCGCGCCAGGTCGTTCCACGACTCCCAGTTGCCTCCAAGCGCCTGGGCCTGCGGCGCGAAAACGCGGTGGAACACCTGCGCCAGCAGGATGAATGAGAAGATGCTGATGGCGAGCCCGGGGCCGTAGAAGCTGGCTTCCGGCCCGGAGAAGGGCATTTCGGAGATGATCGGGATAAATGGAGCGACCCGCCCGCCAGTCGTGCCGACGACGTAGGTCGCGACGAGCGTCAGCACGCCCAGACCGACGCTGAACTCGAGCAGTCGCTTCGCGCTGATGGAAGTGTCTTCAGCCATTCAACACCGCTTG
>CEPX01066698.1_pt1 | contig 11233 bp, 14 predicted proteins | sample 361361 | NCBI WGS metagenome assembly CEPX01 (sample SAMEA2619974, study PRJEB7988) | marine metagenome | biome: marine biome (ENVO:00000447); feature: mesopelagic zone (ENVO:00000213) & marine oxygen minimum zone (ENVO:01000065); material: "saline water (ENVO:00002010), including plankton...
AAAAATGAGGAAAATAATAAAGAACAAAAAAGCTATTAGTCCGATGATTTCTACAGTATTATTAATCATGATTGCTATCATAATTGCAATTATAATCTTGCTTTGGGGAAGAGGATTTATTAAAGAAAAATTATTAAAATTTGATAAACCTATTGAAAATGTTTGTTCTGAGGTTGGAATAAGTACTTTTATTAATGATGATGATAGTGATACTTATGGATTTACAAATATTGGAAATATTCCTATTTACCAGGTAGATTTAAAAGTAATGGAAAGAGGCAAATCTACTGTTACTAGAATTGAAAAAACTGCAAATCCAGGAACTGTTCTAATCTTAGGAGAGGATTATTATAACTCAGATGTTGAAGAAAGAAAAATTATTCCAGTTTTATTAGGAGAAACCAAAGATGGAAAACAAAAAGAATATTCTTGTCCAGAACACACTTCTGTTATTCTTTAATCTTTATATGTTTTTAATTTTATTCCAGAAGTTTTAAAAATAAGTAATTATTATTTATTATATGATAAAAAAAAGAGGAATTAAGGGTCAGAGCCAAATAGTCTCAAGTGTACTTTTAATCTTGATTGCAATAGCTGCTGCAGGGTTGATTATTGGATTTGTTATTCCTTTTGTAAAAAATAAACTTTCAGGAGGAGATTGTTTAGAAATTATTAATAAAGTTAAAATAAGTCCTAGATATACTTGTTATGATGATCCTAATTCTGTATTAGTACAGATTCATATAGATGATATTAGGGATGTGATTGATGGATTTAGTGTAGAACTTGGAGGACCCTCTAGTAAGAATTATAATATTTTAGAGGATGATCATACAGGAGTTAGTATGTATGAAGGGGGGAGTTTTGAACTTCCAAACAATACAGAAGAAAGAACTTATAATATGAGTGTTACAGTAAAACCAGAGTATATTAAAGTCTATCCAATATTAAAGGGTGGAAAGAGTTGTGGAGAAGCAGATTCAGAAACAGATATTAAGGATTGTTAAAATGTTTTTAAAAAAAAGAGGACAGGTATGGGTAGAAACTGCGGTTTATACTTTAATTGGGTTAAGCTTAATTGCAATTATCTTATCAATGGCTACTCCTCAAATAGAGAAAATTAAAGATAAAACAATTATTGAGCAAACGATTTCTGCATTTGGAGTTCTTGATAATAAGATTATAGAAGTTCAACAAAATGAGGGGCAGGTTGGAAAAGTTGTTTTTAAGATAACAAAAGGGAGAATAGAAATTAATTCAAATGACAATTCAATTAAATATGTTTTAGAAGATACAAAATTAGAATATACTGAACCAGGAGTAGAGATTAAACAAGGAAATATTATTGTTAAAACAGAAGAATCAGGTTCAAGATTTAATATTATTTTATTGATGAATTATAATCTTGATATTTCAAATAAAAATGGAGATGTTAATAAGATATTACAATCAGGTGCTGTTCCTTATAATATTTTAATGGAAAATAAAGGTGGTGCTATTGAACAAGGAACCACTACTCAAATAGAATTTAATATTGTTTAAAAAACAAAATATTATAAATAACAAAATATCAATAATCTATAAATAAAAAGTTATGTAGAAGAAAAGATTAAGTTTGAACAAAAACTCATCTGCATAACTAAAAATTTGAAAAAATATAGATAATAAAAATATCAAAAAAAGAAAAAATGACAATTAATATAAATTTAAACCCAACAATTCCTGCACTTCCTAAAATTGAGGATAAAACTAAAATTAATCTTAGATATATTCTTATTTCTCCTTATGTTAGTGTTCATATTTATTGGGACAAAAAAGAAGGGGAGTTAATTTATGATATTGAGGAGCCTATTTTAAATAAAGAAGAGAAAAAAACACTCAATATCTTGGAGGTTAGTCTTGGTGAAATGATTAATATAAATATCTTAATTGATAAAACTACAGAATCTATGATATCATATATAGATAAAACTTCAAGGTTATTAATTGAAGAGCTTAATATTAAAATTGATGATGATAGTTATAAAAAAATATTTTACTATCTATTTAGAGATTTTGCAGGACTAAATCAAATTGAACCAATAATGAGAGATTTTTTTATTGAGGATATTGAATGTAATGGGGTTGATGCTCCTATCTATATTGTTCATAGAATTTATAGAAATATTAAGACAAATATAAAATTTGATTCAATGGATAAACTTACTGGTTTTGTTGAAAAACTTGCCCAAAGATGTGGTAAATATATTTCTTATGCTTCTCCATTATTAGACGGGAGTTTGCCAGATGGTTCAAGAGTAAATGCAACTTATACTAAGGACATATCAAGTAGAGGACCAACATTTACAATTAGAAAATTTACTAAAATTCCATGGACACCAATTCAATTATTAAATATGAAAACATTAAGCCCTGAAATGCTTGCTTATTTTTGGATTTTATTAGAGCATAAATCAAATATTTTGATTTCTGGAGGAACTGCTTCTGGTAAAACAACATTGCTTAATGCTATTGCTTTTTTTATCCCTCCTGAATCTAGGGTTGTAAGTATTGAAGATACAAGAGAATTAAATATTCCAAGAGAAAACTGGCTCCCAAGTGTTGCTAGAACCTCGTTGGGTATTGGAAAATCTGGAGAGGTTGATTTGTTTAGTTTATTAAAAAATTCATTTAGACAAAATCCAGATTATGTAATTGTTGGAGAGGTAAGAGGTAAGGAGGCATTTGTATTATTTCAGGGAATGGCTTCAGGACACTCTTCAATTAGTACTATGCATGCAGATTCTATAAATACACTTGTTAAAAGACTAGAAACTCCCCCAATAGAACTTTCTCCGACTTTACTTAATACTTTAGATTGTGTTGCAATAATGGCTCATGCAATTGTAAATAATCAAGAAACAAGAAAACTAAGGGAAATTGCTGAAATTGTTAATGTTAATAGTCAAGGGGTTACTTTAACAAATACTCCTTTTATATGGGATCCAAAAGAAGATAGTTTTTATTTTAAAAAAGATAGTAGGGCTTTTGAAAAAATAGCTAAAAGATATGGGATTAATATTGAGAAATTAAATCAAGAATTTGATGTAAGGGCAAAATTATTATATGAATTACAAAGAAGGAAAATTTTTAATTTTAATCAGACTCAAAAGATAATTAATGAATATCATAAAAATCCTAGGGCAATTCTTGAAAGTTTTGGTTTACTAAGAGGATAGATTAAAATAGATAATTCTAATGTAGTAAGCTTTATAAATACTAGTTACTTATAGTTATTTAAGGTAACTAATAGTAACTGCCATAAAGAGAGAAATAAAAGCAAAATGACAGACGTAGTAAAAATCAATGAGGATTTGCTTAAAAAAGTAAAAAAACTTATTAAAGAGGATTCTATGAAGATTAAATATTCTAATGCAAAACAATTTGTTAATATTGCTGTTTTGGAAAAATTAGAAAAAGAGGATGGAGGGAAGAAGAAATAATATCAATAATTTATCAAAATAAGAGCTATATAGATGATAAGCTAAGCAAGAACTCATCTGCATAACTAAAATAAACAATAAGATATTGAGATAAAATAACAAAAAATGGCAAGTAAAAGAAAAAAACCAAAAACTCCTAATTTAGAAAAATTACAACTTTTAGCACAATTAGTAGATAGTATGGAAATAGCCTTAGAAAAATTAGAAGATTCTTATAAAAATAAAGAGGGGGAAGAGTTTCATGAGGCTAAGAATTCAATTCTTGGCTTTCAAAAAGAAATTGTAAAACAAGTAAAATGACATTTACTGAATTAGAACAAAACATAAAGAGAATTAAGGAAATTATTAGAGAGATGTATGTTTTTACAAATCAATTAGAGATTATTAGAAAGCTTGAGATTGATAAAAATATTGTTATTAATTCCCAAGAAAAGAAGTTATTAAAAAATACTATTTCTTCCTTAGGTATTCAATTAAAAATACTTAATAAATCTCTTCCAAATTTAGTTGAAAATATAGGATTTTTTAAAAAACTTGGATCTAGTTCTGAGAAAAAAGTAGAACCTGTTAAAAAACCTGTAAAAAATCTTGTTAAAATAAATTATAAGCCATTAAAAGAGAAACAAATAATTGCACTTACTATTGGAGAGAAAGATAGAAAAACTTTTTTAGAAAATTTAAGTAGAAGTAATCTTTCTATCAATCAACTTAAAACAAAATATGCTGTTGAAAGACCAAGCGGGGGTTTTGGTAAATCTAGTCTTTATGCAACAATTTCTAATCGTTTTTTTAGAAAATTTTCAAATAAAATATTAATTAGTGGAAAGTTAGAATCATTAAATCATGATTTAAGAAAAATGAATTCTCCTTTTGTTGTTGGAACTTATTTATCTATAATTTTATTTACAATGGCCATTGCACTTGGAGTTAGTTTTTTATTATTAATAATCTTATTATTTTTTAAGATTAGTTTTAATTTTCCTTTTTTTACTCTTGCTGAAGAGTCTGTTATTTTAAGGTTTTTTACGTTTTTTTGGATTATTTTTGTAATTCCCCTGCTAACTGGGGCTTTAATGTATTTTTACCCTAAAAGTGAAGGTAAAAGAATTGGAGAAAGAATAGACCAAGAACTTCCTTTTATCGCAATTCATATGTCTGCAATAGCAACCTCTGGTGTTGAACCAGTAAACATATTTAAGATTATCATAAAAAATGAAGAATATAAATATACAAGAATAGAATTTAGAAAATTGTTAAACTTAATAAATTTTCAAGGATATAATCTTGTGACTGCACTAAAAAAGATTTCAAAATCCTCTTCTTCAAGCAAATTAAGAGCATTATTAGATGGTTTAGCAACAACTATAACTTCTGGAGGGGATATGCATGAATTTCTAGATAAACATGCAGATTCATTATTATTTGATTATAAATTAGAAAGAGAAAAATATACAAAAACCTCTGAAACTTTTATGGATATTTATATTAGTATTGTTATTGCTGCTCCAATGATTTTATTGATGTTGTTTGTTATTATGGGAAGTACTGGAATGTATTTTCTTGGATTAACACCCAAAGTAATGAGTATATTAATTATTTTAATAATTGTCTTCTTAAATATAGGTTTTTTAATGTTTTTAAGACTAAAACAACCAGTATTTTAATGGAAACAAGATGGTTAATATCAATAATCTATCAAAACAGGAGCTATGAAGAACAGAAGAGTAAGGTAAACAAACATAACTGACAAATACAATAAAATATCAAAAAAAAGGAAAATATCAAAATGAAAAAAAATAAATTAAACAAGATTATAAAAAAATTAGATTTGAATAAGCCTAAAATAATTTCATTAAGCATTGCATTAATTATTTCATTACTTGCGATTATTTTATTAAAAAATAGTGATATTCTTTATTTTGTTTTAGGTATTGCATTTAGTATCGCTGTTCTTCCATTTTTTATTTCGGTAATTCTTAAAACAGGCTCTGAGAGAGAGAAAGAAGAAATGTTTTTAGAGTTTTCAAGAGATTTGGTTGAAAGTGTTAAGGCTGGAACTCCAATTAGTAAAAGTATTTTAAATGTAAGAAAAAAAGATTATGGAAAATTAAATCCTCATGTCAATAAATTGTCAAACCAGATTAGTTTGGGAATCCCGGTTAAAACTGCTTTTGAGACTTTTGCTAGGGATAATAATAATCCTACTCTTACTCGTGCAGTTACTATTATTAGTGAGGCTGAAAAAGCTGGTGGAAGAATAGATGATATTTTGGAGGCAGTTGTTAAATCTGTTTCTCAAGTTGAAAAATTAAAAAAAGAGAGACGAGCTGCAATGTATACTTTAGTTGTTCAGGGATATATTATCTTTTTTATTTTTATTATTATAATATTAGTTATGCAATTTAAAATTCTACCTATTGCATCTGGATTAGGTGCAGGAGGTATTGGTGCTGGAGAAAGTGTAACTGGAATAGGATTTGGTACTCAAGGAGCTGTTGCTTCTATTGATGATTTAATTAAACCATTTATCTGGCTTTTAGTAGTTCAGGGACTTTTTGTTGGATTAGTTATAGGTAAATTATCAGAAGGGAAGATTAAGGCTGGATTAAAACATTCCTTTATATTAATGATACTCGCCATATTAATTCATACTGGTGCAAAACTTGTTTTAGGTGAGGGAGCAGTAGTGGCTGCAGTTGGTGGATAATATGATAAAATTGAAGAACAAAAAAGTGGATGAGAAGTTTTTGAAAAACAAAAAAGTGAATGAGAAGTTTTTGAAAAACAAAAAAGTGAATGAGAAGTTTTTGAAGAACAAAAAAGCTCAAGGACATGTTGAAATGATATTATCATTTTTAATTTTTGTTGGATTCTTACTTTTTATGTTTATTTTTATGAATCCTTTTGCTCAGACAAAACCAGGGAAAATTATTGATAGTATTCAAAAACCAATATTAGATAATATTCAGGATGGTGTTGGGAGATTGAGTGTTATTGTTGAAGAAGGAAAATGTTATGAACAAGGAAAATTATCATCATACAAAGAAACAGGGGAAACAAATATTAGAGTAATTCAAGATATTAATAATAATAGAAAATATGATGTTTATTATGGTAAATTTCTTATTAATGATAATCCACCTCCTGCATGTACTCTTCCAGCAGATTTTGTTTATACTATAGGAACTTATTCTAAAGAGAAAATGATTGTTTATGAGAAGATTCAAGAGCTAAGAACAAATTATATGAATGATTATGATGGATTAAAAGGTTCCTTAGGAATAACAAATGATTTTATATTTGAGTTAAAAAGAATAAATAATGAAATTGAGATTGGTGTTGATAAGGAAATTCCTATTGGAATAGAGGTTGAAGCAATTAACCTTCCAATAAGAGTAATTAATAATCAGGGAATAATCTTAGAATATATTTTAAATATAAGAGTATGGTAATAAATATAAATAACTTATCAAAAAATTAAAAATGAAAATAAGAAGATTAACAGAAAAAGATAAAAAAGCATGGTTAAGAATTGTAGAGGCATTTCTTGCAATAATGATTATTGCTGGCACTGTTTTAATAATCACAATTAGACAAAAATCAGAGATAGATATTAGTGGAGATGTTTATGAAAAACAAAGACAAATTCTTGAAATTATAAGTAAAAATAATGATTTAAGAAGTGATATTTTGTTAGAGGAAAATACTAATGTTAATAATACTATTCGTAGATTAATTTCAGGAGAGTGGGATTTTTCAACAAATATCTGTAATATTAATTTAATTTGTCCTAATCCAGTTTCTGTTAATGAAAAAGAAGTTTTTGTAACAGAAGTTATTATAACTTCTACTTTAACTAAGTATTCTCCAAAAAAATTAAGATTTTTTGTTTGGGGTAAGTGATTAAATTGAGAGACAAAATAATACAACATTTTCGCGAGCTGTTGTGACTGTTCCTGCTGAAGAAAGTCGGATAGTAGTACCTGCTGGACAATCTAAATACTTATACTCACCACTTCCAGAACAAGTGGCTACCCCATACGTAAGACAAGTATCGTCCCAACAAATTCCTGTGTCTCCTGTTGGATCACAGTTTTCTCTGTGTGAGCCACTACCAACAATTCTTCCTGGGCCAGGAGCTCCCCCGCCCCCCCCAACATCATCTGTTTCGCAAATTACTGCGTTGTTAGCATCTATTCCTACCATAACACTCCCACTGCAAGATCCTGTTATTTTTTGCTGAACATCTGATATTTCATCAATTGAATGTCCCATAGTATTTGGGCTTCCAGAGCCTGTGGCAATAACAATTACAACCCCAACTAAGAAAACCATAACCGCAGCTAGAAGATATAATTGTTTTTTTTCTAATTTTATATTAATATTTACTGCCATTTTTCCTCTTTTTGTATAATCAAGAAAGAAGGATTGTTTAAATAAGTTGTGGATTGAGAAGAAATTGGGAAGAGTAATTTTTAACCAATTATCATATAATAAAAGGATCCTGTTCCACAATCAGTAGAACATGATACTGTAAAAGTAACTGTATTGCCACTTATTGAGTACGAACAGTAATATTGCCCCCACCTTCCACTTCTACCAATTTGTCGAGCTGCACATATTGCTTCTTTTGGAGTAAAACCAGGAGTTACTGCTCTAGTTTCGGTGACTGGGACGCTAGAACTCGAAGGAAGGGTGGTTGTTATTGAACCAGTTGCAACTTGTGCTCCACCACTGCCAGCATTATCCTCAGTTAAGGCTGCAAGGGTTTCACAACTAGATCCATCTGAATTACAATATTCAGTTGCTCCTACTTTTCCTTCTACATCAAGTTTTAAGCCTGATCCAATACTTGTTGTTCCAATACCTACATTACTTCCAACAATATTTAATGGGTCCATGTTTAGATGTCCATGCACAGCAGGATTAACTGCAATAACATACCCAACCCCAACTAAAAAAACCATTATTGCTGAGATTAAGTATAACTGCTTTTTCTCAAAATTTAAAGTAATACTTACCATTTTCCTCTTTTTATACTAAGGGTAATGAGAACTTATTTAAATATGTTGTGATTATTAGCCACTAACACAAATTCCTTGGTCTATTGCACTTTGTAAAGTCATCTCTCCTTGATTTGGAACGCTAATCAAAATTAGATCTGCTCCATGACCTTGGGTTGGGATAGGCTGGCTGTAAGCATTTACAACAATAATCCCTACACCAAGTAAGAAAATCATAATTGCAACTAATAAATACAAATGTTTTTTTTCTATCTTTATTTCTGCCATTTTTCTAGATGAATCAATTTTGTACATAAGCTTTCATATTTATATAACCATTTAATGAATCTCCACTATTGTAATAGCGTGCAGGCCAAGATTTAACATGAGTATAACCAGATGTTGATGGATTTCCTCTTATTGGGGAAGCTTTAGTAGTTCCTCCAGATAGTTGTCCATTTACGCATGAGATTGTAAAATCCCAATGAAATGTTCCACAATTAGCTTGTTTTCTTACCCTTACATCTGAAACCAACATAACTCTTTTTGAACCTGAATCAGAAAAACTAATTGGTACTGTCCAAATGGAATCTCCTGTTACACGGCCTTTTCTACACCCACTTACCCGTCCAGAGGTAATCAAATTTAGATTTCCAGAACATGGTTGTGCTCCACCGCCTCCGCCACCACAACAAATTCCTTGGTCGATTGCACTTTGTAAAGTCATCTCTCCTTGTCCTGGAACACTAATCAAAACCTGGTCTGCTCCATGACCTGGATTTGGTATTGCCTGGCTATATGCTGCAAAAACAATTCCAAAACCAACTAAGAACACGGCAATGGCTACAAGTAGATATAAATACTTTTTTTCTATCTGTATTTTTAATGCCATTTTTCCTCTTTTTATACTAATGATAAAGAAGGGTTGTTTAAATAAGTTTTGATTTATTGTAATTATGGATGATTTATTAATTTTATTATCATGCTTTAGCACAAGTAGTTGTAATTACATATGCTCTACCTTCACATGTTCTATATTCCTTTCCACTAGCATCTCTTACTCTAATTATATTTCCTCCAGAATCACCACCTGTCCATCCATTCATACAAGAAATAGGTTCCCATCCATTGTCTATATCACAAACAAGCATCCGATGTGCCCAAGCAGTCCAAGTTTGAGCTAAATACTGCGCCTCGCTTGTAGGCTGGCTTGGTGTTCTTTTTTCAACTATATCAACTTCTTTAAATGCATTGCTTGAACCATGCATCATAAACCAGGTTTGTCCTGATAAAATCCAATTATATGTATGTGTATTCATAGCTGCTGCAAATGATACTGCTCCATTTGTTGCAGTTCCTACCCTACAACACCTAACATAATCATCTCCATTCTCATTTGCTGTAAATGCTCTTATACAACTTATTGAACCTGCTCCATCATCAACATCATCTGATTCAATACACTTATATGATGGATTTATTTCATCACAAACTTCTTGTCCTGTTTTATACCTCAATTGTGTCACATAATCAGCAGCATTACAAGTAGTACTGCCAAGAGAACAATCATCATCAACAACATTAACACATTCTAAAACTCCTATTCCTCCACCCCCACCTGCAAAATCTCCTGCATCAATTGCAGATTGTAGTGTTTTATCTGCTCCTCCTATATTAATCATAAGTTCTGTAGAATCATGCCCTGGATTTGGTTTTGAAGCAGGATTAACTGCAATAACATAACCAACACCAACTAAAAAAACCATTATTGCTGATAAAAGGTATAAATGTTTTTTTTCTATTTTTAAATTAATATTAATTGCCATTTTCCTCTTTTTATAAAAATAGTAAAGAATAAGTGTTTAAATATCTTTGTTTTGGCAAGATTTATAAAGTTGTTTTAGTTATTTCAGATATGAAAAAAAGAGGATTGATTAGTTTAGTTTTTGTTGGTTTAATTTTAATATTTTTAATTGGGATTGTTAGTGCAGCTTCTTGTGAAGTTTCTGATGACTCTCAATTAATTATGAGGCTTTATCAAGGGACAGGGACAAATTCTCATGCTGCAGAATATGATCAATCTCCAATAACATATACTACTGAAATTTGTTCTCCGAATAATGAAATTATAAATCGTGGGTGTGCAACTCCTCTTTTATATTTATATAGTGCATCTAATTCTCATGTTTCTACAACTCAAGATGCGAATTATAATATTCCTATATGTTTTGAAGGGGCTAATTGTGAGATTACAGAAAACTGTGATACTTCTGGAGGAGATAAAATTATTCTTTTAAGTTTATATGAAGAAGGTAATTCTCATGTTTCTTTAGGAAATGATCCTAATTACCCATTCAAGGTTTGTTGTGATGGAACTTCAATAACTGGAGCAAGTTGGCAAAATATGATGGGAGAGTTAATCCCTGGGGGAGAAGTTAATTTCAATGATTCAGTAAGATTAAATGTTCTTGGGATGAATATACAAGGACAAGAGATTAGTTATACTGTTAAACAATCTATTTGGTATTGGTTTGATAAAAAGATTGCACAACTTTCTACTGAAGGATTTACAATATGGAGAGCAAATAAGACTGGAAGTTTTTATTTTGAAGCAAAGTTAGATAATGAAGTTATTATTACAACCAAGGATAATCCAATAGGACAAAGATATTTAATAGTTTCAAATCCTGAAATTAATAATCCTCCTGTTGCAGATATTACAGGGCCTGAAGATAGGCAGATTTATTT
>CEPX01415033.1_pt1 | contig 11229 bp, 10 predicted proteins | sample 361361 | NCBI WGS metagenome assembly CEPX01 (sample SAMEA2619974, study PRJEB7988) | marine metagenome | biome: marine biome (ENVO:00000447); feature: mesopelagic zone (ENVO:00000213) & marine oxygen minimum zone (ENVO:01000065); material: "saline water (ENVO:00002010), including plankton...
AAAAATCAAGCAAAACAGCAATTATTCCACAATACGGCTCTTAAACATCTCCATATCACCACCCTCTACGCCAATGGATTCACCTTTTTCATTAAGAATCTCAAATTTTACAGTTCTTCCGTTAGGGCTAATTTCTTGTATTCGCACTTTTTTAGTTCCTGTGCCAGACATTTTGTTTATCTCAAGCTCATCTCCTGGTTTTAACTCTTTTCCAATTGGCTCACTCTCTAGTTTTGAAGTATCAACAATAATTTTACTATTCTCAAAATCAAACCCAGTGACCTTGCCCCGCACATTACCATTATCAAATTGTTGGCCAATTTCATATTTGGTCACATCACGCGACCTAAGCGCAACACGACCCGGCTTTGACTCTCCAGACTCCGAAGTATCAACAATAATTCTATTTTCCTTAAGATCAATTGCTGTAACAACACCCCTCACCTCTCCATTATCAAATTGTTGGCCAATTTCATATTTAGACGCATCACTCGATTGAAGTTCAATAGATTGTTTGGGTTTGTCTGTTTCTTGGGCAGCAGCCTCTTTTTCTAATGATGGTCCTCCTTCTATTCTTGGTGGCATATAATTATTATTTAATAATAAAGTTAAATTTTATAATGGCTCGCCTTCACAATATATTATTTTCCAGATAGAGCTTGAGCCTCTTTATCATTCAATACTGGCGCTCTTTTTCCAAGCTTCATTCTTCTGCCAAGCTCTTCCTGTACCATGCTTTTTTCCACTCCATATTTTAATCTGGAAAACTCTTTTAGCTTTGCTATTTTGTTTTGATCTCCAGGCTCTGGAGGATATGTTGCCATTTGAAAAGGCTTTGCCGCGGCATTATCAATCAAAAGCTTTATATATGCCTGGTATTTATCTATGTTAATAACATCATATTCATTAAATACAGGAGCAAATTCTTTTGCAATAGTTTCAGCGTCTTCTACTCCTATTTTAAAACTTGTTATTGTTCCAACATTTCCAAAAACAGCATCTCTAATTTGCGTGTTGCCTTTTTCATCAACCAACTGCCCAACATATTGGTGAGCGATGATGAGATCGAGACGATATTTACGAGCTTCCGAAAGAATAGTTGCGATTGAATCTGTTACAAAATTTTGGAATTCATCTATGTACAAATAAAAATCATGACGCTTGTCCTCTGGAAGTTCTGCGCGCGTCATAGCAGCCATTTGCAGCTTAGACACTATAATAAGACCTAGTAAAGCGCTGTTGACCTCGCCTGTTTTTCCTTTTGCAAGGTTGATTAAAAGAATCTTTTTGTTGTCCATAACATCCCTAAAGTCAAAAGCGCTTTTTGGCTGGCCAATAATATTGCGAAGCATCTCATTTTCCACAAATCTCCCAACTTTTGAAATTAAATATCCAAGCATTTCTGACTTGTGAAAATCAGAAGTTTTGGCCATTTCCTTTTCCCAAAACTGCATAACAGCTGGATCAGTTAATTTTGATATTTTGTACTTCTGGAATTCATCATTAGTAAACATTGAAGGAATATCTATAATAGTTCCTGGATGCTCTTTATCTGCCATTAAAGTAAGCATAACATTGCGCATATTATGCTCAAACATAGGGCCTATCATTTCCGGCGGGAAAAGCTTCATAAATATGGCGATCATCTCCTGCACTGCGAAATCTTTCATATTATCATCCTTATATTCAAGCATATTCAAACCCATTGGCCGCTCCATGTCGCTTGGATCAAAATATATTACATCTTCCAGCCTTTTGTCTGGAACATAGGATAATACTGTATCAACCAGATCCCCGTGAGGATCAATTACGCATACTCCATGCCCTGCGTCAATATCCTGCTTAGCCATATTAGAAAGCATGACTGATTTTCCAGATCCGCTTTTTCCAATAATATATAAATGCCTTCTACGGTCATCATCTTTTATGCGGATAACAGTGTCATGGCCTCTGTAGTCATTATGCCCCAAAATAAGGCCTTGAGTTGGAATATTAACTGGAGCTGAAGCTTGCTTTGATGTAAGCCACAAAATATTCGGGGTTTCTGCTGTTGGAAGAGGGAAATGGAATAATGAGGCCATTTCCTGAGTATTAAGAATCATTCTGTCACGCTCATTAAAGTTGCGGTATATAAAATTATTCAAGAACTTATCCATATTGCGCGGCTTGACTCTTCTGAATCCGTTTCCATATTCATGTCCAGAATACTGGGCCAAAGAATCCACAATCGCGGCCAAATTGGAATTAGCAAGAGATTCATTTTCCGCGGCAACCACAACCCTGATATTAACGTCAAACCCGCTTTTTGCAGCTTTTTGCTGTATGCGCACTAAAGCCTCCTCCTCAAACTGGCTTAAAGATGATGGTTGTTCCAGTTCCTTGTCTGTTTTCTTTTTTGCCCTTGCTATTAAGCGAAGAGCTGTTGTTAAAGGGCTAGTACCTACTATTTTTGTTGCATCATGAAGCTTTCTTCCCTGCCTAACTTCACGAGATAATTGATTCCCAGCTGAATGCCAGCGCGGATGAGCGCTTCGCAGAACAAACTGAATTGCTGCTCCGCCCTCTTTTACCTCCCTAAATTTTGATAAAGAGTTTGTAATGGCATTTAAAGGATCAAACTCCATTTCCTGATATGTCTGTATTGGGAAATAGAAATGCTTTTTAAACTTCATTATAAATCCAGCCACAGCGCTCTTTGGGCTGAAGATATTATAATCTTCGCGCTCTTCTATAAAAGCATCTGGGTATTGGGCCTGAATCTGCTGCTCCACAAACTGCCTAAGCTCTTGGGGCACTGTTACGTAGAATGAGATAACTCCCTCGCTAGCCACGATCTCAAAAGCAAAATGATCCCGCCTTCCATGCCAAAAAGCATTCCATCCCCTTTCTGCGCGAAGCCCAGCCAAATTAGACATAAAAGACTCTATAGGCGCTATCATCTGCCTTGGCTCAAGCTTTTGCCCTTGCTGCTGCTCTATTTCTAATGATTCTTTTGGCAATAATATGCGCAAAGTAATCATTTCAAAAGGATTAAATCTGTTGTGCCATCTGCGTGTAAAAATACGCGCAACAAAAGAGAATAGTATTGCCAAAAGAATTATAACTCCAATCCAAAAATAAATATTAAGCATATTATTCTCCTTTAGTTTTGCGCGCCATTGCCATAATTTTGTCTGTTTTGCGCTTTGATTCCTGCTCTAAAAAATAAATATTCACTCCTGGAATTTTTTTTAGCCATCCACGCAGAACAGAAAGCACTTTTTTAGCTATATTCTGGCCTTCTTCTATAAGCTTTTCTATTTGGCTGGCTGCCTCTTCTCCGATTGTTTTTACTGTTTGCTGCGTATTAGGATCTAATTCCTTGTATATATCATCTAATCCCGCTGTCATGATTTTTTCAATCTCAATTACGCGCTCGCTCTTGGTATGCGGCGTTGGAACTCGCTCTTTTAGCTGGCTTATATTATCGTTTGCCTGTGTCTGGGCTTTCTGCGGTACCTGGTTTGGAGCCCCAGTTTCAAGGCGCGGCTGTTTTGGAGCTTGTATTTGCTCTTTTTGTTCTTGAGGCGCGGCTTGAGGCTTTTCAACTATTTCTGGAGAAGGCTTTTGTGCCTGCTCTTGGGGGATTTTTGGTATTTCTGTTGGTTTTAATAAATCAACCATATAAATAATTATACCACTTTTTACAATACTTGACCAAAAATCAATACTTTGATACTATATTATTTACTAGTAAGTAATATTTTGTGGCCCATAAAAAAGCGGGTGGTTCCGCGTCCAATTTAAAAGATTCAAAAGGCCAGCGCTTAGGCGTAAAGCTTTATGGCGGAGAACACGCAAAAGCTGGCGCTATTATCGTACGCCAGCGCGGTACTCGTTATTTCGCTGGTTTGAACGCAAAGCGCAGTAATGATGATTCAATTTTCGCTATAAAAGAAGGATTTGTTAAATTCAAAAAAAAGATGAAGCGCGGATATGATAGAAAGCTAAAGCAGCGCGTAGAAGTGAATGTGATGGCTAAATAATAAATTCAAAAAAACAGCCCTTAAAGCTGTTTTTTGATTACTTTTTTTTAAGGCTTGCCTTAATAAACTCACGAAACAATGGATGTGGTTTAAGCGGCCTGGATTTGAATTCTGGATGAAACTGCACCCCAACAAACCAAGGATGATCCTCAAGTTCTACAATTTCCACAATATGGTTATCTGGCGAGGTTCCTACTATTGAGAGGCCTGCTTCTTCAAGACGCTCGCGATATTCATTGTTAAATTCATATCTATGGCGATGGCGTTCATCAACTCTATTTTGACCATATGACTTGCGGACTTTTGAGCCCTTTTTAAGCTTACATGGCCAAGAACCTAAACGCATTGATGCGCCATAATCCTTTTTTAAAAGTTTCTTTTCTTGATCCGGCATAATGTGGATTACCTGGTGCTTTGCTTCTGAATCCATTTCCGTGGTTGTTGCTGTTCTGATTTTCGCTACATGCCGCGCTATCTCTATAGTAGCTAATTGCATGCCATAACATAATCCTAAGTAAGGGATATTATTCGTTCGCACATATTTGATTGCGGTTATTATGCCTTCTATTCCTCTTGTTCCAAATCCGCCCGGAACTATTACTCCGTCATAGTCTTTTAGCTCGCTTACTAATTTTGGATCTTTCTCATAACGCTCTGAATCAACCCATGCGAACTTGGGTTTTGTATTATGCGACCAAGAAGCGTGTTTTGTTGCTTCTATTACAGATATATAGGAATCAGCTAATTCAAAGTCTCCTGTTCCAAAATACTTTCCAACAACAGCTATTTTTACTTGTTTCTTTAATCGTTTTATCTTGCTTGCAAGTGCTTTCCATTCTCGCATGTTTTTGCGCTTTGGCTTTAATTCAAATGCCTTTAAAATCTTGTCATCAAGTTTTTCCTTTAAAAAATTCACAGGAACATCATACACACTGTCCACATCAGGAGCGCTAATAGCTGCATCACTTGCAACATTGCAGAATATCGCGATCTTGTCTCTGCGTTTTTTATCAAGCGCTTGCTCGCTACGGCATATGATAAAATCAGCCTGAATACCAGCGCTATTAAGCGTACGGGCCGCGTATTGAGTTGGCTTTGACTTCATTTCCCCTACTTTTGGCGGAATAGGAAGATATGATACTAGAATATTCAAAACATCTTCTGGAGCTTTTAGCTTCATCATGCGTGCGGCCTCTAAAAACAAAACATTTTGATATTCCCCTACTGTGCCGCCGATTTCTACTATTATAAAATCGCTTTTGTCTTTTTTTTGGACAAGTCCAATTCTTCGGATAATCTCATTTGGAATATCTGGCACAACTTCCACGTCCTCGCCTCCATATTCCAAGTTGCGCTCTTTGCGGATTACTTCTTGATATACTTGGCCGGTTGTTATATAGTTTTCACTTGTTGATGTTTGATCAATAAACCGCTCATAGGTTCCAAGGTCTTGATCTGCCTCTATGCCGTCGTCTCCGACAAAAACTTCACCATGCTCTGTAGGGCGCATGGTGCCTGCATCAATGTTCACGTACATGTCGCATTTTATCAAGGAGACGCTAAAACCTCTGGACTGCAGAATTTTTCCAATGGAGGCGCTTGCGATTCCTTTTCCAACACTGCTCATTACACCTCCCACAACAAAGATGTATTTTGTATTATTCATTTGAACTCTGTATATCAACAGTAAATTTTGTTTTATTGTCTCCGCTTAATTGTAGCACAACTTCATGAATTCCCAAAGCTTTAAAATGATGCGCAAGCTTTATCTGCTTTGGATCAATATTTATCTTTTTTCTTTTGCTGATTGCTTGGGCAATTTCTTTTGGCCCTACTCCTCCAAAAAGATGACCCTCCTTGTTCGAGGAAGCGCGCACAAGAATAGTTTGATTTTCAAGCGCTGACTTAAGCTTATTGATTTTCTTTTCTTGGTCTGATTTTTTCTTTTCTTTTTTTTGCTTTGATGATTGAGCTTGGATTATTGCATCACTTGTTGCTTCTTGAGCTAATCCCTTTGCAATCAAAAAATTCCTTCCATATCCAGAAGCCACATCAACAACATCCCCCGCAACTCCTAGCTTATCTACTTGTTTAATTAATATAACTTTCATATCCCTGACACCACTCTTTAAACTACTATTGAGAATTTAAATATTCAATAGCACGCTCCAATTGCGGATCAACATCCGCAGAAAAATCCTCTTCTGTAAGCTCTATTTCCTCATCTGGAACAACGCCTTCTTCGTCAATTGACCTTCCATTTGGAGTAAACCATTTAGCAATAGTGAACTTAACACTTGATCCATCTGATAAATCCTCCAGAACTTGAACTGATCCTTTTCCAAATGACTGCTCTCCTATAATATATGCTGCCTTATAATCCTGCAATGATCCCGCCACAATTTCAGATGCAGACGCGCTTCCTCCATTTATCAAAATAACAGTAGGAATATCCTTGAAAATAGGGCTTTCAGTGGACATATATGTTTTAGAGCCACTAACGCTGCGCTCGCTTACAATGAGCTTGTCATCTATCCACGCGCTTGCCACATCAATTGACGTATTCAGAAATCCTCCTGAATTATTTCGCAGATCAAATATTATTGCTTTAGGATTCTGCACAATAATCTCCCGCTGAATTGTTTTGAACGCGCGCGTTGTGTCTGTGTTGAAATTGCGCATGTGAATATAAGCGATATTATCATCTTTCATATCCCATGTTACGCTTTTTACTTTTATTGTGTCGCGGATAATAGCTATATCCAAAAACTCCTCAACATCAGCGCGCGCAACAGTAAGCACTACAGTTGTGCCCTTTTCTCCGCGAATCCTGTTTACTGCTTCATCTAAACGCATGTCTTCTGTGGAAACATTGTCTATTTTAATGATTTTATCCTGCGCTTTTAAGCCTGCGGCTTCTGCTGGGGAATCTGGCAAAGGAGCAACAATAGTTAAAATTTCATTTTTAATGGCAATTTCAGCGCCAATGCCCTCAAATCTTCCATTAAGCGATTCTGCGAATTCTTCTGACACAACTGGCTCTAAAAATACTGAATAAGGATCATCCAAGGCAGCCACCAAGCCTCCTAAAGCTCCATAAAAAAGCTTTGTCTGCGAAACTGGCTGATCAACATACCGCTCTTGCAGCATATCCCAAACCGTCAAAAAAATATCAAAATTAATATCTTCTCCTAAATATGTCTTTACCTGGCTTGCATTGATTGTAACTTCTCCGGATTCAACTGGCTCTCCCTGCTTATTGACCACGACAATCTCTTTTTCACCTTTTCCAATATAAAAACCAGCCACAAATGCTGCGGCAATTATTGCGACTGCTATATATACAATGCTATATTTCCTAAATATATTCATGACCTTATCTTACCACAGCATTTGCGCTCACTCAACTCTTGTAATGTCAGCTCCTAGCGCTCTTAAGCGCTCATCAATTCTCTCATATCCTCTGTCAATGTTTTCTGCTTCGTTGAGAACTGTTTCTCCGTCCGCTATTAAAGCCGCGATTATGAGCGTTGCGCCGGCGCGGAGATCTAGGCTGTTTAATGCCGCTCCTTTGAGTCTTGCTGGGCCATTGATTTCTGCTGTATGCGCGTCTTTGATTTCTGCGCGTGCTTGCATTTTTTTAAGTTCATCAATATATCCTAAACGGTTCTCGTACATTGGATCATTTATTATGCTAGATCCATTTGCTTGGGTGGCTAGCAATCCAAAAGGAGCCTGCAGATCTGTAGGAAACCCGGGGTGAGGCGCTGTTGTTATAACAAAAGCTTTAAGATTTTCTTTTGAACCTTTTACTATCCATTGATTATTTTCTTCCTTTACATCAACTCCAGCATTTTCTAGAGCTTGTTTGACTGCTTTCATGTCTTGTGAAACTACTGGGCTTATCTTAATCTCGCCTCCGCACAAGGCTGCTAGTATAGCGATTGTTCCTATTTCCAGCTGATCTGGAATTACTTCAAATTCAACTCCTTTTAGCTCTGAATTTCCTTTGATTGATATCTCATATGTTCCAGCTCCAGAAATTTCTGCTCCCATTTTTGAAAGCATATCACACAAGCAAACTATGTGAGGTTCTTGAGCCGCGTTTTTGATAATTGTTTGACTAGGGATTCTGCTTGCTGCCATAAGAACATTTTCAGTTGCAGTAACGCTTTTTTCTATCAACTCAATTTCACCCCCTTGCAAATCATTACCTGTTATTGTATAGTACGCATCTTGCCCGCGTTCCACCTTTGCGCCTAAAGCTTCAAATCCCTTAAAATGGGCATCCAAAGGCCTGTTCCCTATATTACAGCCTCCTGGCTCTGGAATTCGTACTTTTCCAAGTGTTGCTAGCATTGGCCCCATCAGCAGAACAGATGACCTCATTCTTTTGGTTAGCAGATAATCCATTTCATGTTTTTTGATTTCTGGAGTGTGGATTTTAAGGGTGTGATCGCCTGTCCATTCTAAGCTAGACCCTAGATCCTCCAAAATCTCCAGCATGTGGTGAATATCCTTTATATGAGGTATATTATGGATAATAACTGGCTCGCGCGTTAAAATACTTGCAGCTAATACAGGTGTTGCCGCATTTTTCATTCCTTGAACTTTCCATTCTCCATTAATCTTGGTTCCTCCTTTGATTATGAACTTAGACATATGACTCTAAAAACTCGCAGAATATTATATTTGTCATTTATAGTTATTTTTTTTGTTGTTGCTCCGCCATTGGTATTATATACAGCTGGCTTTAGGTATGATTTCAAATATAATAGAGTGGTTGAAACAGGGAGCTTGGTAGCTAAAACTTATCCAGAAAATGCCTCTATATTCCTAAATGGAGAGCAAATACCAGAATCAACTCCAACAATACTTAATACTATACTACCTGGAAAAATAAATCTACTGCTTGAGCTGGAGGGCTATCATTCTTGGGAAAAGGAAATTGAAATCAAGCCAAGAATAACCACGTTTGAAGAGCGCGTAAAGCTTTTTTCAGAATCAGACCCAATTCAAGTTCTTGATAAAAAAATTCATAAATATTGGTGGAATAACAGCTTTGACAAGCTCGCTTATACTACAGTTGATAATGAACTGCGCTTGTTTAATACTCTTAACCAAAAAGACACTTTAATAGCCAACCTTTCCAAAAAGCCTCTTGAACAATTCAGCTGGTCCCCTCATTCAGATCAAATCTTGATTGCTAGGAAAGATGGTATAGAAACAGAATATGTTGTTGTTGATGCCAATGCTTTTGAAAGAATAATAAATATTTCCCAAATAGCCGCGTCTGATATTAAAGACTTGCAATGGGATCCCATAAACAAATCCGCAATATACGCGTTAACAAGCAAAAATACTCTTATTAGGCTGAACTTTTTACTGCGTACGCAAAGGACAATTTATAGAGAGCCCATTCTTGAATATTTGGCTCTTGATAATAGGATTATATTTCTTTCAAATAACTCAGCAGATGATATGATTCTTTCTTGGATAGAAACAAGCGATCCTTCTGTAATCCACTTAATCCCGGAAATTACGCCAATTCTTGGAGATAAAATAATAAAATCCAGCAAAAAGAAAATCGCTTTGAAAAACTCGCGCACTTTGCAATTAACTATTATTGATCCAGGCATCAAGCCTCCTCTTAGAAAAGATTCTGTCCTAATTATTCCAAATGTAAAGGAAATTCTTTGGTCGCAAAATGGAGAAATGATTTCATATTCTGACGGATCTGGAATATATGTTTATTCATTTACAACTCCAATTTCTATTATTCCCCAAAATCCAGAATCCAAGCTAATAACGCGCTATTCAAAGCCAATATCATCCATTTCCTTAACAGATGATATTTTGCATGTGTTTTATACTGTCGGAAACGAACTCAGGGTAAGCGAGCTTGGCTCTTCCAGCGATCCCAGAAGCACTACTTTGCTGGATAATAGTTCTGGAATACGCGATATACAATTTATTGGCAGATATGATGCCTTAACTTTCGTTGATGCATCAGACAATCTAAATATACTTCAGCTCTCACTTAAGGACATTGGATTTTTCCCTTTTGGCAATCAAGAGATTAGCCTCTAACAAAGAATCAAAAGTTCCAGCGTCCAGCCATGCGCCATTTACTGTGCTAACTGTTAGTTCGCCTTTTTCTAAAAAGACATTATTTACATCTGTTATCTCAAGCTCGCCTCTATCGCTTGGCTTAAGATTTTTTGCGGCCTCAATAACGCGGTTATCATAGAGATATAATCCAGTAACAGCGTAATCTGATATCCATTGCTTTGGCTTTTCTACTATCTGCAATGCCTTTTGATTTTCATCAAACTTAACCACGCCAAACCTTTCCGGATCTGGAACTTTTTTGGCGAACACATGTCCCCCGCTTTTAAATGACCGAATCTGCTCGGAAAAATCATCTTCAAAAATATTATCTCCTAAAATCAACGCCACATTGTCATTGCCGATAAAATTCTCTCCAATAGTAAATGCCTGGGCAATGCCTTCTGGCTTGTCTTGAATTTCATATGTGCATTTGATTCCTAATTCTTTTCCGCTTCCAAGCAAACGCAAAAAATCCCCAGCTCTGTCAGGAGCTGTTATTATCAAAATCTCTTTTATACCGCCCTTAACAAGAGTTTCTAAAGGGTAGTATATCATTGGCTTGTTATATATAGGAAGCAGCTGTTTTGAAGTGACTTTGGTCAAAGGACTTAACCTAGTTCCGCCGCCTCCTGCGAGTATTATTCCTTTCATATTATTGATTTGATTTGTAATCTTGCAATGCCTCTTGCCATGGCCGCATTTCTGGCAACTTTGTTGACTTTAAAATTGAATACTTAGGGCGCTTTGCTGGTCTTGGGAATTCATTTGACGCGCATGGCGCTACATCAGTTTTGACGTCAAACGCATTAAATATTTCCTTTGTAAAATCATACCAGCTTGTAATTCCGCTATTAGTTCTATGATAGATTCCTGATGGACGTTTATCTTCTATGATCTGACGCGTCGCAAGTGCAAGATCAATAGTATATGTTGGCGAGCCAAACTGATCATCAACTACTTTGATTAGTTCTCCTTTTTTTGATAATGACAACATGGTGTCAACAAAATTCTTTCCATGCTCGCCATACAACCAAGAGGTTCTGATGATATAGTATTTTAATTTGTCATCCTGCCTGCCCGCCGTAGTGGCGGG
>CEPX01180050.1_pt1 | contig 11227 bp, 14 predicted proteins | sample 361361 | NCBI WGS metagenome assembly CEPX01 (sample SAMEA2619974, study PRJEB7988) | marine metagenome | biome: marine biome (ENVO:00000447); feature: mesopelagic zone (ENVO:00000213) & marine oxygen minimum zone (ENVO:01000065); material: "saline water (ENVO:00002010), including plankton...
CTATTGAACCTGAAAAGGCCGCAGAACATTTAAGAAAACAATAATATGTTTGGAGCGATATTAGAAACATTGGCGTCTTTCGTGATATATAGCATTGAATCAACAGGGTATTTTGGTATTACAATTCTTATGGCCCTAGAATCGGCAGGCCTTCCTATTCCCTCTGAGATTATTATGCCCTTTTCTGGATTTTTGGCTTTTCAAGGAGGTCTTTCTTTCTTTTTGGTTGTTTGGTGGGGAGCAGTAGGGAATTTGGTAGGTTCTCTGGCAGCGTATGCTGTAGGATATTATGGAGGAAGACCTTTCTTGAAGCGATATGGAAGGTATTTCTTTTTTTCGCCTCATGATTTGGAGATGGCAGAACGATTGTTTCAGCGGCATGGGAGTCTGGTAGCATTTGGATCACGCTTGCTTCCCATTGTCCGCACCTTTATTTCTTTCCCGGCAGGTATTGCGAAGATGAACATTTGGAGGTTTTCTGTATATACCTTTTTGGGTTCTGTATTGTGGAGCTGGTTATTGACGTATTTGGGATTCCGCGCAGGGGAACATTGGGACTTTCTTTCTCCTTACTTTCGCCGGTTTGACTGGATGATTGTGCTTCTTTTTGGTATTCTTTTGGTGTGGTGGGTACAAAGGCATTTCAAAAGAAAATCATGAAAAAACCTATTATTATCGCCAATTGGAAGATGAACCCGGTATCGTTAGGGCAGGCAAAGAAACTGTTTGGTGCTGCAGAATCTGCAGCAAAAAGGAAGAAAGTAAAGATTGTGGTGTGTCCTCCTTATCCGTACCTGGTACCTTTACAACAGATGAAAAAGCAGCTTGCCTTGGGAGCTCAGAATTGTTCTTGGGGAGCAGAGGGCGCTCTTACAGGAGAAGTTTCTCCTTTGCAGCTCAAGAACATTGGGTGTTCCTATGTTATCTTGAATCATTCAGAACGCAAGAAATACTTGGTTGAACGGCTGAACATGATACAAAAGAAGATTGCAGCTGCGAGAAAAGCAGGATTGCTTGTTGTGTTGTGTGTTGAGAATGCTGCAGAGCTTAGAACCATAAAAAGAAAAATAAAGAGTTTTCAGAATATGGTGGTGGTGTTTGAGCCGTCTTCTGCCATTAGTACGCAAGGCGGCAAAAAGATAACTCCAGAGAATATTGCAGTGATGGTAGAAAAGATGAAAAGGATAGCAGGAAGGAATGTCCCTTTGTTGTATGGGGGCAGTGTAGATGCAAAAAGCATTGGGCAAATTATGGAAAGAGGCAAGGTGCAGGGAGCTTTGGTAGGGGCTGCCTCTCTGCAGCCAAGGGAGTTTTTGGTGCTTGTAAAAAATGCGGTTTTTGGTAAAGTGTAGAATAACTTTACCAAAATCGGTTCTTCCCGTGGCGGAAACATTAAAACCGAAGGGTTTTAAAAGAGTGGGGTCGGGAGGAACCGTGTGATTATGTTTTAAGATAAGATATATGGACTATGGAGGTATTGACTCAAGCAACATTCTATAATCCAACCAAGGGCCAGATGCAGTTATCTCAGGTTCCAGAGGAGTTGGTAGAGTATATGAGAGAGAAGCCTGACCACCCTTACGAAATTATTGTAGGGTGTGATTCTTCTGCAACACAAGAACCCACCTTTCCTGTGGTGGTTGTGGTATTGCGAAAGAAAGAAGGGGGAAGGTTCTTCTTCACCAAGGTATGCTATCCAGCGCCTCGCAAGTTCTACAATCTGCACGATAGAATCTTAGAAGAGGTGTTGCTTTCTTGTCAGCTTGCCTTATGGTTGCGAGAGAACTTTACGAAACATATACAGAAAGAAAAAGAAGTTCCAAACTACCAGTTTCAGTATATCCATGCTGATATAGGGGAAAATGGCTTAACCAAAGACATGATTAAAGAGGTGACCGGGCTTATTCGGGGAAATGGGTTTTTACCCATGATAAAGCCAGAGTCCTTTGCTGCTTCTTCGGTTGCAGACCGCCTCGCTTAAGTGTTCCTTAATTCCATTAAGAAGCTACAAGAAGCGTCTTCACAGATGTCTTCTTTTGGTTTATACTATTTCTACTACGCTCACACAGTTTCCCCCGACCCCCCTTCTTTTCAAAACCCTCGGTTTTGAATAATTTCCAACACGGGGGAAACTGAAAATTTATTTAATAAATTTTATGCCAAAGAAAAAGAAAACAGTATATGTAGGAATGTCTGGCGGTGTGGACAGCAGTGTGGCAGCAGCTCTCTTGCAGAAGAGAGGTTTTAACGTTGTGGGGGTGTATATGAAGTGTTGGACAGAAGGACCTGCCTGCACAACCTTGGAAGATGAGCGGTCTGCCAGGCTTGCTGCTTTACATCTTGGTATTCCTTTTTATGTCTGGAATTTTATTGATCAGTACCAAGAAAAAGTGGTGGAGTATATGTTGAAAGGGTATCAGCAGGGGATTACACCAAACCCAGACATGATGTGTAATCGCGAAATCAAGTTTGGCTTGTTTTTTCAAAAGGCAATGGAGTTGGGAGCAGATTATGTTGCCACCGGGCACTATGCACAAACAGAAAAAAGAGGAGGAAACTTTATTCTCTTGAAGGGAGTAGATCCAGAAAAAGATCAGTCCTACTTTTTGGCAGGCATTAATCCTGCAGTATTGGAAAAGACGCTTTTCCCCATTGGAAGATATACCAAAATTCAGGTGCGGGCTCTTGCAAGAAAATTGAGGCTGCCCAACGCAGAAAGAAAAGACAGCCAAGGAATTTGTTTTGTAGGAAAAGTTCAGATTGGAGATTTTCTGCGTCTCCATATCCCTAAAAAAGAAGGTACCATTGTGAGTTCTCAAGGTAAAGTATTGGGGCAGCATGATGGAGTACATTACTACACCTTAGGTCAGCGCCAGGGCTTGGGTTTGGCAGGGGGCCCGTATTATGTTGCAGGAAAGGATCTTGCAACCAATACATTGCAGGTTACCAAGGAAGAAAAAGATGTTGAACAAAACAAGATTTTTGTGCAAGATGTTAATTGGTTTTTTCGCCCTGTTGAAAATCCTGCAAAGCTTACCGTAAAGCTGCGTTATCGGCAAGAAGATATTCCGGTACAACTGGTATTGAATGAAGACGGATCCTGCATGCTGAAAACAGCAACTCCTCAGCGTGCTGTCACCCCAGGACAGTTTGCCGTGTTTTACCGCAATGAGGAACTTCTTGGTGGGGGAGTGATTCAGTGATATAATTGCAACAGATAATGACTTCTCACGAGATTCGTTCAACATATTTGGATTTCTTTAAGAAGAGGGGACACGCTGGTATTCCCTCCTCTTCTTTAGTTCCAGAGAATGATCCTACTACCTTATTTGTGGGTTCTGGCATGCAGCCCTTGTTGCCGTATCTTTTGGGGCAAAAGCATCCCATGGGAAAGCAACTGGTAAATTCTCAGAAGTGTTTTCGCGCAGAAGACATTGAAGAAGTAGGAGATAATCGCCATACTACCTTTTTTGAGATGCTGGGAAATTGGTCTTTGGGGGAATATTTCAAGAAAGAACAGCTCCCCTGGTTTTTTGAGTTTTTGACCAAAGAGCTTGGATTAGACCCTGAAAGATTGTATGTGACGGTATTTTCTGGCGACAAAGAGAACAACATTCCCAAGGATGAGGAGTCAGTTGCAATCTGGAAAAGGTTGTTTCAAGAAAAGGGGATTGAGGCAAAGGACGTAGAGCTGATTACCACACAAAAAGGAGGTGAGCTTGGCATGCAAGGGGGAAGAATCTTTGCATATGATTCTGGCAAGAACTGGTGGAGCAGGAGCGGTATACCAGAGAATATGCCAGCAGGGGAGCCTGGAGGCCCTGATTCTGAAGTATTTTATGAGTTTCAGAATGTAGAGCATAACCCTGCATTTGGGAAGAACTGCCATCCCAACTATGATTGTGGAAGGTTTTTGGAAATTGGAAATTGCGTGTTTATGGAGTATCAAAAAAAAGAAGACGGGGGATTTGAAAAACTTGCGCAACAGAATGTGGATTTTGGCGGGGGATTAGAGCGCATTGCTGCAGCGCTTCTGGACAGCCCCGATGTTTTTAAGGGAGATCTGCTTTTTCCGGTGATAGAAAAGATCCAAGAGTTATGTCAAAAGCAATACAAGGACACAGAAACATCCTTCCGAGTTATTGCAGACCATATCCGTGGAGCCGTGTTTATGATGGCAGATGGGGTGCGACCCTCTAACACCGAACGTGGCTATGTTGTTCGTCGCCTTGTCAGGAGGTCAGTTCGCCATGCAAATATCTTAGGTATGAAAGAAGGAGATCTTTCATTGCTTGCAGAACCTATTATCCAGGTGTACAGCACAGTATATCCGGAACTTAAAGAGTATCAACGGACAATCTTTCAGGATTTGCAGCAAGAAGAAGTAAGATTCAGACAGACCTTGGCAAAAGGACTCCGTGAGTTTGAAAAGTTAACAAAGGATGTGTCTGGCAAGGAGGCATTTGACCTGTATCAGACCTATGGATTTCCTTTGGATGTTACTCTGGAACTTGCAAAAGAAAAAGGGTTTTCTGTTGATGTGCAAGAATTCAATAAAGAATTTCAAAAGCATCAAGAGGTTTCTCGAACCGCAGCTGCAGGCAGGTTCAAAGGAGGTCTGGCAGATACCTCATACGAAACAACAAAACTCCACACAGCAAACCATTTATTGCTTGCTGCTTTGCGTCAAGTATTGGGAGACCACGTACATCAGCGAGGGAGCAATATTACAGTAGAGCGCATACGCTTGGATTTCTCTTATCCGCAAAAACTTGCTCCAGAACAATTGCAGCAGGTAGAAGACCTCGTGAATCAAAAGATTCAAGAAGGGTTGGATATGGTGAGAGAGGAAATGCCAAAAGAGGAAGCAATGAAACTTGGTGCTGAAATGGAGTTTGGAGTAAAGTACGGAGATGTTGTTTCTGTGTATTTTGCAAAAGACACAGAAGGAAATGTGTTTAGCAAGGAATTTTGCGGTGGCCCGCATGTTGAAAATACCAAAGAGCTTGGGACGTTTAAGATTATAAAAGAAGAATCAATCTCTGCTGGTGTGCGTAGAGTTCGCGCAGTATTAGAAACTTAATTTCACTAAGGAGGTATGCGAGATTTTTAAGAGCTTGCGAAATTTTGTGGTTATGAGAAAATAGACATATGGCGAATTGGAAAATCAGAGACATTGCTCCACCCAAGAAACAAGAACCTCAGAAAAAGGCTGAAGCAGAATCTGAAAAAAAGGTTTTGCAGTCTTCAAAGCCCAAAAGAAGAAAAAGAATGCCAGTATGGTTGAGTTTTGGTGTACCTATACTTTTGGTGGCAACCCTTGGGGGAATTTTGGTGATACACTTCTTTTTTGCAAAAGCTCAAGTTCAGGTGCACCCCGTCACCAGAGAGATAAATATACAAGAAACCATTGCAGCTGAAGTGGGAAGAGAGCAGATGCAAAAAGAAGACAACATCATTCCTGCCAGCACGCTTTCAGTAGAGAAAGAGGCCACGCGCCCTTTTCCAGCTTCCAGCACAACTATAAAAGAGAATAGGGCAAGGGGTACCATCCGCGTGTATAATGCGTATACCACTTCCCTGCAACTCCTTATTGCAAATACCAGGTTTATTTCAGAGGAAGGAAAGCTGTTTCGAACGCCTGTTCGTATTACTATTCCTGGGGCAAAAGATGAGGGAGGAAAACTGACTCCTGGATTTCTAGACATTGAGGTCGTGGCTGCAGAACCTGGGGCAGACTACAACATTGGACCTTCTAATTTTTCTCTTCCTGGGTTGTCGGGATCTCCTTCATATACTGCAATTTATGCAAAGTCTACTGAGCCAATGACCAGGGGATCTGAACGCGAGGTTTCTGTGGTTTCTGCCAACGACATTGAAAACGCCAAAGAAGCCCTTATCCAAGAGCTCTCTGAGAAAGCAAAAGAGGAGTTACTTTTGAAGGTTCCAGAACAAATGGCAGCATCTGCAGAATCTGTGGAGGTAGTTCTAAAAGAAGCCTCTTCTTTGGTTAAAGAGGGTGCTGAACTGGATCAGTTCAACGTGTCTGTATCTTTAGAGGCAACTGCGTATCTCTTTTTACAAACAGATCTAGATGAGATTGCCAAAAAGATTTTACAGCCAGAATTGCAAGAGGGAGAACGGTTCTTTGAGGAACGAACCAAGATAGACTTCCAAGACGTGGTATTTAGCGAAGAAAAGGGTAAACTTACCTTTGACCTTCATGTTTCAGCTTTAGCATATCATTATATAGATCCTACCGAGTTGAAAGTACGCATTCGCAGCAAATCAGCACAAGAGGCAAAGGACGTCTTGGCAGGGTACAGTACATTTTCTGAAAGCGAAATTTCTTTATGGCCATTCTGGATTACATCTCTTCCCGGAAACGTGGATAAGGTGCAAATTAAGGTTATTGTTGACTAAACGAATCTTCTCTGGTATACTTGATATCGCGATTTCATACACATGATAAACGATAAACAGGGCGAGGTTGTAATGCAGGGGGAAGTACTCGAGACTCTTCCAAGTCTCAAGTTTCGAGTACGTTTGGAGGATGGAAGCGAAGTATTAGCATATCTTGCAGGAAAATTAAGGAAGTTTAAAATTCGCATCCTGGCGGGTGATAAGGTTTCGGTTCAGATGAGTCCGTATGACAAAACACGGGGAAGAATTGTGTATCGAGGAAAATAGGTATGAGGTATGAAGGTACGATCCACTATAAAGAAAATATGCAGAGACTGCAAAATCATAAAGCGCAGCAGAAAACTGTACGTCATCTGCAAAACAAACCCAAAGCATAAACAGCGTCAAGGATAAGCTGATTCTTTTTTGTATTGCCATGGCACGACTTGCTGGAATAAACATACCAGACAACAAACAAATTCGTATTTCTCTTACCTCTATATACGGCGTTGGAAGGTCAGAGAGTGAAAAGCTTCTGAAAGAAGCTGGGATTAATCCTGGAACCAAGACCAAGGATTTGCAGGCAGGAGAGTTGACAAAGCTTCGCGATCTTATTGAAAAAAACCTGAAGATTGAAGGTGAGTTGCGCCGGGAGATTATGATGAATATAAAGCGCTTGCGAGACACGGGAACCTGGAGAGGAACGCGACATGCAAAGCGTCTTCCGGTTAGGGGACAGCGGACCAAAACAAATACAAGAACCATACGGGGAAATGTGAGAAAGACGGTGGGATCTGGAAAGAAGCCGCCTGCTTCTCCTACATAATCATTATGGGAAAGAAACGAGTCATTCAAAAATCTGAAAAAGAGTTGTTGGAAGAAAGTAAGCAAGCTGCCGAAAAGAAGGTATCGGTGGCAACTTCCCCAAAAAGAGGGGGAATGCGCGAGGGAAGGATTGCCATTTATTCTTCCTATAACAACACATTAATAAGCTTGGCAGACCTGCAAGGCAATGTTGTGTTTACCGTGAGTGCAGGATCCATAGGGTTTAAGGGAACAAAAAAATCTACCCCCTTTGCTGCTTCTAAGGTTGCAGAAGCATTAGCTGAAGCCGCAAAGAGCAAAGGAGTAGAGCGCATCGCAATAACTCTAAAAGGCATTGGTCCAGGAAGAGAATCTGCCTTGAGATCGTTAGGGACAAAGGGTTTCGTGATTATTTCAATTCGCGACATAACCCCAGTTCCCCATAACGGACCAAGGCGTCCAAAGGTAAGAAAACCATAATTATGAAATTTTATAGCAATAAAATTCAGTTTCCCCCGTGTTGGAAATTATTCAAAACCGAGGGTTTTGAAAAGAGGGGGGTCGGGGGAAACTTTGTGAACGTATGCAACAAGGTGTAGTTCGAAAAAGACGACCAAAACCGGTCTCAGAATATGGGAGGCAGCTGCAAGAAAAACAAGAACTCAAAAAGCAGTATCATTTGCGAGAAAAGCAGCTGAAGAATTATGTGAAAGAAGCCTTGGGAGTTGCTGCAACCGGGGATTCTTCAGAATTGTTTGTACAAACGTTGGAGCGCAGACTTGATAACGCTGTGTTTCGAGCTGGCATGGCTCAAAACAGGACCCAGGCTCGTCAGATGGTATCCCACGGACATTTTATGGTAAATGGAAGAAGAGTGAACGTTCCTTCCTACAGACTCAAAAGAAATGACGTAATTTCAGTACGCCCAAGTTCTCTTGAAAACAAAATGTTCAAGAATATCCAACTTGGATTAAAGAAGTATGATGCACCTGCCTGGCTTGCTTTAGATAAAGGAAAAATGGAGGTTACGGTAACAGGACTTCCTTCCTTTGAGGAAACCGCCCCTTCGGTCGAGATTCCTTTAATATTTGAGTTTTATTCAAGATAATTATGTTTCCAATTTCAAAACAAACAAGTGTCGTAAAGGTTCAAGGTAATACTGGAATGTTTGAGATCGAAGCTCTGTATCCAGGATATGGAGTTACCGTCGGCAACAGTCTCAGAAGAGTTTTGCTTTCTTCCCTGGAGGGCGCTGCGGTAACGCAAGTAAAGTTTGGCAAGGGAGTATCCCATGAATTTTCCACCATTCCAGGGGTCAAAGAAGATGTCGTTGGTATTCTTTTGAACTTAAAGCAACTGAGATTCAAGGCTTTTACAGAGGATCTCCATACAGCTACCCTTAAAGGAAAAGGCGAAAAGGAGATAAAAGGGTCAGATTGTAAGCTTTCGCCCCAAATAGAGCTGATCAACAAAGATCTTAGCATTGCTCATCTTACCGATAAATCAGCAGAGCTTGAAATGGAGTTGCAGATAGAAAGGGGTATTGGGTATGAAGCGGCAGAAACAAGAAAGCGCGGAAAAGCAGACATAGGAGTAATCGCTATTGATGCAATCTATACACCCGTGGTGCGGGTAAGTTACAAGGTAGAACAGATGCGCGTAGGAGAGCGCACTGATTATGACAGGCTTATCGTTGAGATTGAGACTGACGGTACCATGCATCCAGAAACTGCCTTGAAACAAGCCTCTGAGATTTTAGTACAGCAGTTTGGAGTTGTGGGCGAAGGGTTAGAAACAAAAGAGGTAGTTCAAAAAAAGGCTGCCGTCACAAAGACGAAAAAAGCAGCTCCTGCGAAAAAGAAGACTCCAACAAAGAAAACTCCTGCGAAAAAGAAGTAGTTTGTATTATGAAAAAACGTATTAAGCAAAGGAGATTTTCTCGGAAAGAAGGGCCGCGCAAAGGACTACTCAAGACGATGGCACGTTCTGTTGTATTAGAGGGAAAGATTCAGACTACTCAAGCAAAGGCAAAAGAAATATCTTCTTTGGTGGAAAAGTTTATCACCAAGGCAAAGAAAGGGGATCTCGCTTCGCGCAGACAGTTGGCGGCATTCTTGGGGCAAGAGAGCGCAAAAAAGCTTATTGAAGAGATAGCACCTCGTTACAAAGATAGGGCAGGAGGCTATACTAGGGTTTTTCGTCTTCCTGCAAGGAAATCTGACGCTGCACAAATGGCAATTATTGAATTGGTATAATTATGGAACGACAAACACATATTATTGATGCAACTGGGAAATCGTTGGGAAGAATTGCGACACAAGCAGCAATACTTCTCCGTGGAAAGCAGAAGGCTGACTTTGCTCCCCACAAAGATGAAGGAGATTTTGTAACCATTCAAAATGCAGGAAAGCTGCGTTTTACCGGGAGAAAATTAGAGCAGAAACGATTCTATTCGCATTCTGGATATCCCGGAGGCCTTTCTTCAATTTCTTTGCAGGAAGCAGTGCAGACTCGTTTAGAGGAAACGGTTCGCAAAACCGTGTGGGGCATGCTTCCCGTAAACAAACTCCGTGCTTTGCAAATAAAGAGATTAAAGGTGCAGCGATAACACTATGGCAAAAACTGCTACTCCTAAAAAAACAACAAAGAAAACACGCAAACCAGTTTCAAAGCCTCCAGTAAAGGAAGCTGCAGCACAGAAGCAAGAAAAGTACTGGGAAGCTGTTGGCAGAAGAAAAACTGCTGTGGCAAGAGCGCGCATGCAAGAGAGCAAGAAGTTTGAATTTCTGGTAAACGCAAAATCCTTTGACTCTTATTTCCAAAACCCGGAACACCGTATTATTGCAAAAGAATCATTGGAACAAAGCGTCCCAGAAAAATCTTACAGCATAACCGTATTGGTGCGAGGTGGAGGAACAAGATCACAAGCAGAAGCAGTGCGCCATGCAATAGCCCGTGCCTTGGTACTTCATGATGGAGCACTCAGAGAACAACTCAAAGCACTTCGTCACCTTACAAGAGATCCTCGCATGCGAGAGCGTAAAAAGTTTGGCTTGAAACGCGCAAGAAGAGCCAGGCAATGGCGAAAACGCTAGCGCCCGTTGTCTTTACTTTACCAATTTCTCTGATACGAAAAGGACATTCTCACTCAATACATAGAGAATGTCTTTTTCTTTATCCCAGAACACTTGGGGATTAGGAAACTCTGCAATGGCTGCAGTGTTGAGATGGTTTCGGTCATCAATCTCTGCTACCCAGATAGTGTTATCTATGGAGAAAAGAAGATGATGAGAAGTTATCCAGGTAAGATTCGCCAATGAGCGACTTTGCCTTGTAAGGAACACTTTCTCGCCTGCGGTTCTGCGAGGTTGATTTTGTTCGCCTGCAAGATAGTACACCCAAAGTTCAGAGTCATTTGCCAGACCAACTTTCTTTTGGTCGGGACTTATTTCTACAGATGTTACCGAAGACAAGATTTCTTGTGTAGTTACACTTTTGGGGATAAGTTGAAACAGGGAATTCTTTTGAATCAAAAGTACTGCATTTTCCACCGGCAAGAGCTTTAAGGACTGTTCTTTTGCAATGGGGAAAGGAGCTATTTCCTCTTGGATTGGAGACGAATTCTCTAAAAGGAGGTCTCTTTGCCAGAGGTTTCCTTGGTCGGAAATCCAGAAGACCCCTGTTTCTTTGGTTGTGAAAGCTACTATGTTGTTTCCAAGAGGAGGGGAGTCTTCTTTAGTTCTATAGTTTGTTTGCAAGAGTACCTGGGAGTTATTGAGAAACCTTGTGTAGAGTACCAGATCTGCAGAGATTGCAGAGAAACGCACGTTTCCAATGTCTGCTGGCAAGAATTCCAGGGTACAAGGGGTCAGAAAACAAGGGACACCTTCAGTAATGCCCCATACCTCGTATTGAAGCTGGTCCCCAGAACTCTTTTTTACAAGGATGCGTTTTGCGTCTGAAGACCATTGAATATCTAAGAGATATTCTTTGGAGTGTTGTTGAGAAAAGAGAGATTTCT
>CEPX01197681.1_pt1 | contig 11223 bp, 7 predicted proteins | sample 361361 | NCBI WGS metagenome assembly CEPX01 (sample SAMEA2619974, study PRJEB7988) | marine metagenome | biome: marine biome (ENVO:00000447); feature: mesopelagic zone (ENVO:00000213) & marine oxygen minimum zone (ENVO:01000065); material: "saline water (ENVO:00002010), including plankton...
CACTTTTGAATTTGTGCACGGCTTTTGAGCTTATTTCAAATCCGCACGCAGAGCTTCTTTTTAGAAGAGGCGGATTAATGTTGTATAGTTCTTTGTAAAGTGGAAGAATGAATCCAGTGTAATAGGTTTCTTCTTCAAAGGCGCCTCTCACTGAGAAATAATAGGGTTTATTTGATAATGTTCCGTCTCCTAAGTGAATACCAATTTCCTCGGCTAATAATGGAGAGAGCTTTTTTGGAATTTTTATTTTTCTTTTCTCATCTTGCCTGCTTGCTTCGAGTCCTTCAAGATTAAATTCAATTTCTTTTTTCTTAAAAAATGATTCTCTTGCAGCTGTATCTTGTTTAATTTTCCTTAAAGCTTTCTCGAGTTTCTTTTTGCGTAGAAGAATATACGCTTTTTCTGGATCTTGTGTCCTTAATTTTCTGAAGTTCTTGATTGAGTTTCTGTTAGCTTTTTGCCGCCACTTTCCTATTGTTTTCTCATTGTATGTTCTTAAGATTGTCCGCATGCCCTTGGTACCTCCTTTGACCGCGCCCCAGTTTTCGGGTTTTGTGAATGTTTGGTTAAGGAAGAAATCTTGTTTACCCTCAGGCAGAAAGTGGGTCATTGAATCAAACACTTTTTTTGGAATAAGTCTACTGCCAAACCGATAATTCTGGAAGGTTGTTCGAGGCAAGCCCAGTCGTGTGCGAAATTCTTTCCAACTCTTAAATTTATTCGCTTCTCTTAATGATGCAAAAAATTCTTTTCTTGTTTCGTCTGTTTTGAATTCAACTCTTTCTTCCATCTAAAAAGGGGGTTTTTGCTCTTTATAATCGCTTGGGGAGAGTGGGTTTCCACTGTTAATGGAAGTCCATTCCGTGGGAGCAGTTAAGTAATTAGTCTATTTAATCAATTTAATTACTTTGCCTTCGTGGATTATGATAGAATTCTCTGCCTGCGAAACCATTTTTCCCTGTTCCTCTTTTAACACTGGGAATGCTTTGATGCACTTTGCTTTCAATAGCTCCCTCAAACCAATTTTTCTCTGGAACTCGCTCATCTTAAGCCCGTCCGCAATCCATCTTTCCGCAAAAGGCAGGGTATTATAATTCTCAAGTATGAACTCTAAAACATTTCTCGCGTGATTATTTCTAATAAGCCGTGCTTCTTCAACTGCAAATATTTCTGATTGTGCCCCCTCTCTTACAATGCCCTCTCCATCTGTTGCAAATGGCTCGAAAGCGTAGGCTTGTCCGTCCTCCAACTTCCTTGTGTCATTGTTTTCAATGTTTGGAATTCCTGGTGCAGCGTGCTGAACATACTGTTCTAAACCATGCCCTGTAAGATTTTGCACTGGCTTAAATCCCTTGCCCTTAATTGTTTTTTCAATTTCTGTTCCAATCTTTCCAATTTCCAATCCTAATTTTGCAATTGAGAGCGCGTTTTCAAGCGCGAGTTCAGAGGCCTCAATCAAATTCGCCCACTCGTTACTTGGGTTTACTGTGAAAGAACCATCGGCAATAAAACCGTCAATATGCACTCCAATATCAATCTTCAGCACATCATTTTTGCCTAAAACTGTTTCATCCCCTGTTCCAGGCGTATAGTGGGCAGCAGCCTCATTTAAGCTCAAGTTAACCGGAAAAGCAAGCTTTGCCTTGCCCTCAGATAGATCTTTGACAGCTTTTTCTACCACTAAAGCGATGTCAAGCAGTTTTTTGTCCGCAACCGCACTTTTTCGTGCTTTTTTCTGCACAGAACCGAGAATTTTGCCTGCTTTTACATATTTTTCCGCTGTTTTGCTATCCATCTTCATTTCACCTATTATTAGCTTTCTTCTCGGAAAAGGTTAAAAAATAGCTCTTTTTTCAGCTTTTTCTCTTGATAATCAATAGGACAGCCAATCCCACAATCACTATTGCAACTGCATTAATCTCTGGAATTGGAAAGGCCGGACCTGAAACTCCCCGAGTTACAACAAAGGATCCATTCTTATTATTTCCAATTAAGATGTTGTCCGTGCACCCGGTAGCACTTCCAAAATCTGAGTTACTTAGTGCAGTACGCATATCATATCTACCCTCTACTATATCTAGGGGAGCCCATCCTGCAGTTAAGTCAGTAGTGCATGTAAACATTTCCTCGTCGCCTGCAACAATTGGCCATACAGATGGTCCACTAGCCGTACAATCAATTTCCGTTGTCCCGTCTTGGAAAAATACTTCTACTGTTAAATCAGCACCAACTAAGTCGCAACCACTGCCATTGTCATTCTTTATTGTCACTTCAATATCAGTATCGTCACCTGGCGCAACAAAAGCTGGGTTTGCTTTAAATTTTGTAATGTAAACATCGTTGCCGGTTATTGGCAAGCAAAAGTTTTTCCAAATACAGAAGTGAAACTCGCTCTCAAAGTGCGCGCTAACACTGGGAACAATAGTGCCATCTGTTAGATCAATATAATCTCCGCCACTTGTCGGTGTGAAAATATCTATGTCAAATAAGAACTCCCTGCCGGTATACCTTGGAGGCAAATTTGGTCTCTCTGTTCCAGAACCAATTCCAATATAATAGTCAAAACTTGTTCCTTCCTGCCACCCAACCGGGTCGGGCGCACTAACAAAGTTAAGGAGAATAATCAGTACTAACGCGGTTAATATCTTTTTCCACATCGACTTTTTCTCCTAAGGTATATAATGAATGGTACTGGGTTCTGTGGCACCTGTGCCACTATTGACTATTATTACGTCCGCTGTGTGACTCACTCCTGAAATCAGTTTTAGATCGGTATTACAATTCAGTTTAGCATCAACCAAACCGTCAGTTATTGGAATAGTTCCATACCCTGAAATACTATCATAGGTGCACCCTACTTCGCCGATACCAGGGGCATTTAAAATTATTTCAAGATAGCCATTAACAGGATTCCCAGTACCTTTATCAACGATAAACGCGCCAATCGCTATTTCCTCTGTGTATCCTCCAAGTCCTTCGCCCCCACAATCGTTGCAAGAAAATTGCCTTGTTCCACAATCAATGGTAGTGTTTTCGATATAACTACTTATACTCTGTTGCGAGGTTAAGTCAGTGTAATCACATGAACAATCATATGGGCTGCTAGTTCCAGTACAACTTCCTGTTCCTGATCCGCACACAGGAATTGGACGATTAGAGCTGCCAGTGACATTTACAACAAAAGTGGTTGAACCGGTAAAATCGCTATCGAATGTTGTAGGACTCAAACCCGACATTGCACAACTTGCTCCTCCAAGGCCGCATGAGTGCACGGCATGTGTGGGTGAATCGCCACCGCCTTCATGGTTGAACTCTGAACTGTCAGTTGGATCTCCGGTTATAATGCTGCCGCCATCTCCTTGCACTGTAAAACCGCTGCCCTCAAACTTACAGCTTGAGATTGTTAGTTCCTCACCCTGATTCTCCACTCTAGTGTTAATGAACTCAATATTAGTAAGATCATCATTGTTTATTATTGAAAATGGCGAGCTCCAATTGACTTCAATTCCTTCCCCCCAATTTAGTCCGGTCATTGAGAAAGCCGGGTCTCGTGTTGCATTCAAAATTTTGATGCTGCGCGCGCTATCATTTGGATCTTGAATAGTTTCATCATCATTTATTCTAATTCTGCTGTCTACTAGTTGGCCATAATCATGAATTGTTATGTTGCCGCTGAGATTCATTATCCTGCTGTTATTCATTTCTAGTGCGCCTACTTCAATCCACCTTATGTCTTCTTGACCACTGTCAGCCAGTTCAGTATTGGTAAGCTTCATCAAGCCCTCTACCTTAATTGCGCCATAGAATCCTGGCTCACCTGAGAATACGGTCCGACTAGTGTTATATGTAAAATTGTATAGTCTAGCATTGGTTGCTTCAAATTCCTGGGCGTAAAGTCCAACAAAACCATAATTACCCATAAGAGTATCGCTTATAGAATTTCCTGTGAACGTGATTTTTCCGTTCGCTGCTCTAAGTGGACCTCTTAAAGTTCGCAGAAAAGCACGGTCAAACGTAATGTTTCCATTTGCTGACTCAAAAGCGATTATGCCTTCCCCTGACCAGCCACCTGAGTCATATCCATCAAACTCGATATTCTGAATTAGAATGTCCCCACTTGCATAAACTCTTCCACCTCTTTGAGCCACAACACTATGGGGTCTGCCTGTTTCAGTTGTCCCTCTTTTCACGGTCAGGTTTCCGTTAAACACCACAAGACTTTCATTGTAATAAATGGCATAGTTGCTATATCTCCCGGTTATTACCGCGTCGCCATTGCGGATTTGTATTGGTGCAGGTTGGTGGAAGTAAATCTGGCTGTTTGTCATATTGAGTCCCCCTCCAATATCAATGCCAGTGCCAGAGGCGTTAGTGTAATTAACATGAACAATATGTGCTCCGTTGCTCATCGTCAAATTTCCGTTTGTTGTGTTAATATTATCAAAGTATATAATGGATTGATTGCTGCTAGGGCCTCTGCCACTTAAGACAATATCTCCGACAACATCTAAATTGCATGTTTGTGCTCCATTACAGTACAGAATCGATGATGTTGAGGTAAGTGTGTTAGCCAAAATATTGGCTTTACCATGTATCTCTGCCGAAACAAGCGTAATATCGCCAGTAACATCTAATGTTCCATCTATATAGTAAATTCTTTTTCTCTGCAATATAAGCTCTCCACCAACAGTCATATCGTTGAAGCGCACGCCAGAGCTCGAGCTATAGATTCCTGAATTATCTTGGTATGTAGGACCTACTATCACAGCATTTTTTCCAACAATCAAGTCTCCATTCATAAAATTTTCAATACGACTGTATCTGCCAGTAATCTTCAAATCGTTTACAATGTCAATGTTTCCGTTCCTCACATTAAATAGTCTTGCCCACGCACCGTCACCCTCGTTATGAATTGTCAGGTTTCTGGCGGTGAGTTCTGTAATATAATTGGGTCCTCTTCCTATAATCCATGCCTGCCTATTACCCACACTTTGTATTAAAATATCCCCTGTAACATTAACCGGGCCACTTATGCTGTTTATGTAAGTATCTGCGTTTCCACCTGTTGCATCAATTGTTAAGTCTCCTTCAACAGTCAGGCTGTCTATAGTCCAAGTGTCATTAATATGGCCACCGTTCCTCAAAAGCATGTCGCCATGTATTAAAATATCCCCACTCAGACCGTGAATGCGCGAATTCCTACCAGATATAGTGCTGTCCATAGTCATCTTTCCGGCTTCAATATTTCTAAAGTATAACATGCGCCCGCCATTAGGAATACTTAATTCTCCATCAATCCCAATGCTTGATCTTCTATCATCATCAGCAGTTTGAGAGTAAAGGTACGTAGCTTGGTTTCCACCAGTGCCTGCGTCAATGGTAATGTTTGTAAAAGTTTTTTGGGATCCATTATCCACAAATTGCATTTGGGCACTGCTCCCCATATTGTAACTTCTCAGGGTTGTGGTTCTACCGCTTTGCCCAATCAATCGCAAGTTCCAAGTTACAGTACTCCTGTCAGCCGGGCGAATAAAATCAACTTTCGAATTCTGTATCCAAACTTGTCTTCCTTGAATTTCCCAAATCACAGTATCTAGTGTTTCGCCCGCAACATCGCTCCAAAAGCCATCCACAGACGCTTGGTTGATCCTGTCTGCACTGTTTGTCCTATCGGTATTTATCGTGCATGTGAGTGTTTGGGTTCCTGTTCCAGCACAGACGTCACAAATGGTCCAACAAGCAGAATAAACGCTTTGGCTAAAAATTAGTAATACTAAAGCAATCAACAAAAACTTAAATTTCATTCATTCGCCTCCGCGAGCTTTCGTGGTTTCATCTAAAGACAATTAAACAATAATATGAAGTCTTCTGGTATTTAAACATTAGTATTACTCTTCAAAGCAAATTGGCGTTAACTATAAATACAACATTAACCAATATTCAAATGAATTTGTGGTGAAACAAATGTTTGAAGACTATGATGTGAAAAAGATTGCGGTCGTGTTTGTCGTGGCCCTTATTATTGCTTCAGTTGCACTTGTTGTATTTTTGCAAATTCCAATTATTCCTGAACCGCCGGCCAATAGTGACATTACCCCTCCAGGTAACAATGACCAGAATCCAGCAGGAGATAATGAAGTAACTCCTCCTGTTGACAATGATGACCCAGAGCCGGAAGATGAGTTGCCTCTTTATGAAGGGGATAATGTTACTACAGATGACAGTGTTACTGATCCAGCGTTGGACGGCCTTGTTACTGAGCCGGACATGGGTGATGGGGGAGACGAGCCAGAAGAAACTCCTGATGTCCCGGTGGATGACCCAGCAACTGATGTTCCTTTAGAATAAGTCTAATTTAACTATTTCTTTTAGCCAAAAGCACCTAGCTTTGACTGTTTTCCACCGTGCAACAAATCCTCTTTGCTGTAGCCGAGCTCGCGCATTATCTTGATTACTGCTGGAACAACCTGGTTCTCAATGTAATAGTCTGCATCATAGTTGCCCTCTGCAACGTATTCTTCCAACTCTGCCTTGTCAGAGATAGTTCTCCCACTTCTTGTAATGATATAGGATAGTACGCTTCCAACCTCAATATCCTTACCCTTTGCTACCGCTTTTCTTGCAGCCGAAACATGTGGTCCAATAGATTCATATTTTTCTAAAGCTCTCTTCAACTGTGTCAAAACAACTAGCTCTTGCTTCTCAGCTTTACCGCTCCTAAGTTTTTCAATTGCGTTCATGATTATTTGTGCGGCCTCATCAGGCTTTCCCTTTTCAAGCACTGCACGAATAACTTCTCTTTGAGTGTCCTTTGCAATCTTTGACCAATCTCGCCTAACATACTCGAACCCAACAATTTTCAAATTATGATCATAGTCAATCAGCGCGTACTTTTTCTTGGCGCCCTCCCCGGTTTCTTTTGTAACAAATATTCCGCGCTTGAAAAAGCCCTCGAGCTCAAGGTTCATTACTCCCGGGAGATCTGCATTAATCTCACTAACAAACTTTTTCACATCCTCTTTCTCTTTGCCCTGAGGCATTATGAGGAAAGCGGAATCAGTATCCCCATAAAGAGGCTCAAAACCATTCTTCTCAGCTTTATCTAGTACTAGATTTACATACTGTCTGCTCCAAGCTGTTACGGCTGCAGCGCACTCCCTTGAAAACCACCTGCTTCGGGCATAACCAAGGTAACCATAAAAAGAGTTCATCAATATTTTGAGCGCGTGTTGTCTTGCATCCATCAACAGTCTTTCTGGTGCATCCTTCTTAATCTCTTTCAACAGCTTTTTCATTCCCATTCTCTTTTCAAATAATTCCTTGAGAATACCTGACAAAAAACCTTCTTCCTTCTGACAAAAGTAATGATTGTTTGGAGCCTTGTTTGCCTCACAGTCTTTGTGCCCGCAGTCAATTGTCTCAGGGCTAACATTGTGCGAAATCATTATGCTTGGGTGCAACGAAGAAAAGTCAAGAACCGCCAGTCTTTCATGAAGCCCTGGAACAGGTTCCTTTACAAAGCCACCCTTATAAGTTTGCATTAACCGTTGGTGTGTTTCCTGGTCTGTTGGCTTGTTTGGAACACTCTTTCCCTCCACAAATGCTTTGTTCATCAAAAGCTGTTCTATAAGCTGCGAGGCACTGGCTCTATTTGCATCAAACATTGTTATCTTCACAAGCTTCCCAAGTTCCACGACCAATGGGGCATATTGCACCGCTATCCTGTGTGCAATCTCAGAGTCCTCATTACAATACTGGGCAAGTTTTTCAAGGCCTTTTCCGGTTTCCCAGATCTCGTTTATTTCAGTAGCATCAATCTTTTCTTTCTCCTCACCAAACAGCGAGAGTGCCACAGCTTCCAAACCAAATTTGACAAGATTTACTACACCAAATCTACTCAGAAAACGCAAGAGCTGGTAGGCATCAAAGTGTTGCACTCCATGCAGCCTAACGGCATTGTCCCGCCCAAGCTTCTTCACGCTTGGCTCTTCTTTTGTAGGGTAGAACGCAAGTTTGAATCCAAGTGTTTTCGCCCTATCCTTCAAGTAAGGTAGATCAAAGTTATCCCCATTATAAGTTACAAGTACATCAATCTTCTCTTTCTCAACAAGACCCAGGAATCCTTGTATCATTTCTTTTTCTGTGCCAAAAACCTGTATGCCTTTTTTGCCATCCAACTTCTTGTGCGTTGTAAGCACAGTTCCCTTGCCCTTGGTGTAAAAGGAAATCATGAGAACCGGGTCTTTCTCAGGATTACTGAATCGTCCGGGGGAGAGAGTTTCAATGTCAAAGGCAGCATAAGTTGGCTCAACTTTTTCCTCCACAATTCTAGTTTCAAGTACTTCATTCCCGTCTATTGTAAGTTTTATGCCTGCCATTGGCTCAAGTTGCTTGTCTATGAGATAGCGTTTTGCAAATGGAACATCAAACTCGAATATCTCTGCTACTTCCGGGAGGGCTGTTATCTCTTTTCGCGCAACCAGTAGGTTGGGCACGTTTTCAAATTCCACTTTAAGCATGCCCGCATGTTTAGTTTTTACACTCTTTACTTTTACTCCTTCGCTAAATTCGTAATCCCTAATTTGCTCTGCCGTATTTTCATCCAAAATTCTTGTGTAAAAGTACGGGTAAAAATTCTTGTCAAAAAAAGTCTCAATTCCCTTGTCTGTTTTGATGAAAAGTCTTATGCATGATTTCTCATCCTGTGTAATATAATCAACGTCTAGTAACAAGCCCTGTATTTTGTCTTTAGACATACGGTAGATTTTTAAGTATCAATAGTTATTTATAAATAGTCGCGTTTAATTGGAATGGGTTTGATTCAATGTCAAGGGACAAACATGCAAAAAAAGGGGCGCCAAAAAAAGCTTCGGTAGTACTTTCACAGTTGCGTGAGGATGTTAGGTCTCTAAGCAGTAGCATCCTTATTATTGGGCAGAAGATGAAGTATCTTGTTCGTAATGAGAAAATTCTTGGCAGAAATTTAATCGTATTGAACAAAAAACTAAAGTCTTTTGAAGAGAAAGTTGCGTCAGGGGAACTTGGAGGCAAGGGGAAAGGAGCAGAAATTTCCGCGGAAACACTGAAAAATTTGGAGGGAATGGAGAGCAGGATTAATACTCTTCAAGCAGAGCTAGCTTCAATCAAACATGGTGTTGCCTCCCAGGAGCAATTGCAGGAACTAAAATATGTTATTGACAGCATCAATCCTTTGGAGCTTGCAACTCTACAACAAGTCAAAGATCTAATTGATGAAAAGATTGCCAAGAAAAAGAAGTAATCAAGCTATTTCTGTGCAAGTACTTAGGCCAGGGCGCAGTAATACCCTGTAGGTTTTTCTCCCAGTCAACTGTATTCCTACATCGTTTCCTTTTATAACCGAGATTTTTGCTCCAACATTCTTTCCAATATCTGCTGCAAGATCTATAGGGCTATTGGTACTGATTGCCAGCCCAACACCATATTGCTTCATTTCTCCAATATCCTTTACAATTGCTTTTATGATTTCGTTGTCCTCGTTTCTTGGAATAACCTTTACTGCCTCAGGCAGGATTAGAAAGCTTCTCAATTGCTTTGCCGGGCCCTGTCTTTTATAGTATTCAAGCAGGCCTTTGATTACGCACTGCACTATCATGAGTGAAACTCTCTCATCTTGCTCTTCTAAATGTATAAGGCCGGCTCTGCCAATTCCTTTTGCCCAGCCCTTGCTGACCTCTTTGATATCATTTGGGCCGTTGAAGAGTTCTGGATAACGCAAATCCAGTAGTTTCAGTATTCGCACTGCACGATTTCTCTGGAACTCGTTGAATTCTCCAGCAGTCTCTTTTCCCTTAACCGCTTTTATCATATCAAGCATTCCCTTTGCCTCAGTCTCATTCATTGTCTTCTCTATTTCCTTGCCTGCAATACTCTCACCCATTCCAACAATTTGCATCAAACCTTTTTTGTTAATAAAATCTAAATCAACTTTCATCTGCTCGGGAACTGCGAAATCCTTGATTGGAAAGCCGATTGGGTCAATCTTAACCTTGTACTTTGCAAGCCCTGCCCCCTCGCTTGTCCTGTTGCTCAGGCCCTGGAATTTTTTGTTCCAATCCAAAACAACTACCGGAATGTTTGATAGTAGTGCTCCCTCAGCCAACACATGCAGTGCATGTGCTCGCTCCTTTTCGCTTCCACCACTAATTATTGTTGAGTCGAACAGCGAGAGAGGTTCTTTTACGCCCCGCCCATCCTTTGTTATTCCAAGCACTAGTTCTCCAAATGAAATTGCTTTCCCTGTTGTCGAAACAGGCGCTGTCCCTGTGCTTGGTCCAGGAGAAGTCGAGAGCAATGGCACTATTAACGGTTGTGAGAAAAACTCTTGCTTTATTGCTTCAGGCGAATCATGCAGTGGCTTTAACTCGATGTCATATGCCTTGCTCACATCCAAAAGCATTTTAGTGCTTGCCTTAACCTTTTTGATTATTGAGTCAACCTCATCTGAGAACTCATCCTGCTTGTAAATCGTGTACTCTGGTTTTGATCCCAGAATAAAAAACTGTGTTGTCTTGGTTTTAGTGTGGCTTGTTATTGCAATAATTTTTCTTGGCAGCGTTTCAATAAAACCGTGTAATTCTCCTGTCGCATGGAAAACCTTGTAGAGTTCAACTACGGCTCCCTTGATTTCTCCAGCTTCTTTTTCGAGAATTGAAACAAGAATCAAGGATTCAGGATTAGTGTAAATTTCAACATCATAGCTTTCGAATGTTCCCTTGAACATCTCCTTCCAGGGCCCCTCGCTTAGTTTGAACTCCATTAATAATCCCTTAAACAATTAACAAGAACTTATTTAAATAAGTAATCATTATATTATAGAACAAAATTATAGGAATTGATTCTGATGGTAAACAAGGAAGTTGTCCTTGAAACAATTAAGAAAATGTACGACAGTGGCATTGAAGACAGTGTTGTTGAGGCCACGCTAAAGGACATTGGCTTAAAAGAGGGCGAAATCAAGCAATATATGGTGGAGGTAAAGGGAAAGCCTGTTGCCCCTGCACAAGCTCCAGAGCGAGAGCGCGAGGCTATTGCCGAGAAGGCAGCCGAGAAGATAAAAACTCATTTGGTTGAGGAAAAAGAGGAGCGCGAGTTAAAGGAGACAACGCAACAAGTAGCCATTGAGGGGCATCGCGAGCACCTGGAAACAGTGGAGCAAAAGGTCGGCCAGTTGCACGAAAAAGT
>CEPX01147677.1_pt1 | contig 11221 bp, 13 predicted proteins | sample 361361 | NCBI WGS metagenome assembly CEPX01 (sample SAMEA2619974, study PRJEB7988) | marine metagenome | biome: marine biome (ENVO:00000447); feature: mesopelagic zone (ENVO:00000213) & marine oxygen minimum zone (ENVO:01000065); material: "saline water (ENVO:00002010), including plankton...
GTGGCCATGATAAAACAATTATACCAGGTTTCCCTTGAATGTTTCAATTTCCGGGGTAAATTCTGCGCCGCGCTCGGAAGCCCAAAGCGCCCACATCTCACGGTGGGAACCACGGCGCACTGAGTACACCCCACAGTTGTGGTGGCCGTACTCTAGGGACTCCGCAGGGAGGAAGGTGAGTTCGGTAATACACCCATCGATCTGAAGCCACTCCGGGATATCCCCAAGGTGGTAATCGTGATGGTGAATAACGGTGGTGAATGTCTCAATCATATAAGTATTATACCACAGACCCTTGGAATGTTTCATACTAAGGCCTGGGCCTAGGATGGGGATGGTTATGGCCTAATTTTGAATGGCAGCAGTAACACCATAGAGGCCCCCCATATGAAAAAAGCTTCAGAAGGTAGGCCTGGCCCCTCCCGGCAGGGGGGCGCCCCGCCAAGGTGTGCGGGGGGATAGGGGGTACGGTACGGGAGCTTAGGCCATTCACAATCCGGAGGAAATTTTGAAAACTCGAAAGTAATCCTTTATTTTTAACGGCTATCATCGGATTATTTTTTTTGGTACGCTCTGTTGTCAATCAAGATATTTATCTTACATGAAGATTGTACTATCTGTTCTCGCATTTATAACTGCATTCACTCTTACTGTCGGCATGAGTGACACCAAGAACCCTCCGCCACACCCGAATCTCCCTCATTCCTTTCAGGAGATTCGTGATCACTTCACAGTTCTCCGGTCTTGGAGAATTGATTATCATCCGGAAATGGATTTGTGTAAAAGTGTGCGATACAATAAGATGAAGTATGGAATCATCTATGGGTGCTCAACAGCTAATGATGACCACCTTCTCCACGAATTTATTCATTTGGGAATTGGTGCTTCTCAACTCTCAAAGACAGATGAAGAAATCTTTGTTCGAGATCTTCTCAAGTTGGTTTATTGATTTAATTGGGAAAACTTTACCACACATTACATAGTTTTTAATAGGGTGTTAAGAAAACTTGTAAATAAACATTATATCAGATTCTTGGTTATACTGTTTATACTAAACCTTATTGATGCCATCTTCACAGTTATCCTTATCGACACTGGCCGTGTTTACGAAGTCAACCCATTAATGAATTATGTTCTCAGCTATGGGTATAGCGAATTTTTCTTTGTTAAAATCTTTGTTGTGACACTTGGCATTGCACTGCTTTATCGCTGCAAAGTACTATACAATAGTGTGACTGCTGTGGGAATGCTGCTAATGATTTCATTGTATACTGCGATTATATGTTCACACCTGTTCATCAGTTACCATATATTTTTGAGTTGATCAATCTGATTTTAGGTTTTTTCATAGTACGCAGCATATTTATAAATGCTGTAATTAAGGAGATTATATAATGAAGATTAGAGTTTCTGAATTAAGACGACTAATAAAAGAAGAGCTAGCTGGTGTTTATGAAGCCGAAGAGGACGAAGGCGCCGAAGAAACACAGGATATGCAAACAGCACCTGTCAAAATTATTATGAGCAAATGGGGTACAATACAATTTTTTGATAAGCTCAAAAGTCAAAAATTTGCTTCTGAAAGCCAACTAGGCGATTTAGTAGAAGAGTTTTTGAAAAAAGTTAAAGAAGTGAACCCTACTGCGGCAGGTCTAGATACTGGTGGAGTGATGACCAGGGCAAAGAGTTTTGCTATGAAAGCTTTAGCAGAATAACTTAATCACTTGTATCTTTTTCTCTAACCATGATTGGGCACATGATTTCACCACACGAAAATGTCCCAATTTGTTTCATTTTTAATTCACCACTCTCTACATTCTGAGAGGCTTTTTTAGCAAAAAAATAAAGTGCCATTGATAATCCTAAGGCAATGATGACAAGCCATATCTGACGACGACGAGCGGCCCTTAGATTATGTTTTTCATATGCATTCATATACTCTTGTGTTTCCGGTGAACGAGTTTGTCATGTGTAACATGACTTTCTAAAAAAAATTTCGAGATAAAATCCGAAGACTGAACAAAACATACCTTGGTTTACTATATATAGTATATATCAAATGGGGAAAAATGTTTTAAAAAATCAACAGAACGGCTTTAAAACCTAAAAAAATTTAGAAAAAAAGAAAACGGCGAAAGTGATGATTAGTAAAATATATAGAATAGGGTAACTGAATGAAAAGAAAAGTCAAATTAAAAGCTCTGTCAAACTTTATTCTTGACTGGTGTTTTTTTGAGTATGGTAAAAGTGACTACCAAGAAACATATCCAGTTTTAGAAGTGATTAGAAAAAGCGGTGGATTAAGCGGTGAATATGATTCAAGTGCAAATATGATAACAATATACTGTGACCAAGTTAATTCTGCTAAAGATCTAACAGAAACCATAATACATGAATACCAACATTTTTTACAATGTCCTGAAGAATATGAAAAAATTTCGAGAAAAGGAATACCGCATAAAGATCATCCACTAGAAATTATAGCTGAAAATGTAGCACAAGATGGTTGGAAGTCTTGTATAAGAGATATATTATATGGATTAAATCACGGTGTTATTGAAGAAATGAGAATTGTAAGCGGAAACATTGGTGATCCTGAAACAGATAAAGAGCTTGATCTTCTTCGGCAAGGATTGCAACTCGGTGAATTAACACCGGATGATCTTGATGTTTTACAAAGTATTGTAAATCACAACTTTGCAACACCCGCAACAAATGCATCATTAGCTATACAATCAGAAGATGGCGGTGAACTTGAACACAGACAAAAAATCATCGATGCTCTAAAAGATGGTAAACAGAGAATTGATGATTTGCTAAAAGCTCTAGCTATCGCGCCATAAATTATTACTAGCAAATTTTAGAATTTCTTCAGCTGAATCTTCATTGTATCCGTAATCATCAATTAAAGTATTCACAACTTCATCATATTTTCTTTGTTGTTTTTTATCTCTGCTTTTTGATTTAGTAACAATTCTTGACATGCTACTAACTGAACTTGTTAATTTACTTTCAACTGCTTCACACAAAGGCCCATAAGATCTCCAGTCAATCTTTTTACCTGTTCTCATAAGTGTGAACATATATGATGTAATATCACTTCTAAATCCATCGCTAGACGATCCAACAATTCCTATTTGTTCTTCAATAGATTTCATGAAATTTTCATCAGGTTCCATGGTTTCATTTGTTATTCTATCTTTTACTTTTGTTTTATTAACAAAAGCTTCTGCATTATCAAGATAGTTGTTGAATAACGACTCTGCTTGTTCTTCGTATGCAGTAACAAATGCTCTTGTAATTTCTTTTTCTAAAATTCTTAAATACTCTTCATGCAATGTTTTCTGTAAAAATTCAAGATACAGCTCTCTTTCATCTTCTGCAATAATTTGCTCTTTAACTTGTCTTATCAATGAATCTCGTACTGAAATTGGTGTTATCATATTTTTATCAGATTCAGCAAGAGAATTATCGATTGACTTCATTATGAATCTTGTTGAGATTCCTGACATACCTTCATGTCTTGATTCTTCTCTAAGATCTTTAATATCAACTTTTCTAACTCTACCCTTTTCAATAATATCTTCACAGTTATAAATTTTCATTTTTGTCAGTGGATCAACTTTTTCAGAGGGCTTAAGTCTTGTGAGGATAGCAAACATTGCTGCCACTTCAAGTGTGTGTGGTGCTATGTGCATATTAAAGTCAGACTCACCAAGTAATTTTTGATAGATTTTAATTTCTTGATCTATTTCCATGTTATATGAAACATCTATTTTTACAATTCTGTCTAAAATTGCTTCGTTTGTATGGCTTGACTTGAATTTATTCCATTCTGCTTCGTTGCAATGTGATAGAATAATACCATCAAAATATATCATTGCATTTTTGCCAGGTGATGGTATTGATTTTTCTTGTGTTGCTGTGATCATAGCATGTAAAAATTCTATTTCATTTTTAAATACCTCAACAAATTCTACAATTCCGCGATTGCCAACATTAAATGCACCATTCAATGAGAGTGCACGCGGATCATCTTCTGGATAAAGGTCTAATTTTGAAATATCTTCTGACCCTATGAGAATCGATGTGTCTTGTGTGTTTGCATCAACAGGTGGTACAACTCCTACACCTCTTCTCGCTCTTATTGAAAATGTTGATTGTACAACTGGATAGTCTTCATAATGGCCGTCAAATTCATTTAGCAGCCGATGTCTTACAATAGGGTTCACATCACCTTCAATTCTAACACCAAGTAATTCTTCAAATTTCGGCCTTAAGCTCCTTGGTAGCAAAAGTAGTGGTTCGCTATGCATAGGATCACCTTCAAGATGAAAAAATGGCCCGGATTCTTCAAGTGCTTTTTTGATATGTTCAACAAGTGCAGATTTTCCAGCGCCTACTGGGCCCATCAAAAGTAAAACTTGTTTACTTTCTTCACCTTTCATGGCTGCTGACTGTAAAAATCTCATTACTTTCGCAATCGCCCCTTCCATCCCAAAAAATTTTGTTTGGAAATAATCATAAGTTTTAGTCTTATTTCTATCAAACAGCTTGTTGCATCTTTCATCAGATTCATCAAGAACTGTAATTCCATACGAAATAATTGCATCATATAGTCTTCTATGTGATAATTTTACCACAGATGGATTTTTCTTGACTAACTCAAGATATTCAAGGAAAGTTCCTGAAAATTTTTCTTTTTTATTTTGTAATCTGTGCTTTTGTATAAGTTGTTTAATATCTGTCATGGTTATAATTATTCCTAATTTGTTTTAAAAAATGTCTAAAATTCAAATGGTTCATCCTCTAGAGTCGTTGTAAGCATAACTTCGTCATACCACAAATCTTTTATATGTTCTAAAACCTTATATGCATCATCTATATCTAAATCTCTATCATCATGTTCATGCTTTAGACAAAGAGTATTATCTTTTCTCAAGTTGTCAACATATATTTTCGGAATGGGATTTAAACCAATATTCATCAAAAAATCATTTCTCACAAGCTTCCACCCTTCTTCATCTGAGATTTCATCAATTGACCATTTTTTTCTCTTTTTAGAATAAGAATATAAATTGAATTCTCTACATAGTTCATCATCTAAATAAGTTCTTAAAAAAGATTCATCATGAAATGTTTTACGAACAAAGAAACATTCATCAAGACCGTATTTTTCTTCAATCATTTTAAAAATTGTGAATCCTATGTGATAAGGATTGATTCCTCCGATGTGTGGTCTTATAACTTGATTATGTGACTTTATACATGATAGATGATACCCCGGGGGTAGCTTTAATTCATGTATCAGTTTGTAATGCCAAAAAGATGCCCAGCCTTCATTCATTATTTTTGTTGCTGCTTGTGGCAAAAAATAATTTGTTTCTTCTATGACTATTGTTATTAAATCTTTTTCCCAATCTTCAAGTAGTGTATTATGGTCTCTAATGAATGCTAATAAATTAAAATCTGGCTCTAAAGGTATTTTATCAATATTAATATGTTCATATTTTTTATCTTTATCTTGTTTTATTAGTTTTGTATAATACTCTTTAAGTTCTTTATGTGTTCTTTTTTTAACACATGAATGCCTGATGCATTGATATTTCATTGAATGTGCAGCATCTAAAATTTTTTCAACTGCATCTATTCCAATACTAGGATCTTGAATATATGATTTGACTCTTTCTGATGCTTTCTTAAACTTTAATATTGTATCTTCTGATTTTGTATTTTCAAACATACGGTTATTTTTAAAAAAATCTGAATGCCCTATGCAATGTGCCATGATTAATACTTGTAATGACATATGATTTTCACGCATTAAATACGCTATACTTGGATTTGAATTTATTATCATTTCATAAGGCAGACCTTGCTGTCCCATGTTATACAGTAAATGTGTTCTTTCAAATGTTTTTCCAAAACTCCAATGCTGATAATGAGATGGCATTCCCGTATATGAAATATTACCTATCATGTCATAAAAATCACATACTTCATAAATTATTGGATACCAATCAAGCCCATATGATTTTGCCATCTTACCAAGCTTATCATCCCATTTTTGAAGCTCTTTATAGTCCATGATTAATTTGGTTTTCCTCCAAACAATTTTTTAAAGTTTTGCCATATATCTCTATGTGACCTTAAAAATAATGTTTTAAATTTACTATCAGTAAGATGTGTATATGATGAAAAAGTAGGTGATGTTTCACTGCTGTTTTGATAATGTCTACTTTCACCTTCAGGTGATATTTCACAAAAAGCATACAGCTGGCATATTTCTTTCATTTTTATAGATGACTTAATAGCTTTTTCTTCATCTTCTGGCCAATTGTCACCATCAGAACAATGAAATGTATATATGTTCCACATACTTGGATGAAATCTTTTTTCGACTATTTCCAAAACAAGATCAAGCGCAGGTGATATAAACGTTCCTCCACTGGGTGATAGCGTGAAAAATTCTTTTTCTGTTACTTCTTTCGCATCAGTTGTATGTGCGATAAATATAACTTCAATGTTATCATATTTATGCCTTAGGAACTGATATAAAAGAAAATAAAAACTTCTTGCAATATATTTTTTATTAACACTCATGCTTCCAGAAATATCCATTACAAAAAATACTACTGCAGAAGTTATTTCATCTTTCTTTAAATCATAATTTCTATATCTTAAATCAGACTCGTGAAGAGGAAATCTTTCACCTTCATCTTGTTCATCAAATTTTTCTCTTTTTACAGACTGTTGTCTACGAATTTTATTTTTAATTGTTTCACGCTTAGAGAGGCGTGGCCTAATTCCTTTTGGTCTATATCCCTTTCTTTTTAATTTTTCACTAGATAAAAATTCTAATTTTTTTCTTTCAAGATCAGGTAGCTCCAAATCATCGAATAAATAATGTGCTAATTCTTCTAATGTAATTTCAACTTCATAAATTTCTTCACCAGCTTGGTTTCCCGCTTTTTCTCCACTTTGTTTGTTACTTTCTTTTTCTTTGCCGATTACTTGCCCTCGGCTTACATTCTTTCCTTTTGCAGAGCCCACTTTACGTGAATTATTACCATAAACAAATTTGTATTCTTTAATTCCTCTTACAGGTATTCTTATTTTTTTTTTGCCGTCTTGGCCGATAATAGACTCTTCAGCAACTATGTCACGAATACTATCTTTAATGGCTCTTTCTATTTTTTTCTTATGTCTACTTTTATCAGTAGCAGATCTATCGGCAATTGACTTATGTTCTCTGAAGATACTCATTATGTTATAATTATACTACAAGTTATTAGAATTTTTAATTTAATTTATGAGTGACTACTTACCGTATGCATGTTTATTGTAATAACATTAATAAGCACAATGTAAATACACAAATGGGTGTTGAAAATAAAGCAATGATTATTAGCCAGTTCACTATTTGTTTATAATTTTTCACTATTTTATCCAGCATATTAGTATTTCTAATACTGATAATTTGATCAAATGTAACTTCTCGTATGTTTTCCGTATTATTCTTCATTCCAACAATCTTTACAAAACATTTCTACCTTTGTTGATTCATAGATTTTAACATGCCAATTATCAAAATCTTTTTCTACAGGATCAAAAATATTTTCACACTGTGCACATTTACGCTTTTTAAGCATTGATTTTGTTTGTTTCTTTATGTTTTTTTGAAAGTCTTTTTGTTTTTTACGTTGTGGTTTTCTTTTCATTCATTCATTTCTTCTGTAAATGTCTTAACAACTTTTCCGTCCTGATTTCTAATTTCAAGTTGAGAATATTTTCTTGCGTCTATTCCCTTTAATGCACTTCTATTGTTTCCACATTCTCTAAGATATTCCCAACAGTTAAACGTATTGTAATTAAATAAACCATTGCTTCCTTGTTTATAAGGAGCTCTAATACCCCAAAGATGAAGAGTTGATTCTTTTTTTTGCTTTTTTCTTCTCATTTTTTTCCTTTAATAAGATTGAGACATCTATATAACCCCATGCCTCCCTGCGGGTTGGCGTCATCTACTTCTTTTGAACGAATTCGTAAAGCTTCTCAGCTTCAGCGATCACGTCTTCAGTAGTATAAGGAACAATCGGCTTTCGCTGATAACCCTTATCATTCTCTGCCAGAAAATGCTCATTGTTCTCAAGACGCTTAGTCCTGTCAACTACAATCCCTGTAGCCATTCCCAGCAAATCGGTGCGGAGTTCATATCCGCTCTTCTGTAAATCACTCATCTTTTCCTCCTGTGTGTGAGTGTGAGACACCTTATAACCTGTGTCTTCGTTAGGTGCTATTGTTTATGATACCGTGCTTTATGTAAATACTCACCAACTGCATTTTGAAATGCTAATGATGCTGCAAGCTCTTTTGAAAGCTCTCTCTTTTTTGAACCTACTATTTCAGGTCTACATGATTCAACACAGTCATAAGCAATTTTTTCCATTGTTCTTAAAAAGATTGATCTTACTCCTGTAAATGATATTGGCTTTCCATTTGTCGCTGTTAATTTTTTTGCTATTTCTCTGTAATCTACGCCCTTTCCCCACATCTTTTTTGCGACATTAAATTTCTTTTTTGGCTGTTCTATCGTTTGTCTATCTAACAAATTTTCTCCTATATATAGTATATATTATATCACAATTTTATTGTTTGTTTCATCAGTCCGATAACATTTCTTCTAATGCATCAAACTTTTTAAGGTCACAGCCGCAACCATATAGTGTATCATTACTTTTCAAGTAAACAGTTCTGCTTGAATAGTAGTTGCATTTATTTTGTGGCTTATTGTTGCATTCACATTTAATTATTTGAAGTCTTACAAGTGATCTTACTGCATCTTGTTTTGTAGCTTTAAAACATATTGTGTGTTTTTTATCATTCACACTAAAGATATAATGAAATTTTTTATCTTTTCTACTTACAGCTTTTTTGGCTTTACATTGGTCTTTAACTACTGTAAGCATTCAATTATAATTATACAATAATTTATCTGAATGTTTCACTTAATTTTTTTAAGAAATGAAAAATTGCCTAGTGTTTACCATGAGCGCTTCTTGTGACATCCATGCATGTTTGAGGTTTTTATAAGATGCTGCTTTTATCATATTAAGTCGAACCTCAAACATTTTGACATCACTACGATCACTTCTTTTAAGGTTGCAAATAAAATTCCCATCACCTGGTTTTTTACCTAGCTTCCACATCATGAGTGATTTCATTGTTATTTCAGCTAAATCTTTAGCAGTTTGGATCAGTCTTGCCTCACCTTCCTCACCTCTGGCATTCAATACTTCATCAATTGTGTAATCTCTTGTTATAAGCCCTAATCTATCACCTTCTTCAAGTAAAGTTCTTAAATGTGGTACCCATTGTATACTATCAATTAATTTAAGAACTAACTCATATAATTCTTTGTTTTTACTTGGGTCAATCATGAAGTGGCCTGCTATGCCATATGGTGAAGTAGGCCCTAGCAATTTATTCTTATATTGTTCAGCAATTCCGTCGAGCTTTTGATCAAAAATTGTTATGCCCATTCCCGGTCCAGACCCCATACCAACAGCGGTAGCAATTTTTCCATGTTCAGCAGACTTGTACCATGCAGTTACTCTTCCAATTTTGAGCTTATCATGATGTGTGTAGCTTTTTACTTCAACAGGCTTACCATTTAGTTCTAAATCTGATCGATCATCTCTTTTAGGTTGTATAGCATTTGGAGTTCCTCCAAAAAGCCAATAAAGTGCTGCTTCACCGAGCCCAATATTTCTTGCACTTGTTCCTGAATTTGCTATATGTAAAAATAATTCTTTCTCTGTTAGCCCTCTAACATTTGGCTGTTCATGGTCAATTGGTACGATTGGCGTGCCATCGTCGATAGTAAGCTGTCCTTTTTCTACACGATATGAATTTTTAGGCCACACTATAGGACCAGGATGAAAAATTCTTTTCTCTAAAAATTTATGTAATACACCTTGGCCTATATTATGCTCATCATCCTCCTCGGTGATCAAATTATTTTTAGGTATAATAACTTTTTCAATAAATTCTCTTAATAAAGATTCACTCATTTATTTTTAATCCGTAATAATTCCAGCTAGCTCTCTCAAAGGAACCGAGCTCGTCCGAAAGCGATCTCTTTCAGCCGGCCAACAGCAATATGGTGTTTTCTATTATCAGGCTTGGCACTCTCCTCAAGGGCTTGTTTTGTTTCACCACACAATGCGTTACAGGCCTCTAGCAGGTGTTCAGCAGTTCCATTGTTGATAAAGAACAGTTCTATTAATGTCTTTGTTTTTAATGTTCTTAAGAATGACTCTTTCATGGCACCCATATTTATTAGAGCTTTAGCTATTGCAACTCGTAATGCTTTATTATCTTTACCTTTTGCAATTGCATTTTTCCCTGATGTCATCCACCTTGACAGTGCTTTTCTATTTAATTTTTTGCCTGCAGCTTGTCTTTTCTCAATCCAAGTCTTTAATCTTGCAAGTTGTTTCTCATCAAGTCCGGCAGCTTTTAGGTCGTCTGTAGCCGGATCATTTGGACCAAGAGCTATGGGTCCTTCTAGTTCTTCACCGCCAGGTGGGGCATAAGGTTCTTCTCGTTTTCTAAATTTCTTTGAACTCCCCTTTCCGTCCCAACCGCCTAATACTGCCTTGGACCATGCAGCCAGCTGACGGGCGTATTCACCTCCGCCGCCTTCTTCTAGTTTTTCAAATCTAAATTTGTACTCAATACCCTTTGCATCCATTGCTTCTTTTTGTTCATCGTTAGTTGGTTGTTTGTATAATTTCCCAGCAGGCCCTTCAAGTCTGACTGCTGACATTGCCCCAACCCACTTCTTTTTTCCGCGTATTGCAACTAATTTTACTTGTACATGGTGAGGGTGTTCTTCACATTGTTTTTCAAATGAATCAACATTACCTTCTCCTGGCATGTGTACAATTACACCTGGGAGCGGCTTGCCCGCTTCTGGGCCTCTTACTGCTGTATACTCTACAATGTCACCGCGTTTATAAGGCTTTAGCTTTTCCTTCGCATATGCGCACGGACTTTCATCAACGGGAGGAGGTGGGACCGGTTCGACATCGTCATCATCATCTCCACCTGGGGGTGGAGGTGGTGGTGTGACTTCACCCTCTTCATCTCCAACATCTTTAAGTTCTTTTCCAAGGTCATGCAACATTTGTTGCCTTGATGACATTTTACCCTTGAC
>CEPX01197997.1_pt1 | contig 11218 bp, 6 predicted proteins | sample 361361 | NCBI WGS metagenome assembly CEPX01 (sample SAMEA2619974, study PRJEB7988) | marine metagenome | biome: marine biome (ENVO:00000447); feature: mesopelagic zone (ENVO:00000213) & marine oxygen minimum zone (ENVO:01000065); material: "saline water (ENVO:00002010), including plankton...
TTTTGATCCAAACAGCAATCAGGTTGCCACGCAATTTCACAACCCAAAACTGAGTTTCTCAATCGCCAACAATGTGATTTGGCAAATCTTCGAAGATCGAGCCGGTGTTTTATGGTTTGTGACCTCTAATGGACTTAGTCGCACCAACTTAAATGGCAATTTCTACTCATATCACGAGATTTCAAGGATAGTAGAGGATCAGGTTATAGGCAATCAAGTAAAAACCATACTTCCTGGTATTGATGGCAACCTTTGGCTTGGCACACAGGATGGAGTCATCAGATTAAATGACAAGTCAGAAGAAGCGGTGGTCTTCGATGCCAATACAAATAATGACAGGCAACTTCTTCTTAACAATGTATTTGCCCTGGAACAAGATGATTTGGGAAGGATATGGATTGGCTCTGCTGGCGGAATTAATATTTGGGATGATGAAAAGGAACAAATGGTGGAAATCACTGCTAGTAAGCAAAATGGGCTTTCCTCCAATTACATCGCTCATTTCATCAAATCCCCAGATGGTACTTTTTGGGTAAGTGCCTGGGAAGGAGGGCTATTTAAAGTAACAGGAGATTTAGCTAAGCCAGTAGCCCTACATTTCGATGCTGTACCCGGCATTGATGGAGTTTCTGAAAAGATCGTATATGGCGATCATGCAATCTGGCTTATCGAAATGGACCAACTCTACCGTGTGGATGAGCAAACCTTATTGAAAGAATTAATTCCATCTTTCACTGAGACAGCACGGAACCAGATGATTTATAGTTTATACTATTCAAAAGCGGGAGATGTCTGGGCAGGAACATTGAATGGCTTAATTCAGTACAACACTAAAAGTCAAACGTCCAAATTCCATAAAATTATTACAGGTACTGATGTTATTATCAGCAGCATTATTGAAGATTCTGAGGGAAACATCTGGAGCACTACCAACACTTCCACCCAGAAACTTACTCCATCAGGAGAGATGATCATTTTTCCTCTGGACAAAGACTTGCCATTGAAAAGCTTTTATTATGGCTGTGCCTCTCAATCCAAAGATGGTCATTTATTATTTGGTGGGGATAATGGTTACATTTCAATAGACCCATTCAAAGCTCTTCCTAATGACTATATCCCATCCACATACATTACATCCTTGCAAATCAATAATTCCAAAATCAATGTTGGAGACAGCCTAAATGGACACCCGGTACTCAATCAAGACATTAGTTTCACTAACGAAATAGAATTAGACTATGATCAGCGATCCATAACCCTGGAGTTCTCTTCGCTTCACTATTGGCAACCAAATATGAATGTCTATGCTTACCAGCTAGAGGGTGTAGACAATGATTGGAAGTATGTCTCCGGGAGAAAGAATTTTGCGGTTTACTCCAGCCTACAACCGGGTTCGTACACCTTTAATGTGAAAGGCAGCAACAATTTTGGCGTGCTATCTAATCAAATAGCTACTCTCTCTATTACGGTTCATCCCCCACTTCTTTTGAGCAGAACTTTCATTATCCTTTATATGATTCTGGCTGCGATAGCCACTTTCTTCGGATTACGATTTTATTCAGCCAGAGTAAAGCTTCAAAATGAACTTAAAGTGGCCAAACTACAAAAAGATCATGCAGAAGAACTGGAACATACCAAAGAGCAGTTCTTCACGAACATTTCACATGAATTAAGAACGCCTATAAGCTTAATTCTTCCCCCTATTCATGAAATCCAGCAACATGGCAAATTGGATGATCAAAGCAGAAAACTCATTGCACTTGCAGAGAAAAATAGCCTACGCTTACTCAAACTTGTCAATCAAATACTTGACTTCAACAAACTCGAAAGCGAAACGCTACAATTAAAACTGGCTCAAATTGAACTCGTTAGCTTTAGTAGAGAGGTATTTGACTTGTTTAAAGATCAAGCCACCAGGCATCACATTTCTTTTGAATTCAAGACACAACTTGAAAGCCAAACAGTATGGGTAGATGTAGAAAAGGTTGAAACCATTCTATTCAACTTACTCTCCAACGCATTCAAATTCACTCAAGACGGGGGAGAGATTATTTTAGAACTATATCAAGATACCTCTCAGTTCAGAGAAGGAGCATTGGTCATCTCTGTAGAGGATAATGGTATTGGCATTTCTGCCGAAGACCAAAAACACATTTTTGATCGATTCTACCAGGCAGAGGAAGGTAAAAGGTTGGACTCAAGCAGTGGCATTGGCTTGACACTTGCGGCCGAATATGTTGAGCTTCATCATGGCGAAATCACGGTACACTCAGCGATTGGCCGGGGGACCCAATTCAAAGTTATGCTACCAATTGGCCGATCGCATTTGCCTGTAGCCGAAACATCGGATAAACCTATTCAATTAACAGCCACCAGATCAATTTATCCTAAGACTGAGGTAAACAAGTCTTATTTACTTGATTTGGACACCGATAAACCAACCATCCTACTTGTGGAAGACAATCCAGATGTCATTGATTTTATCATAACAAGCCTGGAAGAAAAATACAACTTTGTCACTGCCACAAATGGAGCTGAAGGTCTGGAAAAAGCAAATAATTTTCTACCAGAACTAATTATTTCTGACATCATGATGCCAGTGATGGATGGGTTAGAATTTTGCAAACGCATTAAGAGCAATCCCAAAACAAGTCATATCACGCTGATCCTACTTACTGCTAAAAGCCTGGAATCTAACAAACTGGAAGGTATCAGACATGGTGCAGATGTCTATCTTACCAAACCTTTCGAAATCCCCTTACTCGATGCTCATATCAGCAATTTGATTGCTAGAAAAGAAGAATTAACCAATTATATCAAGACTGAATTTACGACCATTCATGACACTCCTGATAAACAGGAAAATCGTGATACGAAATTTCTAAAAAAGGTCATTGACCTGATCGAAGTAAATATTAGTGATCCTGATTTTGGCGTGGAGGAAATCAGCAAAGAAGTCGGCATGAGTAGTACCCATTTATATCGAAAGCTGAAAACACAAACCGGTCACTCAGCACAGGATATTATCAAAAAATATCGAGTTAAAAAGGCCTCTCTTCTATTAAAGAATAACGAAGGAAATGTTAGCGAGACGATGTACAAAGTAGGTTTCTCCAGTGCTTCCTATTTTTCTAAATGCTTCAAAGCGGAGTTTGGAATAACACCTAAGGAATATCAAAAGCAAAAGAATCCTTGAATTAACTAAAAAAATTTTATCAATTCCTCCGGCCGGAAAGTTGAATTAACAAATACTCCATTATCTGCCTGGTATCGACATAAGTAGTGAGGCGTTCCATAAACATCGAATACCTCCTTGATGTGAAGTTTGATCGCCGAATTCTTCGCCAAGAATACCTCTTCTCCAGCAATAAATGATTTTTTTCTTGTCTGAAACATGGTTAAAAAATTTCGTAATAAATCCAAGACATTTTGTTGAACTGAAATTGTTTTGAATAAACCCATTTTTATGACAATAAAAAAAGCTCAGAACCTATGTCCCGAGCTCATTACAAATTGTAAATAATCCCTTTAGAACAGAATAAGTAAAATAGTCAGCACCAATCCTGCCGCAGTAAAGTATAGCCCTTTCTTGAAAATGCTGGTACCCGGTGAGAACATCCAAAAAGACGAAATCACGAAAAACAGTAAAGACAATCCAAAGAATATATTCAGAAATGCCAATGGTCGACTGCTTTTCGCCTTGTGCAAATTTGTCATCCGGTCTAGTAGGTATGGTAACTCTTTTACCGTGTATGTCGCTTTACCAGTAGAAGTGTCAAAGCTGCCATTTTCAAAATAAGCAATACCATTCTCTATCTTATCTACTTTTAGACCTCTTATTCTTAGAGCTTCCCCCAAATTATCCACTGTAGTACCTGCTGGTAATTCCTTTTCTACCGTTTTTTCTTTTTTGAATGTGTCTGTATCTCTAAATACCAACACAATACCGCTGAGTGCATAAACAGCCATGATTCCCACCAAAAAAAATCCCAGATATCGGTGGTAAATTCTGAATTTCATATTCATCTTTTTTCTTTTTGATCTTAAAACTAAAGGTTATTATTCTATGATAACCACTTCCTTTCTCAGCTCACAAAAGTACTTTTTATGATCTTTTCTAAAAACAATTTGGAAACCAACAAAGTGACAGAAATCAATATTTATTTTCACTAACAAATCTAGAAGTATCAATCGGTCCATTATCCGAATGTTCACAATTGAAAGATTCTTGAAATACCATTCAGACCTAATGTCGCAAGAATGTCGGGTCAATGTCTTACCTTTTACTTGTTAGAAAATTGAATGAAGATTTCTATTGCAAAGATTTCGGATGGTTGAGCAAAAGAACATAGGAGACAGAATCATAACGCTAAGACAAGCTGCTGGGCTAACCCAGGAAGAACTGGCAGAGAAGAGCCAGATGTCGACTCGGACAATCCAGCGTATTGAATCGAATCAAGTGACTCCAAGAGCTTACACCTTACGTGTTTTATCTGAGGTTCTGCAAGAAGATTTATTCTCGGCAGAAGAGAGTTTGAGCACCCAACCGCGAAATCAGCATACCCTACTGTGGTATCTAATGGATTTATTCAATTTTAAAACCAACAAAATGCAAAAGATCTCAATTCTCAGCACAACGGTAGTTTCTATTTGTTTAGCCTTCTTTTTGATGTCAGGATCCAGTCCTACCAATGGTTTGGAGAAAGCTATCCTAATACCCCCTTCGAGTGGGTTATCTGTTCTCTATGATGATGAGAATAACCTTAAAACGATAGATGTTGTATTTAACAATCAACAGACTTTGGATAGCCTCATATCCATGAGAGACGATCTGAAAAACCTGGGTATAGAACTTTCTTATAGCAGCATGGAATTTACTGATGCCGGCACCATCAAGTCTCTGGGATACACGGTATCAGATGGCAAGTCTAAAGGATCTGCCAATATCATCCTCAATGATCTGGCTGTTCTGGGTTTTTACTTTGATTATACCAAATCGCGAAAAAGAGACTTCTGTGTGGGTGGATGTTGGACAATGGTGAATAACTAACCATCAAACACAATGGCTTACTGGTTGTTAGTATGATACCGACAACCAGTTTTCTATGAAAGAGCGATTCAAAAAGATATATCATTTTATCAAGCATATAATTCAGATTTTCAACGAACAGGATCCGGTCGTATACGCTGGAGCAATCGCCTTTTTTACGCTCTTTTCTTTACCATCCGTATTAATGATCATTATCCAATCACTAGGAACAGTGCTCAGTGAAGATGAGATCAGAAATCAACTGGCTAACCAAATATCAGGATTGATAGGTACTGCAAGCACTAAGGAAATTTTGACGATTGTAGAAAACAGAGGATGGGAGTACTCATCACTTATTGGCAACATTGTAGGAGTTATTTTCCTTTTTGTCAGTGCTACGGCTGTGTTCAATTTCATTCAGAAGGCTCTTAACTCCATTTGGAATGTTAAACCAAAACAAAAGAAAGTAGTAAAGCGATTCCTGATTGATCGATTGCTATCCTTTTCCATCATTATAGTCATTGGATTCTTATTGATGGTGACACTGGTGTTGGATGCCGCTTTGAGCATATTTAAAGACTTTCTATACGGTCTCATTACCAAAGACTTTGGAATCTACATTGTGGAAGCTGCCAATGTGATCATCTCTTTGCTAATCATCTCAGGAATATTTGCACTTGTTTTCAAGTTTTTACCAGATGCCAAACTCAAATGGAGAGATGTTTCGGTTGGCTCTTTGGTCACTGGAGCACTTTTCATGTTAGGGAAATTTGGGATTGGATTGATTCTATCCAACTCACAAATCACCTCCACTTATGGAGCAGCTGGATCCCTGGCAGGTATACTCGTATGGGTATTCTATTCCTCTATATTAGTTTTGATTGGAGCGATATTCACACGAGTTTATGCTGAGGAGATTGGCCACGATATCAAACCGCAGAGTCATGCGGTGTTGGTTAATCAACCAGAAAGTGAAACAGTAGATGCTTAACCGATTTTCTCAGGAGTACTACCACCTACCTTTTTCCAGCCTTGAGTCACGATTTTCTTGGTAAACACTTTGGTCACTGCGCTAATAACTCCTGTAGTGATGGAGAACAGAAGCACCTCTCTCAAATTGTAATCCTCGTGCTCTGGATTGTCAGTGAGCTCTTTGGACGTAATGGCTGTATAAGATTTAGAAACTGCCGACTTGATCAATGCAGCTCCGAGAAATGAGAACACAAAAACTGCCAGATTGAATTTGTTTTCATCTAATGTAGAATTGGATATTTGCTTCATAAGATCGTTGTTGGTTCAATAAATTAACTCAGTGAAGCAGGAATGGTTTGAATAGGGGGCGTTAGGATTGCCTATTTTGATCCCGTTAGAGGGAGCGCAAGTAAAAGCCCTAAGAGCTTTAATCAAAACCCAATATGGCCGAATTTATATTAGAAAAACCAATTTCAATTAGGGATTACCTGCGGTGATCCCAAGAGGGGGAGTCTCAAACAAAACCCTTCTCATTACATATCGAAGTTCCTTTTTCATTGTTATCCTCCCCTGAACAAGTTCAGCTCGTCCTAAAATGAAAAAACCCTGACAATTTTGTCAGGGTTTGGTTTGCAGAGGAAGAGGGATTACTCATACCCACAGGCATGCCGCACAACCCCTCGTGAATTCCGCTTCGCTTCATTTCGAACCGGTTCAAACCCATAAAGTGTAACAACAAAAAAGGTCAGCACTTTCGTACTGACCTTTATCAAGATGCAGAGGAAGAGGGATTCGAATCGCATCGGCGAACCGCCCCGGAACCTCGCGGTACAACGGCTTTCAAGAAATAGTGGAATAGTAGGTGTAGAAAAGACTTAATGTAGAGTCGGCTAAAACAAAAAAAGCTCGACATGATGTCGAGCTTTCAGCAGAGGAAGAGGGATTCGAACCCCCGGTACCTCGCGGTACAACGGTTTTCAAGACCGCCGCATTCGACCACTCTGCCATTCCTCTGTGTGATCTATACACCCTATTTGAGTGCTGCGTTTATCAATTTCCAGGATGTTTCACCCGAATTGGATCGCAAAAATAACGGATCAATTGAATCTACCAAACCCGCCACCAATATTTTATTAAATATTTCTAAGATTAGAGAACATTTTCTCTCCAACCTCAGTTTTTAAAATTCAAACCCCGTTGCCATGAGTATAGAAGCTACCTGGATCATGTTAGTACTCACCAATTTCTTTGGTGCAGTCATGATCTTTGTAACCTTGTATATTCTGAGAGCTGGCCGAAAGAAAAGAAAGCTTACCACCTACTCCAATCATCACACCAAGGAAGAAAACGGACCAACTCTGGAGTTGCCAGAAGGCGTGACCTTACCCAAATCAGAAACTAAAGCTTAATAACGACTCCTTTTTCGTAGCTTTCGAAAGCCGCATCAATCACCTGCATCACTAGTACCCCATCACTGGCCGTAACAGGTTCTGAGGCACCTTTTCTGATTGATTGATAAACTCCTTCATAGAAGTCCATATAGTTTCCTCTCTCCGTTGGGATCTGTCCTTTTCGGGTATCGATATGCAGAACACCTTTCTCATCAACTGACTCAATACCATACTCCTTACTGTCTGGTGTCATCCCAGCTTGCAGTTGGTCTTCCTGTACGTCTGCTCTGGATTTCAAAAAACTCCCTTTGGTTCCATATAAAATGAATCCAGGCAATTGGTCCTTAAAGAAATATCCTCCATGCACATGCACTCGTGTCTTTTCATACTTCAATAAGATATCAAAATAATCGTCTACCTCGGTTCCTTCACGGGTCATGCCAATATCCGCAAAAACGCTTTTTGGAGATCCAAACAAAGCAATCGCCTGATCGATGACATGCGCACCTAAATCTTTGATAATACCTGCTCCACTAGAGGGTTTCTCTTTGTGTGTTTTTGGACTGAGTTCTGGTCTCCAGCGATCAAAAGCAATCCTTGCCTCAACAATATCTCCGAGTTGACCAGTGGCTAGCAATCTCTTGACGGTTTTAAAATCACTATCGAACCTGCGGTTTTGAAAAACTGAAAGTTTTAACCCTTTGGCCTTAGCTAAATCTCTTAACTCCTCTGCCTCAGCCGTAGAACCTACAAATGCTTTTTCAACAACAGCATGTTTTCCAGCCTCCAACACCTTTTTGGTGTATTCGTAATGAGTGTAAGTTGGGGTGTTAACAATCACCAACTCAATCTGACCATCCTTCAGAATTTCTTCAATCGTACCAAATGACCTAACACCTGGATAGTGACCTTGAATGACCTGTTTAGATCTCTCCCAACTTCCCACCAAATGAAAGCCTGGATGCAAGTGGATAAACGGTGCGTGGAATACTCTTCCAGACATACCATAAGATAACAGGGCGGTTTGAATTGGCTCCATGATTTTGAACTTAATGACTTGTAACTATTTATAAATCAGATAGAAATGAGTATATTCTCAATGAAACAAAATAATTCTGTTTGATCGACAAATAAACCAGTTCCATCCATTTTTAGGTGATTCGGATTGTTTGCCAATCTAATTTTGAACTTGTATTAACTACCTGAAACAAATGTATAAAATTGAAGCCGACGTAGAAAAGAACCTTCTAATATTACACCTGGAAGGATTTATGAGCGATGACGAATTAAAAAAAGGATCACAAGAAGTCATTGACTGTGTGAGCGAATTAAAGCCTGGCTTTATCGTAATTAATGATATCGCCAAAATGAAGCCTGCCAGCCAGGAAGGAACAGAGTATATCAAGAAAGCGCAAATCCATGTTGCTCAAAATGGAGTTAGCAGGATTATTCGAGTTACTGATAATCCGATTTCTAAAATGCAAATGAGTAGAACCGCCAAGTCTGCTGGCTATATTGCTGAAGAAGCCAAATCAATGGATGAAGCACTAGAAATGGTCAACTTGTTGATTAAAGCATAAGCACACAAGAAACGACATTAAAAAAGGGCTTGAAATCAAGCCCTTTTTTGTTTTACTCTATTATTATTCGTTTACTTATTTGCTTTTTTTCTCCCTTCAATTGTATGATGTAAACTCCTTTATTCATTCCCATTGGAAGATTGAATTGCTCATTTCCTATTCCGGTTTTCTCCAGATATTTTCTACCAGACAGATCCATTAATACCATGTCTGCATGAGTCATTCCTGCGTCATCAAGATTTATACTGAATGCTGTCTTAACCGGATTAGGGTAAATAATGGATCGACTGGACAGTTGATCCTCAACTTGTGATCCCAATCTGGAACCTGAAACACTACCCCAGGTAAATACCTCCCAACCTCCAATGGAAGTTCTATCACACATCATATTGGTTTGTCCATTTTCTGAAGAAACATATTGATCCCCAAATCCCTTCAAGGCTACCGTATTACTCCCTTGATCTTCCCAGGTGAACGCTTCCCAGCCACTGATAGATGACGCATCGCAAGTCATAGCAGTTTGACCATTTCCCGAGGAAACATATAGACCATTTGATCCTTGAAGGGCGACCTGAGTACTCCCAACAGCAACAACGGTAAATTGCTCCCAACCGCCAACAGAAGCACGGTTGCAATTGATTCCGCCCTGACCATTCTCAGAAGAGACGTATTGATTGTTATTCCCTCGTAACCAGATGGTTTGACCAACTGGTGCTCCGCCACTGCCAACGGCCGTTATTTTAAACCAGTTGATATTGAATCCACCAGCAACTATTGCCAATGCTATATCCTGATCACCAGCATTCAAGCTCACTGTATGCGAAACAGTGGTCCAGTTTTGCCATCCACCAGTTGTAGAAATATTGACAGTTCCATAATCTGATCCTCCACCTAAAGATTCCAGACGCAAAGATCCACCACCACTTTGACTGGCTACTCGATAGTCAACTGTATAAGATCCTGATGTCGGAATATTCACTCGATAAGCCAACCAATCTCCAGCATCCAAATAACCCACATTCTCACCCCCGCCAGTATCAGTTGTGTTTTCGGTCTGAACACCTAACATATCGCAAAAACTCTCCGCTTCAATATTCGCTGAAATGGACTGAAAACTACCTGTACATCCAGAACTACTCGAGCTAGAGCAACCGCTGGTCAATGGCGCTGGTAAATCCTGGGTCACAGTAGCAATTGTATTCGTGTTTGGAATGCAATTCTGGAATTTGATTTGATCCAATACAGTTGCCATAGCACTCGCTCCATCGGTAGGATAGTTTCCTCCAATTCTCATCAGTGCCGCATTCTCCCCTACGTCGTGTCGCTTATAGGTCCAGTGACACCACCCAATCCCTGCATTATCCAACTTCACGATGTTTTGTCGCAGCCATTCATTGTTATTTTCTCCGGTTTCTCCTACCCAAACAGGTACATTATTATTGTCTCTGAAGGCAATCAGATTAGCCATTTTGTTGATCTGATTGGGATTGGAGTCTGCAACCCAATCATCTGCCGCATCAATCCAGTACCGATGAGCACTGTACACCAACCCCCAGTTGGGTGAGAATGTCCAAGGTTCCATGTAATCGTAATTGTTTCCCCATCCATTACCATGAACCATGATCATATGATTATCTCCATTATTCCTTATCGTGGTAATTAGTCGCTGAGATAGGTCATGAATGGCCTGACCTCCTCCAGGCACATTGTTAGGTTCATTTATCAGTTCATAAAAAGCGATACGAGGTTCATTCAGATATCTCTCAGAAATTCGATCCCAAAGCCTATCTGTCACATCCTGAAAAACAGAAAATTGCCACAGATTATTGGCATGAAAAATATCCGCAATGTTCTGATCACTACCCTGACCTCCTGGAGCAGCATGTAAGTCAAGCATCACATACATATCATTGGCCTCGCACCAATCGAGCAACTTATCGATGATCTGAAAACCTTCCAGATTTGCATCATTGAATAGCTGATTGTTATTGTACCAGGTTTGCAACGAGGCCTTGTAAGTATCATGACCATAATTGATATCGGTAATGACATTGTTACGAACTGCACGCTGGGCATCTGTTAGAAATAGTTCATAATGCATAGGTAAGCGCACACTATTGAATCCCAGGGAAGCGATGTAGTCAATATCTGCTTTTGTAATGAAGTTGTCACGCCATTGCTGATAGAAAGCTTCTACCTGAGCCATGGACTGTCCCTCATTCAAATACTGCAGTTTCATTTGCCAT
>CEPX01002585.1_pt1 | contig 11216 bp, 10 predicted proteins | sample 361361 | NCBI WGS metagenome assembly CEPX01 (sample SAMEA2619974, study PRJEB7988) | marine metagenome | biome: marine biome (ENVO:00000447); feature: mesopelagic zone (ENVO:00000213) & marine oxygen minimum zone (ENVO:01000065); material: "saline water (ENVO:00002010), including plankton...
CAGAGTACCACCAACAGGCAGTTGATCTCTTCTCACCGTTTAACCTTGAGTGGTGCACTTATTATCTGAATTCGGGGTTAACCAAGTAAATAGAGAGAAATTAGTTGCTCAAGCCTTTTCTTCATCTGTAGCTGATATAAGAGCTCTAATTGAAAATGAGCGAGCAATAATTACTTCTTTATGTTCTTTTGGGAAAGACTCGACAGTTACATTGATAATTGTGATGGAGGCTTATCGCCAAGCTATTGCAGCAAATACCATTGAACCAGAGCGCCCATTGATCGTTTCGACAGTTAATACAAAAGCAGAAGCGATACCTATGCAAATGTTTGTTAACTATGCCAGTAAGAGAATGCTTGAATATGCTAAGTCTGTAGGTATCAATATTCAGTTTCAATTAGTCCAACCTTCATTGAATAATGAATTCTTCATTAGATACGTTGGTGGCCAGAAAATTCCAGCAACACCAACCCGCTCTGGTGATTGCTCAGTAATTTTAAAGGTTAACCCGAACGAGCAATTTGTTAGCTCCCTTGTGGAGTCTATTAGGCACTCAAAGAAGTATGGCAATTATGCTAGTTCACCAATTGTTTCTTGCTTAGGTTCTAGGGAAAAAGAGTCTTCGCGTAGGTCAAAGAATATGGAGCGCCACAATATAAAAGGTAAGCCTGCAGAAGATTTAATGAACTCAATGACATCATAGTCTATTGGAAACTCAAAAGTCTACAATTATGCTCCAATTCGTGACTGGGAGACTGATGATGTATTTCTTTTGCTCAGCTTGGCTGGTTCAAAGCCACTACAAAGACCTTGCTATGACATACCAGGTTTCTTATCAAACTTTGGTCTTTTAATCGAGATATACGGTAATGGTACAAGTGAGACTTGCGAAATTGCTACAGGGCAAAGTGGTGGGGCAGGTTGCAATGGCAAAGCACGCTATGGGTGCTCTATTTGTACTATTGTTTCAAAGCAAGATAAAACAGCTACTAACCTTGCAAAGTTGAAACGTTGGGAAGTGCTTGGTGTAGTAAATACATTAAGGCTAAGAGATTGGCTATTTAGAATTAGCTCTAACATGAGTGAGCGAGCGCTCCACGCTCGGGCGTTTGATCCTGTTGGGTATAATCGTGTTGCAATGCAGCCGAATACTTTAAAACCCAAGCATTTAGATAAAATTGTACGGTACGCCTGCCAGCTAACACAAGAAAGCATTTCTCATTCGGAGCGTTTCAAGTCTTTAGTAGAGCAGGGGAGAGAAGCAGAGTATGAAGGTGTTCAGTGTATTCAAAACGATGTAACTCTACCACCTAAAATAAAGAAAGCTTTTTTAGAAATGTATAAAGAAGCTTTACTAAACCCTCAGAATCTTAACTACTACTTTAGTGAAGTACATGCAGTACTTTTATCTTTTCGGTGGTCTTTGGATGGTATCGGAGCAGCACCATTTAGGCTTTTAGCGATTTGGAAACAGATTGAGCAAGGAAAAGGGTGGATACCATACCCAAAATTAAATAGTGAGATGAGTGACGCTGATATCGGTAATATTCAAGGTTATGAGGCTTTACCTGAAGCTGTGATGATGCCAGTGTTAAGAGATGAAGACGCCCATAAGCATGTATTTGATCACGTATCATTGATAGACCTTTGGACCCGCCCTTTAGTTGCAAGTGATATTTTTGATGAAGATATGAATTGTACTATCGAAAGAGGCTCAAACAACTCCGCTAATGTCACGGCTATTTATGACCTCAATATATCAGCGGGTAAATTGGATGACGCTTTATCAACAGCAATGACGGTTGATGGTGTAGTTTCTTTACATAAACCAACAATCAAAAAAGTTCTATTTGAAGGAAAGGTTGTCTCTGGCAAGCTTTTAGAGCTGATATTGAATACAGGATTAGAGAATAAAATTGATAGTTACTGTATTCGAAAGTCTTTTGGTGTCGGTTCCAGACTTTGAGCTTAATTTTGAAATGTTTAACAATCTTGTTGGTGAGAGAAAGTTAACTCGTAGCTTAAAGTACTTTGAGAAAACCAATTTAATTACCGGATACAGTGAAAGCGCTAGAAAAGTACCTGCAAAAATCAATTTTACTCAACGAGTATCTAGGGTTAATAGAAAAAAATATCACGTGGCAATACAAGAATTGTGTTTTATCCATTAAGTGTAGATAGCCGGTATCATCAAGCACATAAGCAGGAAAAAGAGATGTTCAAGCTTTGCTTTGATACTCATACGCAAAAGCTGGTATCAATGTATGATAAAGACTTCCAGAACAGTGATGAAGCGCGAGAAAACATCTTCATCTCACAAGAAACCGTAGCTTGCTGGAAAGAAGCTGGAGGACTTGATAGGGCGCTTGAGCTGCATAACGACTATATGCATAGATTAATTAAGTACCGCCATATTCGAAAGTCTAATAAATATGACGTTAGAAAGTACCCAGGCACGCAAGCTGCTGAACTTTTGATTACAGAGGGTGGTGTTACTATTGAGCGAAAGTATCTATCTCAATTTCAATTCTTGCTAAAGCGCACTCAAATAATGGATTCGCTTTCTATGTTTAAGTACCATTCAATGCCAATTGACGTTGTCAAAGCCTCTGAAGGCGCTATAGCTATGAGCCAGCATAGAAGAGATAAAGCTGAGGTTCTTAACGTTATCCGTAAGTACAGAAACCAGCAAAGGGGAAATGCTAGATCAAATCTCCTAAGTTTTGACGTTAACATTGAAGAAACACTTAACGCTCTAGATGAAAATGTAAGCATCGTAATCAATGAATCAATTCATAAGCAAAACCTACATCTTCTTAAAGCTGAGTTTAATACTCATTCAGTATCAACACATGACCTTTAGAGACAAAGTATCTGCTAAGTCTGAGTTCTCTCGTTTAGTTCATGGCGCTATTGGATCTAATGTAGATAAATGGGTGTTAAATGAATGGAACCCGCGACTTGATACGCTAGCGCGTTTCAATCAGCTCAAAAGAATATTAATAGTACATCTGCTTTGTTTGATGATGCAGTTACAACCATCAACAAAGTCAATGATACCGGTGCACATAAGGTGGTAGCAAAAATGACTTTTGCCCAAAGGCTGGCATTGTTAAGTTAATTTTTTCAACATGAGCGCAAAATTCATCTGTTGATATTGTCGAAAAACCTTCAATTATAAAAGGTTTGAAAATGGCATCGACAGAAAAAGCAGCTGAATTAATGTTAGAGACAGGTAAGTTTTATACAGCCCAATCTCTCGGGAAAGCACTTTCTATTTCAGCAAATAAAGCGAGTGCACTTCTATATAACATCCGTACAACCAATAAGTATAAGACGGTTGATACTGGTGTCCCGAATAGCAAAGTAAAAGTGGTTGCTATATATGGCAGAAAATCCAGCATGAGAAGTTTACAAAAACAAGCTTTGCTGTTTGCCAGACCACCTATGCTTGCAAATGAATGAACTATTTGGAGGGCCTTATGTTATCAGTAAATGATGCAGCCGAATATATGCTTGAAAATGGAGAATACTTCACAGTAAAAAACTTGCTAAGCACTTTGATGTAAGTACCCGTAGAGCTTCAAGTTGGTTAGCGATTATCAAGAATGATGTTTAAGTATTGTACAGCAAATTGGGGGGAGTCGGTTAAGCTACTTGGCGTTGGGGATAGAAAAGTTTCTTTGTAGCAATTACAGAAAAAGGCATTAATGTTTGAAAGACCGAAAATTCCAATCGGCGACTAATTATCCTTAAAGAATAAGCTACATAATTTATTGTTATGTTAAATTGAGATTAGCTTGCAATGTTATGTAGGTTTTTGTTAGTTTTACAGTAATAGCGTCTTTTTATTTAGAATGTTAATTGAACATAAAAATAAAATGTTAAATTTGACTAGCGTTTATTGTGATTTCTAGTATTTTATTTCTAAACTATTGGTTCTTAATACTCAAATTTTGAGTTAACTCTAAAAAGGGAAGCTACCTAATGTGGTTTACAAATAAAAAATTGTTATCTGAGATAGCTTATCTAAAAGAGCAAACTGCTGAGTATGAAAATATTAAGCAGGAACTGAAAGAAGAGATGCTGTATTTTTTATTAAGTAAAAGTGGGCACATCTTAGAAGCAAATCATCGTTTTGCTGCAGCAATCGAAACTGAAGTTGAGGATCTAAAAGGAGCAAGCATTGAAAGCTTGATCTTAAAAAAGTCATTAAATAAACCTCATACACAAAAATTCTTGTCTGCACTTAAGAAAACTAACCATTGGCATGGTGCTTTACAGTTAAAAACGAAAACTGACAGAGAGTTGTGGCTTAGAAGTATTGTTCAACCTGTAAATGATGATATAGCTGTTTTTTCATCTGAACTCACTCGCACTATCTCTCATTCGAGAGACAAAGAAGATATGCTTGCTGCTCTTAGTCGTTCATCAGCTGTAATCGAGTTTACACTAGATGGGATAATTCTGAGTGCTAACGATAATTTTTTAAATGCAATGGGGTACTCTAAAAGCCAAGTACTAGGTAAGCACCATAGTATCTTTTGCACTCCAGAAGAGGCAAATTCAAATTCTTATAGAGAGTTTTGGTCAGAGTTAAAATGTGGTCGCTTCATCTCTGATCGTTTTAAAAGAATAGATAGTTACGGCAATGAAGTATGGCTTGAAGCTTCTTATAACCCTATCCATGACGAAAATGGAGATTTATATAAAGTTGCTAAGTTCGCGACTGTCATTACAGAACAAATGAAAAGAGAGCAAGCTATTTCAGAAACAGCTGGCATTGCCTATGATATCTCAAAACAAACAGACTCTGATGCAGAAAATGGTTTAGGTGTTGTAAAGCAAGCCATCTCAACTATGAATGCGCTTTCTAAGAAACTTGAAACTGCGAGCGAAGGCATTAATAAACTTGATGTACAATCAGCAAAAGTCTCTCAGTTGGTTGAAAGTATTAAAGGAATAGCAGATCAAACTAACTTATTAGCACTTAATGCTGCAATTGAGGCAGCAAGAGCCGGAGAACAAGGACGTGGTTTCTCAGTTGTTGCAGACGAAGTAAGACAATTAGCATCAAGAACGAGCTTAGCTACAGAGCAGATAATTAGTGTAGTTGCTGAAAACAAACTACTAACACAGGACGCTGTTACTCAAATTGAAGCTAGTTTAGTAGAAGCCAAAGAAGCTTTGGATTTATCTAATAGTGCAGGTAATATTATCGATGATATTCAAAAAGGCGCAAAAGAAGTCGTTGAGGCTGTAGGCCAATTTAAAACAAACCTTTAATTTAGCTATCACAATTTGAAAGAGACTGAATACTACGACTAAAACAAGTCAGTCTCTGTTATAAATTTCTCTATCGAGTATGGCAAAGCGAGCAACAATGCTTACACCCGTCGACATTTGAATATTTGCTTTCTCTACTGCATCTTTGCAACTATGAAAGAAACCTAAATAAGTGCGGTCTGTTATCAAGTTGAAGTACGGGCATGACTCTGTATGTACCTCATGTTCACCTGTGTTTTGGGCGTTATCGTTAATGTAATAGTGTTCCAAAATTTCTCCTTAAATTATCCATTTTGTTTTATTACATAGTTAATATGTATTACTTACACATTAAGTAAAAACTAGCTAATAATTCCAAAAGCACCAGTTTAATATACAAAAAAATAATATTTTAAGACTAATAAAAAAGTGTGTCGCAAATTTGGTGTTTTAGCGTTATTGTTAGTAGGTACAAAGTATTGAGGGGACCCTTAATGGACAATTGCAGTGTTCTTATCATAGATGATGAAGAGATTAATACCTTACAGTTAGAACATGCTTTAGACGGAGTCGGAAATATTTCAACTTCTAATAACAGCTCTGAAGCAATACAGCTGATTGAAAAAACTAAACCAGACATTTTAATCCTTGATTTAGAAATGCCTACAGTAAGTGGTTTTGACATTTTAGAAGTGATACAGCAAAAGCCAACTCTGGCACATATTAGAACTGTTGTTATTACGTCTCACAGCGATCCTGCGACTGAAGAAAAAGCCTTATCTTTAGGTGCGATAGACTTTATTTCTAAACCGCTAAACCTCAGACTCTGTCGAATTCGTATTGAAAATCATATAAAAATCAAAACGCAAGAAAAAGTATTACAGCTAACACAAGAAGAACTATTTGCTGAAAAAGAGCAGTTGAGAATTACGATAGATTCGATTGCGGATGCAGTTATTTCTACGGATAAAAACGCAAATATTGTGTACATGAACCCTGTAGCACAAAGACTAACAGGGTGGTCACAAACTGCGGCGAAAGGTCGCCATATTGAAGAAGTCATGAAGTTATGCGATGCGACAACTAAAAAACCGTCGATTAACCCTCTATCTGTTGCATTAAAAGAAAATAGACCTGTCGCTATGGCTTTAAATACGCAACTAATAAGTAAGCAAGGAATTGAACATCGAGTCGAAGACAGTGCCGCTCCAATTCTTGATAAAAACCATAATCAATGTGGTGCTGTTATGGTGTTTCAAGATGTAAGCGAAGCTTTAGCTATGTCGATGCAAATGACATATCTATCTCATCATGACCAATTAACATCACTACCAAATAGAGTATTACTTCACGATAGGCTCACGCAAGGTATCGCCCGAGCAGAATTCAATGATACTAAGTTAAGTTTAATGTTACTTGACCTAGATAAATTTAAATTTATTAATGATGCATTAGGGCACCATGTCGGTGATGAGATAATTGCCCATATTGGTCACAGCTTGGACCGATTCGCATGTAATGATATTACAGTTGCACGTGTCGGTGGAGATGAGTTCGCACTCGTCGTTCCTCATACTTTTAACTCATTAAGTCTAGAGCCGCTAATCACTCAAGTGCTAAACGTTATTAGTAAGCCTTTTAGGTCAGGTGGTGAGCAGCATGTCCTTTCAGCAAGTTTAGGTATAAGTGTGTACCCTGATGATGCTTCGAGTGTTGAAGAAATGCTTCGTCATGCAGACTCAGCAATGTATAAAGCAAAAAAAGAATCTGCTAATAGTTATTTCTACTTTAGTGATGATTTACAAGTTGAAATGAATAGGCGTCTTGAGGTTGGAAATAAGTTAAGAAAAGCGCTCGATGCGAATGACCTCGATGTTCACTATCAGCCTAAATATGATTTAAACACTGACACACTGATTGGTGTAGAAAGCTTGGTTCGTTTAAAAGATGGGCAAGGTGGCTTTATTTCTCCTGTTCACTTTATTGAGTATGCAGAAGAAACGGGGCTTATTTTTCGCTTAGGAGAACAAGTTCTTGAAAAGAGCTGTATTGCAGCGAAAACTTGGCTTGATAAAGGTCTGCCTATTAAAGTAGCAGTAAATATATCTGCTAAACAATTCACAGATACTAAACTTGTAGACACTGTCGCCGAAATTCTTGAAAGAACCCAATTACCAAGTCGTTATTTAGAGTTAGAAGTGACAGAGTCGGCCTTGATTGAAAATTTTGATTATACTGTAAGTCAATTAAAGCTTATCTCTGGTATGGGGGTCAGTATTGCTCTTGACGACTTTGGAACTGGGTATTCCAGCCTTTCATATTTAAGGATGTTCCCATTGGATGTGCTAAAAATAGATCGGTCTTTTGTGCGTGATATGCTTGTTGATGCTCAAGCATTTAATATTGTTACTGCTATAATTGAACTGGCTCACTCTTTAAAACTCCAAATTGTGGCTGAAGGGATAGAAACTTCTGAGCAAAAAGACAGACTGCAAGAACTTGGCTGTCAAATAGGCCAAGGTTATTTACTTAGTAAGCCATTGAACTTCGACAACGCTGATAAACTAATTCAAACCAGTAAAGCTGAAGGAATATTATGTTCTTAAGTCTAAAGCCATTATCACAGTGTAAAGTATTCATTGTTGATGATGATGAGATGGCCAGGTTAAGTCTAGGTGTTATTTTAGAAGATCATTTTTTCGTGGATGCATACTCTTCTGGTCAGGCTGTTTTAGAAGCATGTGAGGATTTACTTCCAGATTTGATTTTACTAGATATTAATTTACCGGATATAAGTGGTCTGGATATATGTAGGCGACTTAAGGCTAAAGCTACATTCGAAAATATCCCAATAATTTTCATCACTTCGAATTACGATACAGGGTGTCAAAATGCATGCTGGGAAGCCGGAGCTACCGATTTTATTGGTAAACCCATCACAGCATCCACGTTGATACATCGTACAAAAAATCACTTAGAGAATAAGCTTCGATTAGAAAAACTAATAGAGCTTACCTATAAAGATCCATTGACAGGCTTATTTAATCGGCACTATTTAGACCTTGAAGTTGCTAATGTTTTTAAACAAACTTCAAGAGAGAAGAAACCGTTCAGTTTGCTAATGCTTGATCTAGATTTCTTTAAGTTATACAACGATCAATACGGGCACCTGCAAGGAGATGCTTGCTTGAAACTAATTGCTGATGTTATTGAGCGTTCTATTCAACGACCTCAAGATATAGCAATACGATATGGTGGCGAGGAGTTTCTTATCATACTGCCATACACTGACTTCGAAGGTGTTAAATTCATATGTGACCGTATATCAACTGAGCTTGAGACGATTAATATCCCGCATGTTAAGTCTATTTGGGGCCGCGCGACAGTCAGTATCGGTGGGGTTATCTATGAGCATCAAAATAAGGTGAGCTTTAATGAGCTAATTAATTGCGCAGATAAGGCGCTTTATGCGGCTAAAAGTGATGGGCGAAACTGTTTTAGGCTTAGTTTTTGTGATTGATTTAGGCTTTTCTTACTGCTTTTTGTAGAAATCTCAGGAACATAGCCTATACTTATGAGATTGTTAACTTACCAAGAAATACAATGGAACATTCCCAAAAGCGTCGAGATTTTCTAAAAACACTCGGTGTTGGTGCTGCAGCATCAACACTTGCGTTTAAAGCCCCTTATGTTTTTGCAAAGAACAAAGTAACCCTTCGTGTAATGGGAACACATGTTACGTTGCAAGAAGAGCTTAGACAGAGAGCAATACGCGAGCTAGGTATAAACATCGAGTTTACGCCTATGGGGAGTGCCGCCGTTTTACAAAAAGCAGCAGCAGACCCTAGTTCTTTTGATTTGTTTGAGCAATGGTCTGACTCTATTAATATTTTGTGGCAAGCAGATGCAATTCAGCCAATCGAGGTTGATAGACTCGTTTATTGGGATGAAATAAACCCACTTACCAAGACTGGCAAAATTGTACCAGATGCAAAGTTAGGCGCAGGCGATTCACCAAACAAGCTGCTTTATGCACAGGCAGATGGTTCGTTAGGAGCAACACCATCCAAATTAATTAGCTTCATGCCATTTGTACATAATGTCGATTCATTTGGCTATAACACGAATGTTATTGAAAAAGGTATCCCTTACGAAACAGAATCTTGGGCATGGCTATTAGATGAAAAGAATAAAGGGAAAGTAGCCTTAGTTAATGCACCAACAATAGGTATTTTTGACGCTGCTCTAGCTGCTCAAGCTAAAGGATTAATGAAATTTAATGATTTCGGCAATATGACTATTGCCGAGATTGACCAATTATTTGCCATTTTATTTGAAAAGAAACGGCAAGGTCATTTTTCAGGTTTTTGGACTTCGGTTCCGCAATCTGTTGATTTTATGAAAATGAACCGAGTGACCATTCAAAGTATGTTCTCACCAGGGGTCAGTGCGCTAAATGGGCTAGGCATTCCAGTAACTTATGCATCGCCAAAAGAAGGGTACAGAGCATGGCATGGAGTTATGTGTTTATCAAAAAATACGCATGGGCATGTTAAGGATGCTGCGTATGAGTATATGAACTGGTGGTTATCCGGCTACCCAGGCGCATTTATAGCAAGGCAAGGATATTACATTTCTAACCCTAGCCGAAGCCAACCGCTTATGTCGAAACCTGAGTGGAACTATTGGTATGAAGGACAAGAAGCATCAACTGACTTGAAGGGAACGGATGGTAAAGTATCTGTTAAAGCTGGCGAAGTAAGGGATGGTGGCAGCTATATTAAACGCTTTTCAAACATCGCTGTTTGGAATACCGTGATGCCAAATTATGACTACAGTTTAGATAAGTGGTATGAACTACTTAATGCATAAGGAAGTAATTTGTTGAGCTTTTTTTCAAAATCTCTTGCTGCCAAAATGTCACTAGCGATGGTACTTGTCTTAATCGCCATGAGTGTTAGTTATTTGATTATGAATCAAAGGCTGAAAACCATCGAAGACTCTTTCAGTGATATCGCTAGCATTAGTAATTATTCGGTAGATATTTTAAAAATCAATAAAGATATTGTTGAGATGCAAAGGGATATCTCAGTTTACGGAGCATCAGGTAGTGCCCCCGTTTTTAAAAAAATAATGGTAAATTTTGAAAGTATTGAAAGTCGATTAGCTGAAATTACTTTAAAAAATACTGTAGGAAGAACGAAAGCTCACATAAATGGAATGACGCAGCTAGTAAGTCGTTATGGTGATAATTTAAAAGTATTGAAACTTCGCTTTACACAACGAAATAACTTAATTGAAAAAGAGTTACCCCAAATTTATCTGAATGCAGTTTTACTTCTTGACGATTTGAAAACAAAGACGATTAATACAGATGATAAGTTGCTAATTGCCGAATACCTTAATCTTTGGCATGTGCTGCATCATGATGCAATTCAATTTTTAACAAAAAAAGAGTATGCCAAAAGAGCATCCGTTGAAAAAATACTGGATACGTTATCTGAAAATGGAGCTGATAATACTAAATTTGAAAAAATGCTCAATTTCGTAAGCCATTATCGGGTGGTTTTTTCAAAAAGTGTTCAAGCTAATCGAAACTATTTGAGCTTAGTTAATGTTGTTATGGCAGGCGATGCAATTGAATTTAGTACGCTTGCAAATAGCTTAAGGGAAGATTCGTTAACTCAACTAAAACAAATAAAACGGAATGCACAACAAGCGGTTACAATGACAGAGAGCATTTTAAATGTACTTGCTTTAATGGTTGTTATATACATTGTCGCTCTATCTTTATTTTTTCACCTGCAAATTACACGTGGGATAAAACGCTTAACAAATAGCTTCACACATTTCTTAGATGGAGATTTGGAAGCACCGATTTATGATTTAAAACGAAAGGATGAAATTGGCCTTGTTGATCAAATGCAGCTCTCTAACAAATTCACTTAACT
>CEPX01025392.1_pt1 | contig 11212 bp, 10 predicted proteins | sample 361361 | NCBI WGS metagenome assembly CEPX01 (sample SAMEA2619974, study PRJEB7988) | marine metagenome | biome: marine biome (ENVO:00000447); feature: mesopelagic zone (ENVO:00000213) & marine oxygen minimum zone (ENVO:01000065); material: "saline water (ENVO:00002010), including plankton...
CTCATAGTTCCGGAAATGGAATTTCAAAAGGCAAAAAAATCAATGATAAGGAAAGTTTATTCAATGGATAAAAAGAAATTTTTTGAATCCGTGCACCCTATAATTAAAAGAAATAAAATAAAATTGGGGAAGATAGCAATAGACAACAGCAATTTTACATTAAATGCTTATAAATATTTTAAAAAGCAGTTCAAGGGAGCAAAAACAAAGGATGTTTCTTTAGACTGTCTAAAACTGAGGCAGATTAAGACGGCAAAAGAGATACAAATAATTAAGAAAGCGTTTAATTATGGAGATAAAATATTGAAAAAAGCGTTAAATAATTTTAAAGATTTCAAAACTGAATCTCAAGCGGCTGCTTTTCTTGAATATGAGTCGAAAAAACTTGGATTGGGGATGTCTTTTCCGCCAATTGTTGCTTCAGGAAGCAATGGAAGCGTGCCGCATTATGAGCCAAGGAATACAAAACTAAAAAAAGGCTTTTGTATGATAGATTTTGGTGTAAAGTATAAAGGCTATTGCACAGATATAACGAGAACGGTATACTTAGGAAGTCCACGCGATAAAGAAAAAAAAGTCTACAATTTCTTACTCAATATACAAAACGGTATTATCAAAGAAATAAAAATGGATGACTCCTGTAGCAAGATATATGGGAACTGTTTAAAAAGCATGAAAAATTATTCGAAATATTTCATTCATGGGCTGGGTCATGGTATTGGGGTGGAAATCCATGAGTTGCCTAATTTAACTTTAAACTCAAAAGATAAAATAACAGAAAATATGGTTTTCACAATAGAGCCCGGAATTTACGTACCAAAACTATTTGGAATACGGATTGAGGATACAATGCTAATGAAGAAAAAACCTTTAGTTTTGACTAAAGTGACGAAAGATTTATTAATTGTTTAAAAATACATTTTTTTATGAAATACGACGAAAAGAAGTTTTATTCTTCTGTAGATGAATATAAAAGGATCCTAGGTAATGTTAAATCTAAATCTTTTTTAGTGGTTTTTGATGTAAGAAATAAAAATGCTTTTTTTTCTATTGCCCCTTTGTCCAGGGCAATACACGAATTAGGTGCTGATATGAATGTCTTGGGGATAGACAAGAAATCAGAGTCGTTAGATGCCTTAAAGGATGTATGGAAGGTTTTCAGACAAAACAAAAATAAGAAATCAGAAGCACTTATGGATTTCATAGAGGAAACAGAAAAAAAGACAAAAGGAAAATTTATAAGTTTATTTGAAGGTCCGGATTTTACTTTGGAAGCCAAGGAATTTGGTTTTGAAGGGCATTTTACCTTGCCATTTAAGGATGGGTGGTTTAAGCAGCATAGGAGTGAAGAATTAAATGAAACTTGCAAAAAAATATGGAAAGAGGTCTATAATTTAAAGAATAATGAAAAAGTTGCTGTTGGTTTTGCTTTAGTTCAAAAAGAGGATATGCTCGGGCATCCATTAGAGGATTATCTTGATTCTTATGCTATTGTGTGGCACATGAAACTTAATTGTAATGCTGCCGCTACAATGGGAGCCTACACCCAAGCAAAGTCTATGCTTCATAATAGTGAAAAAATCTCAGAGTTAAGAACTACATTGTTGGGTTGTGAGCTATGCAAAAATGTAGATGAGCCTGTTTTTAAAAAATACAAAAAATTGTCAGGATTGTTAAATTTAGGAAGAATCACAGTTATTGATGCTTCATTTTTTGTAGTAGGGAAGGGGTATTCTGGCAAGCATATTTTTGGAGAGGGTATTGGCTACCCTTGTTTAAATAAAAAGACAAGGTGGCAGAGCCCGGGGCAGATGGTATACAAGCTTGATTTTTATCCCCAAACAGAATTAGATGATCGAGACCCATTAGCAAGAGTTGGATTTACTGAAACTCTGCCAATCAAGGTTTTCATTGAAACGTGCAATATTGACTGGGAAAAAATGAGAGAAAGAAATTATAAAATTAAAGAAATTGCCGATAAGTGTAAAGCAATCAGGGTTGTTGGAGAAAATATCGATGGTTTTAAGACGAATTTTGAAGTGGGATTGGTTAAAAGAGATGGCGTTCATAGATGGGTAAGAACCTCTGATACTGATGTCAGGGAAAAGATTAATTCTGAGTTTTTGAAAAGGACCGGAATAAAGGCAGGAACAATGGCCAATTTGCCTGGGGGAGAGGCTTTTGTAACTCCAGAATATGTCAAGGGCACTATTGTGGGAGATGTTGTCATAAGCATTGACCAAAGTTATTTATTGTCCGATAAAGATCCTTTGGTGATAAAATCTGATGGCAAGAAGTATAAGATAATTTCTGGTCCTAAAGATATAATAAAGAAGCTACAAGAGAAAAAGAAAGAAGCCTGGGAGATGATATTAAATCAGGAGAGGTTCAAGAGCCAGCCACAGGAAATTGTTGATTTGAAAAAGAGAAACTTCAACATGATAAATGAGTTTGCAATAAATACAAATCCCAGCGCAAGGCTATGTGACTATCTTATTGTTAATGAGAAGATAGCAAGAATGATTCATATTGCGCTAGGAAGTGGTTTTGAGCCAGACAGGGCAACAGAATACCATACAGATATTGTTATTAATTCGCCAAGGCAGAAAATGGATATTCATGGTGTTGATGAAAAAGGCAACAAATATTGGATTATAAAGAAGGGAGAATTTGTTGTTTAGGCTAAAATGATCAAGTCTGTCAACATTGTTCTTAAAAAATGCCTGAATCTGAAAAAAAATGAAAAATTATTGATAGTTACGGATTCTAAGTTGTATTCTATAGCAAAGCTGTTTTTTGATGCTGCAAATAAAATTACCCCTAGTGTAAAATTGATTAAAATTCCTATCCCGAAAGTTAATGGAACTGAACCACCTAAAGAAATAGCAAAGGAGATGCTAAAATATGATGTTGAGCTTCTTATAACAACTAAATCTTTAAGCCATACAAAAGCAAGGAAAAATGCGTGTGATGAGGGTGCAAGGATAGTTACAATGCCCGGGATTACAAAAGGCATTATTAGCAGAACATTGGACATAAATTACAACAAATTAGAAAAAATAAATAATAAGATTGCAGGTATAATTGATAAAGGTAAAGCTGTTAGAATAAGAACAAATTTAGGAACCAGTATTAGTTTTAGTATCGGGGGGAGGAAAGCCTTTGGGAATGATCTTGGATTGTTTAAAAAAAAAGGCTCTTTTGGAAACCTTCCTACTGGGGAGATATTTGTTGCTCCGGTTGAAGGGACTGCTGAAGGTATTTTTATTGCTGATGCTTCTTTTGCAGATATCGGCAAACTAAATAACCCAATAAAAATTTATGTTAGGAAAGGTTATGCTGTAAAATTTATCGGTGAAAAGGCAAAAAAGCTTTTGGATTTGTTAAATTCTGTTGGTAGAGGATCAAGAAATATTGCAGAGTTTGGTATAGGTACTAATGAGAAGGCAAGGATTGCCGGCAATATTCTGGAGGATGAGAAAGTCAAAGGGACGTGCCATATCGCTCTAGGAAATAATGATGGTTTTGGCGGTAAAGTAAATGTGCATCTGCATCTTGATGGTATTATTAGGAATCCGAGCATATGGGTTGATGGAAAGAAGATTATGAAAAATGGAAGATTCCTAATTTCATAGAGATTTCGATTTTCTGACATGCCAAAAATAACTTTCTTTATTTTTTGTGTATAATCCAAAAGTTTTTAAATACGAAAGGGGATAAATATAGTATGACCACAAAAGATAAGAATATTTTTGATAGTGTATTGTATAGCTATAGCGCAGATACAAACCAGATTAATGAAGATAACAGAATTCTTAAGGAAACTATTAATAAGTTAAATGAAGAAGTTAATATGCTCAAAACTCCACCCCTGATGGTTGCCGAAGTCAGAAATGTTTTTGGAAAAGAAGCCCTTATAAGGTTGCCAAACGGAAACCAGTTTTATGTTACTATTTCTACCGAATGTAAAAAACTCAGACCAGGAGATGTAGTTTTGACAGACCAGAAGAACCTGACAATAATCAAAAAAATACCAATCACAAGGAAGTTTGATATAGAGAGTTTTGTTATAGTGGAAAAGCCAAATGTTTCCTGGGAAGATATAGGCGGTCTAGACATTCCGGTCAGAGAAATAAAAGAAGTTGTTGAGCTTCCGTTGAAAAAGCCGGAGATGTTCAGGAAGGTTGGCATTACGCCACCAAAAGGAATTTTGCTTTATGGAACACCAGGAACAGGAAAGACATTGCTGGCTAAGGCAGTTGCATCATCCACAAATTCTACATTTATCCAAATTGTTGCTTCAGAGCTTGTTCAAAAATTTATTGGGGAGGGAGCAAAACTGGTAAAGGAAATATTTGAGCTTGCAAGAAAAAAAGCTCCTTCCATCATATTTATTGATGAGATTGATGCTTTGGCTGCTAAACGAATCGAAATGGGGACTAGCGGGGAAAGAGAAGTCAGCAGGACTTTCATGCAGCTTCTTGCAGAAATAGATGGTTTTAATCCTCTTGATAATGTTAAGGTTATTGGTGCTACAAACAGGAAAGATATTTTAGATCCTGCTGTAATAAGGCCAGGAAGGTTGGATAGGCTTATACATATACCCTTACCAAAGATTGAAGGCAGATTAGATATTTTAAAGATACATTCCAGAAATATGAGTCTAAGTGCAGATGTTGATTTGAACAATATGGCTTTTCTGATGGAAGATTTGTGTGGGGCTGAAATAAAAGCAGTCTGCACAGAAGCAGGGTATTTTGCGATAAGAGAAAATAGAACTAAAATAATAAAGAATGATTTCTTAAAAGGAATAGATAAAGTGAAGCAGGAAGAGCAGATAGAAGGGCAGGATTATATGAAGATGTTCGGCTAAAGTTGAATGGTCAAAATTTGTGATTCGCTAAAAAATCGCACTACTATTTTTGTGCCCCAGAAATGGTTTGTATTTCTGCAGTCTGTGTCTGTTTGGATAGTTCTTAAAAAGAAGTGTGCTCGTCAGTTACTTCCGTCAGTCATCCTTTCGTCCTAGGGTGTTCACCAACTCATCGCACATACTAGAATAATATATCTTGTTTTATAAATTTTTTTATTTTACCTTAAAATCAACACAAATTCTAAAAGCTCTTGGCGAAAACTGGCCGCATTTTACAATATTTAGAATCTTACATTGTTTTTTATTTTTTTTGCATTCTTTATTAATAATTTCGATTATTTTATTGCGGTCATTTTCTTTAGAAAAAGCATAGAAATGGATTATTTTGTTTTTCTTTATTTTATTTAAGGCCAAATTAAGAAAATGTTTTGCTCCCTTAGGCAAGGGCATTATTATTCTATCAAATTTTTTATTTATTTTTGGCAATATTCTTTTTACATCGCCAAAGCATAGTTTTATTTTGTCTTTAACCCTGTTTAATTTTAAATTTTCTAATGCGTATTTGTGTGCAATTGGGTTGATCTCTATTCCGTAAATTTCTTTTGCATTTGTATTTTTTGCAATAGTTATTGGATATACAGATATCCCGGAAAACATGACTAATATTTCTTCATTATTTTTTATTTGCTTGAATATTCTTTTTCTTTCCTCACTTAGTCTAGGGGAAAAATAAACTTTTTCTACATTTAATTTTAAACTTACGTTGTTTTCTTTATATTCTGTTTCTTTGTCGCTTTCTCCAGCTAATAGTTTCAGTTTTGGGGTTCTGAATTTCCCGGAATATTTTTTTGTTTTCTTAAAAACAGATTTAATGTTGTTAAAATTCTTCACTATTTCCTTTCCTATGATTTTTTCTTTTTTTGTCAGTTGTTTCGGAAAGTCTGAGAAAATTATAATGCTGCCTACCATATTGTATGATGATGGGACTAAGGCCAATTCTTTTTTTGTCAGTTTTTTTCTTAGTATATCCTTCAGCTTATTTGACATTCTAGAACTCTCCTAATGACTTTTGTTGTCTTTGTGTGGATTCTCTTTTTAGCTTTTCTAGTGTATTTGTAACGCGTTGATCAGAAAAATCATGCGTATCTACAAGCAGATTATTTATTTTTTCATCATTTATATCTCCCCATTTTAATTTGTATTTGTCTGTTGTTGGTATTTTTTTTATTAGGTGGTAAACCTCTGTCCATTCAAATTCAAAGTGGTCGTTCCATTTTATTTCCTTAAACAAAGAATCAAAATCTGATTTGTGTTGTTTGACTAATTTTAAGGCATTTTTTGGGCCTATACCTTTTATTCCGCCTGGATTGTAATCTGTACCTATTATCATTGCTAATGCTATTAGCTGGTCTGCGTCTATCCCTAAGTTATTAAGGTTTTCTGAGAGATCTATTATTTCTGGTTTTATTGTATCGTATGTCGCCCCCCTGCTTTTTTTTCTTTTTCCTGATATGGATAGGTTTCTGGCTAGTTTCGTTGCTCCATGGACCAGTGAATCAAAATCTTGGGATCCTACTGCAAAGCCTTTGTTTTCTTTTACCATATGGGCTGCCTGGGCTTCCCCTTCTGAAGGGGCTTGCACTACAGGAATCCCAAGCAAAGAAACAAGCTTTTTTGATTCCTCTATCATGCTCTCACTTAATCTAGAAGTCCTAGAAGCATATTTTCTCATTTCTTCCTTATCATCTTTTTTTTTGGCTTCTAAATATCTCTTCTCATATTCTAATTTTAAAGCGTTTCTTTTTTCTTTTTCTTTTTGTTTTAAATCTGGCGGCTTTCCATCAAATACGAAGGCCAGTTTTAAGCCACGTTGCATCAAACTTGTAGTTCTTGAAAATAGACCGACTAAATGTGAAGTTGTGTTCCCTTTTGAATCCATAAGAAGTGTTCCATCCCTCCCTCTTATTGTAGTTATAAATTGATACAACACATTATAAGCATCCAGAACTATTATTTTTTCTTTTAAGTCTTCTAATTGTATCTCTTTTGATACTATTAAGTCCTTAAATGCAACTCCCATTTATATCTCCCTGTAAACTATATTCCTAAAATCTGTGTTTAGCTTTTCCTTTGAGTTTTTAGATAATTTTCCCGTAGTTAAAAATAAAAGCGGCAGTCCTTTTGATTGCGCGTTTAATAAAGCAGAACTTAAGTCACCTTCATTGATTTTTTTCTTGTTTTTTGTTTTGCAGAAATACCTTACATTTCCTATTTGAGTTTGTAATTTTACTATAAAATCAACTTCGATATTTTTCTTTATTTCTTTTGTTAGTTCAATAGTTATTCTGTTTTTATCAAAGAAATCATAGGTATTTTTCAAAAAGAGACTCTTATCTGCTGTTTTTACTGGTCTTTTAATTGTGTCTTTTTTTGATTCTATGTTTGATTCCTTATTTGGTTCCTCTTTCGGTTTGTCCAGTGTTTTTTTGGTTGTTGCTTCTTCTTTTAAGGGTCGTGTTTTATCAAGGATTATCTTTTCTTTTTTAGATAGTATATTGTTTATTAATGATTTTGCTTCTTTATTATCGGTTAGGTACCACTTCCAAAATATTTCTATTATGTTCTTATAGTTTACTTGTAATGGAACTGTAAAATCTTTAATTTGTCTTAATGCCACCCTTATGGCAGGTTCCTGGGTAGAATCTCTCAAAACTTTGTTTTGCAGCAGTAAGCCGTATGCCTTTCTCTCCATTCCATTTAAATTATCTACGAAATTTTGTAGCTTGTTTTCCTGCCCTGAGAAGTAATATAATGGGGAGCCTCCTACTTTAAGGTTTGATATTTTTATATGTTTTGATGTTAATAATTCAGAAAGCCTTGCAGAAGTCATCAATATATTATCATTTATCTCTTTTGCGACCTGGACTGGCAAAAGCGGACCTTTTTCTTTAACGATGCCCAATATTCTTTCATTCACTTCCATAAGAAAGAGGTAGAGTTTGTTTATTATATATTTTTTGTGTTAAGGGCGCATCCACCTTACTTCCCAATAGGAAACTGAATTTTCGTCATCTACTACCCCCAGAAGTAATCGCTTCCTTGTTGAGTGCGCAACCCGATTTTTAGCTGCAAACTCATACCAAGTCAGGGTTGAACTCTCATAAACTGGGTAAACTATCCACTTTGCGTGGTCTTCTCCCGGCTTTACGCCACGGTCATATACCCTAAAGTCTGCTCCAAACTTCAATGCTGTTTTTATGATATAGCCCCTATTTCTTATATCCTTAAATACACAAAATCTCACCCAGAAGTTCGGCTCCAATTTTTTTGCTTTTTTGGAAAGTTCTTCAAAATTTATTTTTTTGTTTTTGTTTTTGTAGATTTCAATAGTATTTCTTTCCATAAGGTAAAGGGCTTCTGTAAGGGAAAGTTGCAACCTTCCATTGTCAAGCAAGGTCCCATATCTACTTTGATCATATAATTCCTTCGAAGCATCTGAAACTTCTGTCAAAACTTTGTCACCAATAAACTCTGATTTTGTTTTTTGAGTTTTTTCTTCTTTTTCTTTACTTTCGTTTTTCTTCTCGGTTTTTGTCATTTTTATTTACTGAGTGTTTTATTGTACTGCTTAAAAATGTTATTGTTTTTATAAGGGGGTATTCGTCTATTTAGATATAGAAAAAATTATTAAATTGTAAATGGAAAGGGTTATATTTGGGTGTTGATTACTAAGGTAGTTTTAAAATGCAAATACTATTTTTAGGCACTTCTTCAATGGTGCCGACAAAGGAGAGAAATCAAAGCGGGGTTTTGATTAGCTACGACTCTGGAGGTATTCTTGTTGATTGTGGGGAAGGAACCCAAAGGCAGTTGAAGGTTGCAGGGATAAAGTTAACAAAAATTACGAAAATTTTGATAAGTCATTGGCATGGTGACCATGTTTTAGGGATTCCTGGATTGATTCAAAGCATGAGTGCTTCTGGGTATGAAAAAACGTTGAGGATTTACGGGCCCATTGGAACAAAAAAGTTTATGGAACGGATGTTTGGGGTTTTTTTATTTGACAGAAGAATTGATATTAGTGTTTATGAAGTTAAAAAAGGGAAATTTTTTGAAGATGGGGATATTGTTCTGGAGGCAGAACATTTAAACCATAATATTGAAACGCTAGGCTACAATATTGTAGAAAAAGGTAAAAGAAAGATAAATCTGAGATTCGTAAAGAAAATTGGGATTCCTGAAGGGCCATTATTGGGAAAATTGCAGGGAGGTAAAAGTATTATGTGGGGGGGCAAGAAAGTGGATGTTGACAAAGCGACAAATGTGGTGAAGGGAAAGAGAATAACCATTATCAGCGACACTGTTCCATGTAAGGGTGCTGATAAATTGGCTAAAAATTCTAATTTGTTGGTATGTGAGGCTACTTATGCCTCAAATTTGGAAAACAAAGGGGAAGAACATGGCCATATGACTGCAAAACAAGCGGCAGAGCTTGCGAATAGAAGCAACGTAAAAAAACTTGTTTTGACTCATTTCAGCGCAAGATATAAAAATACCCGTGAGCTTGAGGAAGATGCAAGAAATTGTTTTGGTAATGTTTTATGTGCAAAAGATTTTATGAAAATTAATTTGTAAGGGTAGATTACAATTTCACTCAAATCAAAAGGGATAAATGCGGAGAGGGACCTGATTCATAAGTTCTGGGCTACTAGCGGGTGGTCTGCGGTTAGAATTGCTGGCTCTGGGTCTATGAAGTATCCATCTGCAGATGTCCTGGCTTCCAATAAACTTAGAAAATTGGCAATTGAATGTAAAACTTGTATAGAAAAAAATAAATACTTACCAAAAGAAGATGTGGAACAACTAAAACAATTTGCGGATATATTCGGTGCAGAACCTTGGATTGCAATAAAATTTAAAAGGCATGAATGGTTTTTTGTTTCTTTAGCAGATATCGCAGAAACATCTAAAAGTTTTGTTATTGATAATGAGAGTATTAAAAGTATAGGGTTGTTATTTGAAGAATTGGTAAGTAAATAAAAATAAATAAGATTATTTCTTTTTCTTCTTCAAAACTTTTTCAATTCTGGATTCTTCTTTCACTACTTTGTTAACAGCGTGTTCTATGTGCGATTCTATCCTTGCGACCCTCCTTTCCATAAGAACAAGAACTCTCAAAGAGTATACTATTGCTGCTAACGTGCCTACAATCACCGCCAGTGTAACTTCTTGAACGCCCAAAGGCAATTTTACCACCTCTTTTTGTAAAAATGTTATTATTTCTATATCTAGGGCAAGTTATATAAAAATCTTTCGAATAATTGGTGGCCAGAAGATCTAATCGGAAGAAACCAATATTTGTTTCAGAAATTTTGTTGTGTGTTTGTTTTTAATCCAGATACACAAATCATAATCTGGGTGGGCTTCTGCTTCTTTTATTGGAAAAATAAGGGCGCTTTCCTCATCTACCAAACACACCCTCAACCCAACGTCTAATGGTTTTATGGTTGTTTTGGTTTCGTCTATAATAGATTGGTATTCTTTTGTTTTTGGTTCTGTGGATAACAATATGCTCTTTTTCGCATCTTTGAATAAGAAGGATAAATGTTTATAAATATTTTTTCTTCCTCTAATAACGGCCGCTACGTCTTTTGTGTGGTCTATGCTTCTTTCATAAAGTTTTTGAAAGGTATTTATTATGTTGTTGACGCTTGTATTTTTAAGGTATGATAGTTGCCTTTCTGTGTTTTTTTCTAATTGTTTCTTGACCTCCTCAAGAACGTCTTTGGGAGGAACAGCAAGATATTTTATTGGTTTGCCTAACTCCATAACAACAAAACCCTTCTTTTCTAAGCTTTCAAGAACATCGTAGCTTCTGCTTCTTGGTACATTAGCTATATCTGAAAGTTCGCCGGCAGTTGAGACTCCTCGGCTTAGTAAGGCCATCCAAAGTTTTGCCTCATAAGTATTCAAACCAAAGGTTTTTGTTTTTTTTATCGATTCTCCATATGTTATCATAAAGGAGAGTATTTGTTTGTGGTATTTAAATTTTACTATTTTTATCATTTTAAAGTGATAAAATATACCCCAGCCCACCATTTCCTATGGAGGGGTTGTGTTGTTTGTTGTGTTGTTTTGTATAATTGTTTTCTATATAGAAAATAATTATATAAAATAACAACAAATTTTTATATGTGATTTTAATTCCAAAGGAAACGTAGCTGTAAGAGACAAACAAAAGGTTTAAATAGGTACATTTCCTCTGGAAACCATATGATAAAAAAGAGTCTTACATCTTTCTTTGAAGAGTTCTTATATAAAGAGTCTTTATTTGTTGAT
>CEPX01196301.1_pt1 | contig 11208 bp, 21 predicted proteins | sample 361361 | NCBI WGS metagenome assembly CEPX01 (sample SAMEA2619974, study PRJEB7988) | marine metagenome | biome: marine biome (ENVO:00000447); feature: mesopelagic zone (ENVO:00000213) & marine oxygen minimum zone (ENVO:01000065); material: "saline water (ENVO:00002010), including plankton...
AGATCAAACAAGCCTTGTGGACTATGCAAAAGCAAGTGCATATCCAAAGGCAGGCGCGATCGGAATAAAACTTAGAATTATTAGACCAGGAGTTGTCTTCCCGGATAAGATTGACATAAAAGAAGCGATTGCCAAAAAACAGCAAGCTGAAGAAAAAACAGAAGAAGAAAAAGTTGGAACAGTAGAGACAGCTGAAGAAGAAAAAATAGAGAAAAAGATAGCGAAAAAGGAAAAGGCTGGAAATAAAGAAGAAACTAAAAAGGACGAGAAGAAAACAGCAAAGAAAGTTGAGAAAAAGCCTGTTGAAAAGAAGGAAAAGAAAGTGAAAGAAGAAGAGAATCCTAAAAAAGAGAAAAAGGACAAGACTGAGAAGAAAGAAGAAGTCAAGGATGACAAGGCAAATAAAAATGACGAGGCTAAAGAAGCCAAAATCGAGGAAAAAAAGGCAAAAGGCGAGAAGGAAAAGAAAAAAGAATGAAGGTTTTTTGAATGAAGATTAACGAGATTAAAGCAATGAGTGAACAAACCCTACAAGAGCAAGTTGCCATATTTAAGGCAGATTTGGCCCGTGAAAAAGCTCTTGTTGCAGGCGGCACACGTCCAGATAACCCTGGGAAAATAAAGAGTGTCAGGAAAACCATTGCCAGGCTTCTTACCGTATTAAATGCAAAAAAGAGAGAAGAAAAGATAAAGAAAAACAAAAAATAGAGGTGACGAGTAGAAAATGGATGATATTTGCCCAAAATGTGGTTTGCCACAGAACCTATGTGTTTGTCAGGAGATAGCAAAAGAAGAGCAGAAAATAAAAATCAAGACTGACAGAAGAAGGTTTGGAAAAGTGGTAACAATTGTGAGCGGTCTTGAAAGTAGTGTTAATCCGACAGAAATAATGAAGGAACTTAAAAGAAAACTGGCTTGCGGCGGAACAGCAAAGGACGATGAAATAATTTTGCAGGGAGAACATAGGGCTAAAGTCAAAGATTTTTTACTGAGTAAAGGTTTCAAAGAGGAATTGATTGATGCTTGAAGGAAAAAATTACCGGATAACAAAGGAGAACATTACAGCACATGAATTGATTGGGCTGAAAGCAAAGGTTGTTGGTGGAACAGAAAAGTCGAGAATTGGTTTGAAGGGATTAATAGTGGATGAGACAAAAAATTTGATTTGTTTGGAAGCAGGAAAAGAACTGCGTAGAGTACCGAAAGTGGAGAGCGTATTCGAAATAGTTATTGGAAATGAAAAAGTTGAAGTTGACGGAAAAAAGATTCTGGCAAGGCCAGAGGACAGAACAAAGTTTGCTTGGAGGAAAAGAGCATGACGGAATGCAATGATACAAGATGCCCAGTTCACGGAAACATAAAGATTCGTGGCAACGTATTTGACGGAAAGGTTGTTAGCGCCAAGCCCGATAAAACAGTCACAGTGCAAAGAAAACTTGTAAGATATTTGCCAAAGTTTGAGAGATATAAAAAAATCCGCTCAAAAATTTATGCTCATAACCCTGAATGCATTAACGCAAAAGAAGATGACATGGTTAGGGTTGGAGAAACAAGAAAACTCAGTAAAACAAAGAGTTTTGTGGTAATGGAAATTTTGACCAAAGAGGAGAAGAAATGAAAGCAATCGGTTCCAGTGTAACAAGAAGCCTTTCGCAGAAAAGCAGGTGCTTTTGTACAGACAACAGTGGAGCAAAAGAAGTTGAGATAATCTCCGCAATCGGCTATCATGGGAAGAAAAGGACTCTTCCAAAAGCAGGAATTGCGGATATGGTTACTGTTGTAATTAAGAAAGGCAGGCCTGATGTGAGAAAGAAAGTTGAAAGAGCAGTTATCGTAAGAGTAAAACACGCTTACAGACGAGCTGACGGTTCAAGAGTAGCATTCGAGGATAATGCGGTTGTATTAGTGGATGAGAAAGGATTGCCAAAAGCAAGTGAAGTAAAGGGAGTAGTAGCCAAAGAAGTTGGCGAGCGATGGCCAAAAATTGCGGGACTGGCATCAGCAGTAATATGAAGTGATTTTTATGAATGTTAAATCAAGCAAACCAAAGAAGCAAAGAAAGTTCTTCTACAAAATGCCTTTGCACAAAAGGCAAAAGAACCTAGCTTCAAATGTGAGTCAGGCTTTGAGGGCAAGTGTTGGTAGTAGAGCACTTTCACTTCGAAAGGGCGACAAGGTTAAGGTAATGCGCGGGAGTAACAAGGGCTTTGAGGGAAAAGTTTCACACATAAGTTATGATAAATTACAGGTGTTCATTGAAAAACTTGGAGTAAAGAAGGGTGATGGAAGCGAGAGGCCTATTCCTCTGCATGCTTCAAACCTCATGATTACAAGCATTGACAAGAATGATGCAAGAAGAATTGGAAAAGAAAAAAAAACAACAAAAAAAGATAAAAAAACTGAAGAAAAGAAAGTCGAGAAGACAGAGAAAAAAGAGAAGGCTGAAAAGCCAGAAGAAAAGAAAAAAACTGTAAAAAAGGTGAATGATGATGGCGAAAAAGGGCGAAAGAAAAAGCCAAAAAAGAATTAGTGCTAGTAAAGTTGTCAAAATAGGCAGAAAAGCACACACTTGGCTATTGAAAGAAATGCCGGGAGCACACACTGGGCGTGAGAGCATGGCCTTGGGCGTTGTCATGAGAGACCTCATGGAGCTAACAAATAACATGCAGGAAACAAAGCTGGCGCTGTCAGCAGGAGCCATTTTGGTTAACGGAGTTATCAGGAGATCAACAAAATTTCCAGTGGGATTGTTTGATATTATAAGTATTCCGAGTGCAAAGAAATATTTCAGAATAATGCTTGATAAGAAAGGGCGCTTTGAATTGCAAGCCATAACTGAGAAAGAGACTGCAAGTAAGCTGTGCAAGATTATTGGAAAGAAAACTGTGAAGAAAGGAATGATCCAGCTTGAGACAAATGATGGTAAAACCCTGTTACAGAAGAAGAGCGATCTCAAGCCCTTTGATTCAATATTGGTTTCTTTGTCGGATAACAAGATTCTCAAAGAGATAAAGTTGGACAAAGGAAGAATTGTTTATATTGTCGGAGGAGAGCACTCTGGAGAAACAGCAAAAGTAAAGGATATCATTGCAGGAACAATGAAACGTCCAAAGCTTGTTTCACTTGAGGAAAAAGATAGTAGTTTCCTAACAGTTGTGGATAACATTTTTGTGATTGGAGAAAGCAAACCGGATATTGGTCTTAAGGTGAAAGATAATGAATGAGTCTAACAACATGAGGCAGATTCGAGTGGAGAAGCTCACTGTAAACATGGGTGTAGGCCAAAGTGGAGACGAAATGAAGAGGGCTCAAAAAATTATCGAAACAATTACCAATAGCAAGGCTGTTCAAACCAAATGTAAAGTAAAACAGCCAAAGTGGGAGATTAGACCGGGATTACCAATAGGGCTAAAAGTCGTGCTGCGAAGAGATGACGCGGTTGAGTTCCTAAAACGGACTCTGGATGCAAAGGACAACACATTGAGCAAGAAAAATTTTGATTTACAGGGAAATTTTGGATTTGGAATTCATGAATACATTGACATGCCTGGAATAAAGTATGATCCTTCACTTGGAATAAGAGGCTTTGATGTATTGGTTACACTGGCCAGGCCAGGTTATAGAATAAAAATGAGGAAACAGAAGAGAAAGAAAGTTGGCAAGAACCATATTGTAAGAAAAGAAGCCGCAATCGAGTTCATGCAGAAACACTTTGGAGTGAGAGTAGAATGAAGCGCGATATCCGAGAAGATAAGAAGAACAGGAGATGCCGTATTTGTAAGACGAGGCAATCAATTATCAGGAAATATGACTTGAACGTTTGCAGGCGATGTTTCAAGGATATTGCGGAAAAACTTGGATTTAAAAAATATGATTAAAGAAGGTGAAGATGGATGACAATGATAGACCCAATTGCAGATGCGTTAATAAACCTGAAGAACAGTGATGTGGCCTCTAAAAAAGAGTGTGTTTTTAGACCTGCGTCAAAGCTCTTGGGCGAGATACTAAAGGTAATGCAGAAAAAGGGTTACATCAGCACATTCGAGTTTGTTGATGATGGCAGGGAAGGCATTTACAGGATAGAGCTAACTGGAAAGATAAACCAGTGTAGAGCGATAAAGCCAAGGTATGCCGTGAAAAAGAGTGAGTTTGAGAAATATGAGAAACGTTACCTGCCTGCAAAGGACATTGGATTGTTGATAGTTTCCACACCAAAAGGAGTTGTAACACACCGTGAGGCAAAGGAGCAAGGAACTGGTGGAAGACTGCTCGCATATATTTATTGAGGCAATTTTATGATAAAAGAAAGTTTTAAGCAGGAAATTGTGTTGCCAGAAGGCACAGAACTCGAAATAAAAGACAGTGAGATAACCATGAAAGCCAACGGCAAGGAAAACAGCAGGGTCTTCAAAACCAAGGGAATTTCGTTCAAGAAAACAGATAAAGGTCTTGAAGTTGAAGCCACTCCAGCCAAAAGAAGCATGAATGCACGCCTCAAGACAATTGTCGGGCACTTGCAGAACATGGCAAAGGGTCTTCAGGAAGAGTATGAATATAATCTTACAATTGTGTTCAGCCACTTCCCAATGAGTGTTAATGTAAAGGGAGATGTGCTTGAGATAAATAATTTTGCCGGGGAGAAAAAACCAAGGTTTTCAAAAATACTATCCGGAACAACGGTAACCATAAAAGGTAAGGATGTTGTTGTGAAGGGAATTGACAAGGAAACCGTTGGGCAGACTGCGGCAAACATGGAGAGCGCCACAAAAGTCAAGAACCGCGACAGGCGAATCTTTCAAGATGGCATATTTATTGTGAGTAAAGGAAAATAGGTGTAGATAATGGCTGAAATCAAGAAAAATGAAACAGAGAAAAAAGTTGCCAAGAAACCGGTAAATAAAGAAAAAGAAGTGAAAAAGACAGTGGAGCCTGTGAAAACAAAGAAGGAAGTAAAGGCGCCAACGACTGAGAAAAAAGATAAGGTTAAGGAAACCAAGGACAAGAAAACAGAGAAGAAACCGGTTAAAGCAAAGGCGAAAAAAGAGAAAAAAGTTTCAACGAAAAAGTCGAAGAGCAAAGAAGTGAAAGCCATTGCTGAAAAAATTAAGGGAAAAAAGAAAGTGATGTTTAGAGGTCGTTTTGGAAACAGAAGCATTAGGCGAATATCAAATAAGAAGTGGCAAAGATGGAGAAAACCAAGGGGAATTGACATTTATTTTAAGCAGGAAGACGGACTATATCCAAAAACAGGGTATAAGACTGCAAAAGATATTCGGGGAGTGCACCCAAGTGGTTACAACGCGATTCTTGTAAATAATGAAGCTGAATTGGAGAGAGTTGCAAGCATTGAGAACGCAGCGGTAATGCTTGCCAAAACACTTGGAAAGAGAAAGAGAAATATTTTGGTTGAGAAAGCCGATAAACTTGGCTTGACGGTTTTGAACGGGTGAATTTGGAATGGATTTAAAGAAAGTTAAGAGAATTGCGGCAAGCGTACTTGGTTCAGGAGTACAGCGCGTTTGGTTTAACCCTGAGGAAGCCGAGAGAATCGCGGAAGTCATGACAAAAGAGGACGTGCGAGAACTTGTAACCGAGGGAGTCATTAGAAAGAGAAGGCCATTGAGCCAAAGCAGAGCAAGAGCAAGGAAACTCAAAGAAAAAAAATCAAAAGGGCGAAAGAAAGGAAGTGGAAAAAGGAAAGGAACCAAGAAAACCAGGGTTAACGAGAAGAAAACCTGGATGAAGAAGGTTCGTGCTCAAAGAAGAACGCTTAAGGAACTCAAAGAAAAAAGCCCAAAGGCCGTTGAAAAAATTGGTTACAGCAAGCTTTACAGAATGATTAAAGGAAATTATTTCAGGGGAAAGAACTACCTCATAGCTTATGTTGAAGAAAAGAAGGAGGCAAAGAAGGCATGAAAGCAACTAGCACTTATGAAGTTCCTTTCAGAAGAAGAAAGGAGGGCAAGACAAATTACAAAAAGAGACTTGCGTCAATAAAGAGTGGTTTGCCCAGAATGTGCGTTAGAAAGTCAAACAAGCATATTGTATTACAGCTTATTGCTTTTGAACCAAAAGGGGACAAAGCACTTGTCCATGTTTCAAGCAAGCATCTTGAACAATTTGGCTGGCTTTCAGGCAAGAATTTGCCAAGTGCTTATCTTACAGGAATGCTTTTAGCCGCCAAAGCAAAGAAGAGCAATGTAAACAAGGCAATTTTAGATATCGGGTTTAATACGCCGATTCATGGTTCCAGAATATTCTCCGCACTCAAGGGCGCAGTAGATAATGGACTTGATGTAAAGTTTGAGGAAACCGCCCTGCCAAGCGAGGAAAGAGCAAGCGGAAAACATATTGAAGATTATGCAAAAAGTTTGAACGATGAAGAATTGAAAAAGCACTTTTCAAAATATATTGAAAAAGGAATAAATGTTAAGGAACTTACAAAGCTGTTCAACGAGGTAAAAGAGAAGATAGCAAAAGACAGCGGAAAAGAAACGAAGGTGGAGAAATGAGAAGAACCCCAATGGACCCGGAGCTTAGAGCAAGCAGAGCGGCCGAAGAAAAAGAGAAGGAACTAACAGCCTGGATCCCAAAAACACGACTTGGGAAAAAGGTCAAAGCTGGAGAAATAACCTCCATAGAGGAAATTTTCAAGGAGAACACGCCTGTTCAAGAACCAGAAATAATTGACATACTGCTTAACCTCGAAGAGACAGTTGTTGACGTTAAGAAAACCACAAGAGTGGTTAGAGCTGGAAGAAAATTCTCTTTCAGGGTAGCCGTTCTTGTTGGAAATAAAAATGGAGTAATCGGGCTTGGAACAGCAAAAGACGCTGAGAAATGGCCTGCAGTAAAGAAGGCTGCGAGAAAAGCAAAACTTAATCTTGTACAGATTGCGCGAAGCTGCGGTAGCTGGGAGTGTACCTGTAGTATACAGCACTCTGTGCCATTCAGAGTAAGTGGAAAGAATGCTGCTGCAAGGATAACTCTTTTGCCAGCACCTAGAGGCGTAGGCCTTGTTGTGGGGGATAACATAAAGGATGTGTTGCGCTTTGCAGGAGTGTCTGATGTTTGGTGCAAAGTAACGGGTGCAACATCAACAAAACTAAATTTTATCAGGGCAACAATTGACGCTCTAAGCAAAACAACAAAAATGAAAGCGAGCAATGCAATAACCAAAAAGATGGAGAGAAGATAAGGAATGTTTGCTGCAATAAGACTCAGGGGAGAAGTTGACCTTAATCCAAAGATTAAGAGAACACTAGAACTACTCAGGCTTTACAAAGTCAATCACCTTGTTTTGGTTAAAGAGAGCGAAAAGAAGATGCTTGAAAAAGCCCAGGGCTTTCTGACTTGGGGAGACATTAATGAGGTCACACTCGCTTTAATGCTTAAGAAGAGAGCTCGCTTGACAGGAAACAAAAGGGTTGATGAATCTTTCCTAAAGGAAAATAAAATCGGTTCGTTCGAAGAGCTTGCAAAAAGCCTTCTAGACGGAAAAACCACCTTGGAGAAAGCAGGACTGAAACCAATTATAAGACTTAGTCCTCCAAAAAAAGGACACAAGAGAGCAGGAATAAAAAAGCCACATCATCTTGGCGGTGCTCTTGGATACAGAAGCGATGACATAAATGCTTTGATCAAAAAAATGACTTAGGTGTATTAAGATGACTGTAAGAAGAAGAAAAAAGAAGAACACGCTTCGTGGTCACAGAACCCATGGACAGGGAGACACAAAGAACAGGCGAGGAGCCGGAAGTAGGGGCGGACGAGGCAGAGCAGGTTCACACAAACACAAGTTCAACAAGTATTCTGGAGAATTTGGTACACAGAAGAAAAAGATTATTGGAAAGCCAAGAGGCGCATCATTAAACCTTGACCAGATAGAACAATTCCTCCCAGGATGGATTGCCGCAAAGAAAATTGAGCAAAAGGGAACGGAAATAATTGTTGATGGTAAAAAAGTTGGTTTTTCAAAGATTGTTAGCAGAGGCACACTTGTTTCAAAAATAATTTTTGAGAACGTTTCCGCAAGCAAGAAAGCACTTGAAAAGCTTAAGGCAAGCGGTTCAGTACTCAAGGAAGTAAAAGAAGAAAAGACTGAGGACGTGGAGGAGAAAACGAAATGAGTCTTCTCGATATGCTCGAGCCAGTTTACAGGGCACTCCCTGAGGTGAAGCCTCCGGAGACAAAAAACCCACTCAATAAGAGAATAATGTGGAGTGCGGTAGCTCTAGGGCTATTCTTTGTAATGGGAAAGATTTCTCTCATGGGTATTGTACCACAGAGACTTGCATACTGGGAGCAACTCCAGACAATTATCGCAAGTAATATGGGTACACTTATTAGTGCCGGAATCGGTCCAATTGTACTTTCATCTATTATCTTACAGCTTTTGGTTGGAGGAAAATTCATTAATATTGATCTTTCAGATCAAAGAGATCGAGCAAGATTCCAAGGTTTGCAGAAGCTCTTTGCGCTTGCACTGTGCTTTTTTGAGGGCCTTGCACTTGTTGCAAGTGGACAACTACTTGCAAAAGGAGGATTCTTCTGGATTGTTGTACTTCAGGTTACACTTGGAAGCATAATTCTACTTTACATGGACGAGCTTGTGTCCAAGCATGGAATAGGTTCGGGCATTGGATTGTTTATTGCGGGGGGAGTGGCAGGAACATTCTTCTGGCAGATATTCAGACCGGCAGTGGGTCTTGGCGATCCAGGTGGAGTTCTACTGCAGTTTGTAGCATCACTTTCAACTGGCGCAAATTTCCTATTGCTCCTGCCAATAATTGTTGCACTGGCGATCTTCGCGATTATAGTGTTTGCTGAAGGAATGCATGTGAACATACCAATCACAATGGGCCGGAGAGGAACTGGAGGTCGATTTCCAGTAAAACTTCTATATGTTTCAAATCTGCCGGTTATTCTTGCAACAACATTATTCATCAACATACAGCTTTGGTCGCAGCTCGCAACAAGCGTGCCAATACTTGGGCAAATACTTGGTTTGGCGGCGTGGGCAACAGACAGCCCATTCAACTTGTTCCAAGAGATACTTCTTAGGATTAGTGCCGAAGGATTGTTTGTTACCCTGAGTACAATGGCCCCACAGATGTTCCAGGCAGTAATATATCTTATTTTACTTATCGCATTTTGTATTGTTTTTGGAATATTTTGGGTTCAGATGGGAAGCCAGAGCCCTGAAGCAGTTGCAGAACAATTGCAGAGAAGCGGAATGTATATCCCCGGATTTAGAAGAGATCCAAGAATAGTGAAAAAAGTTTTGGACCGGTATATTCCAACAATAGTTATACTGGGATCAATTTTCGTTGGATTGCTTGCAGGGCTTGGGAACATGGCGCTTGGAACCCTTGCCAGCGGAACAGGAATACTGCTAACGGTTGGAATAATTTATAGACTTTATGAAGAACTTGCAAAAGAGCAGCTTGCCGAGATGCACCCAATGCTCGGAAGGTTTATGGGGGGTTGAAAGGGTGGTATCAAAGCATTTATATTCCATTGCTTCAACAAATCTTATACTCTTAAGTCTGCTTTTAAAAGCGGGTTTTTCCCACCGTGGAGGTATCTGAATGGTTTTCGGTAATGTAATGCTAGAGATTGCATTGGTTTCTCTAGTTATGAGTGGCATTTCCCAGATCCTGCAGAGAAAACTCATGGACAAAAAGGGTATGAAAGCAAGCCAGGAGAAAATGAAAGAACAACAGAAAAGAATCAAGGAGCTTGTTGGAAGAGAGGATCAGCAAAGCAAGGCTGAAGCAGAGAGACTGCAAAAAGAAATGTTAGAGCTTATGAGTAAAAGTATGCAGGGAACAATGAAACACATGGTTGTTTCCATGCCAATATTTTTGGGAGTGTTTTGGGGACTGGGATATCTTTACTCAGGCGCACTAATACAGCTTCCAATGGCCGTACCAGTACTACATAGGGATTTAAGTTTTGAGATAACAAGCGCAATAAGTTGGCTTTGGTGGTATATTTATACTTCATTTAGTATTGGAATTGTTTTGAACATGGTATTGAAAGTATTAGGAAAGGAATAGAAATGACTTCACCGGGACAGAAAACAAAAAAGAAGAAGAAGCGAAGAAGCGCAAAGGGAAGTAAAGAATATTATGTTAGAGAAAAGACTTCAAAACGACAGTGCGGAGTCTGCGGAGGAATACTGCAGGGCGTTCCACATGGAAAGAAAGATTCCGAAGTCAGAAAACTCAGCAAAACACAGAGGCGCCCAAGCGTTCCGTTCGGCGGAGTGCTTTGTACAAAGTGCCGCAGAATTGTTGCAGTGGAGAAAGCAAAAGTTGAGAATGATTTGAAAAAAATTAAGGATGTTGATTTGAAATTGCGAAAATACTTAGGGGTCAAGGAGGACTCAGCATGACTGGAATTGAAGTAGGAACAGTTTGCGTGAAAACCGCGGGAAGAAAAACCGGTGAAAAAGTCATAGTGTTAGATCTTGATAAAGAGAAAAGCTTTGCAACTGTTATTGGGGAAAAGGTTAAGAAAAAGCAATGCAGCTTCAGACATCTTATACCCTTGAACAAGGTTGTTAAAGTTAACAAGAGTATTTCGCAAAAGGATATTGCAGGGCTTTTAAAAGAGTGATTTGAATGAGTGACAAAAAAGAGAAGAAACCAAAAAAGGAATACCAAGAAAAGAGTGCAGAACCAAAAGAAAAAAAGGCTATGGACAAAGACCTTAGATATATCGTTAGGATAGCCGGAAAGGACCTTAACGGAGAACTTCCAATTTGGAGAGCACTCCAAGCCATCAAAGGAGTTGGACAGCGCGCCGCAAGAAGTATGGCAATTGTATTTGAAAAAGAAACAGGAAAAAGCTTTGAAACAAAGTTGGGAAAAATGGATGAACAGTTTGACAAGACACTTGAGGACATCGTTACAAACCCAGGCAAGCATGGTTTGCCTGTCTGGACATTTAACAGGAGAAAAGACTTTGAAACAGGACAAGACAGCCACATAATAATGTCTGACCTGGACTTTACACTGAGAAAAGACTTGCAGAGACTCAACGAAATCAAATCCTACCGCGGACTAAGATTGAGCTGGGGCCTACCTGTAAGAGGTCAGCGCACCAAGTCCACACACAGAGGAAAAGGTAGTGCTGTTGGAGTAATGAAGAAAGACGCTAAGCAAGGAAAGTGATGAATAATGGGCGACCCGAAAAGAACAA
>CEPX01082420.1_pt1 | contig 11205 bp, 3 predicted proteins | sample 361361 | NCBI WGS metagenome assembly CEPX01 (sample SAMEA2619974, study PRJEB7988) | marine metagenome | biome: marine biome (ENVO:00000447); feature: mesopelagic zone (ENVO:00000213) & marine oxygen minimum zone (ENVO:01000065); material: "saline water (ENVO:00002010), including plankton...
GAAGGAGGTCAAGCTGTTCAAGGTCCGCTTCGACGAGGAGCAGGCCGAGCAGGACAAGGCGGAGAAGACCGCCGACATGTCCGACCGGGCTTCCCGAGCCCTGATGAAGATGCTCTCCGAGATCGCCCGCCGGGCGGGAGCGGCCGAGCACATCTACGTCGTGGGCGGGGCGGTCCGGAACTTCGTCATCGACCAGCCGATCAAAGACATCGACGTGGTGATCGACTCGATTGCCGCCGGTCGGGACTCCGAGTGGTTCGCCAACCTTGTCGCCAAGGCCATCCCCGCCAAGACCAGCGTGATGACCGACCAGTACGGAGTCTCCAAGGTCTTCGTCCTGAGCCCGTGGGAACTGGCCGGGGACGACCTGATGGACCCGGCACAGGCGGCCGTTGAGATCGCCAACGCCCGCAAGGAGAGCTACGGCGGGGCTGCCGGGAAGGGCTACAAGCCCGACAACGTGGAGCCCACGACCATCGAGCAGGACGTGAAGCGCCGGGAGTTCACGTTCAACACGCTCATGTGGAGCCTGCTCGAACTCGCCAAGGGGCCGGACAAGGCCGAGATCCTCGACCTCACCGGCTGTGGTCTCCAAGACCTGAAAGACCGACGGATGCAGTGCCCGTCGGACCCGGACACGACGTTCTCCGACGACCCGAGCCGGATGCTCCGGGCGGTCAAGTTCATCATCAAGTACGGGATGAAGCTGACCCCGGACACCGAGGCGTCCATCAAGCGGAACCTCCGCAAGCTCCGCAACGCCCCCATGAACAAGATTGCGGAGATCCTCGAAGACACGTTGATGAAGGACTGGAGCACGGCGAAGAAGGCCCTGCCCGAGATGAAGCGGCTGGGCCTCCTCGGTGTCGTTGCCGACTGGATTCGAGAGGACAAGGCGTTCCGGTCCCGCATGGAGAAGTGGGTCACCCGCAAGCCCATGCTGATGATGTACGACCTCATGGACCTCGGCCTGCCGCTGGGTGCCTCGGTCGGGTTCCTCGACCGGGACCAGCAGGTGAGACTCCGCCAGATGGCGCTGGGGATGCCCGAGGGTGAGCCCGAGAAGTTCCTCGCCGTGCTCAAGCAGCCCGGCAAGGCGATGGACACCCGAGCCCTCATCCAAGAGTTCGGTCTTCAGGGCCGGGCCATCTCCGAGATGCAGAAGGGACTTGGGGTGAGACTTCTCCTCGAAGACCCAAATCTTGCGGCCGACACAAGAAAGTTTACGGAGGCCGTTCGGCGGAACCTCAAGCGGGGCATCAAGACCGGCGGGGAGTACACCGAGTTCCTGCGGGATCAGGCCAAGAAGCGGAAGCCCAAGGCCGCCAGCGGCGACCTCAACGAGATGCTGCGGGAGAAGGCCCGCAGGGAGAAGAAGGACGCCGGTTCCCCGCTGGTCCAGTTGAACATCGAGATGCCCGAGGGGGAGGCCAACGTAGAGAAGGTCATCCCGTCAGGCTCGCTCCCATACTTGATCGACGACGTGCAGGTTCGCCGGGTGGCCGCCGCCTACATCCGGCGCAAGGCTGGGCTGTTCGAGGCTCCCCCGGCGATGCTCGAAACCGTGTCCTCTTGGATGGTGACTGCCTACGCCGGACACGCTCTCGGCTACGTCGAGGAGAAGCTGGCCGCTGCGGGTGGTGGCTGGCAGGCAAACGCCGAGAAGGCGCTGGCCTCGATGGTGGAGTCCCGCCGGAGTTTCCAGCGGAACTTGGGGCGGATGTCCCGCCCCGGCGAGATCCTGAAGATCCCCGTGGCCGCCTTGCGGTTCGACAACACCCTTGAGACAGCCATCATGGGCGTCAAGGCCATCGACCCCGGTGCTTGGGGCACCGAGGAGAAGCTCCTCTACGACAAGGCCGTCTCCTCCAAGCGGTTGACGTTCAAGCGCCGGGCTCGGGGCTACAAGGCCGACAGCATCATCTACTGGGCGGAGTCGTACCTCGACACGGCCATCTCCCGGTTGAAGGGCTCCATCAAGTCCGTCGCAGCGAAAGGCGACACCGCTGACACCAGCGACCTCGAAGCCCTGAAGGCGGCAGCGAAGAAGGTCAACCCGAAGGCCAAGCGGTATTCGACGGGGACCAAGCGGGTGTTCCCCGTGAACACCACCGGCTGGAAGTACATTCGTCCCGGCAGCCCCGTCATCGACAAGATCAACAAGGCCATCGAGCAGACCAACGCCAAGATCCGGGCCGCCGTGGCACTGGGCAAAGAGGAACTGAAGGATGCTCAGGCGTACTACAAGACCCTCCGGGCACGGAAGCCCGACGAGAAGGCCCAAGAGCAGGCCCGACAAGCCCTCGACAGCAGGGGCTATCAGCTTGGTCGCCCGAATTACACCCCGTGGGATGTCCGCAAGCGGGCCGAAACTGGGGACAAGCCCACCAAGGCGTTCGCCGTTGTCGGCCCCGACACCCTCCCTGTGGATGCCGTGTCCTATCCGTCGCCGTTCGGCCCGGACGAAGTGGACAAAGCCCTGAAGCTCGCCAACTGGGACAAGATCACCTGTGTGCTCGTCTTCAAGGCTCACAAGAGCCGTGGCGGCGTGTGGATCGGCGGGAAGCGGGAGCTTCAGGTCGATGTGGGTGACCCGTGGCCCCGGACGGTGGCCGAGTTCGAGACGCAGGTGGGGGAGATCCGCCGCATCTGCCGCCATGAGATGCAGCACGTCGGCCAAGACCTGCTCCGGGTCGCCCTCCAGCTTCGAGAGGACGCCGGTCTCCCCGGCTCGTCCCTCTCCGACTCGACCTACACCCCCAGCGGCTACCGCAAGGATTCGCCGAGGTACGAGGAGCGGTTCCGGCAGGACCACGCCCTTCGAGGGGTCGAGTTCTACACCCGGCTCTCGGATGAGGTGGAACGCTTCATGCGGGCCACGATGAAGAACCGGGATCAGGACTGGAAGGCACCGGCCCAGACCTTCGTGACCAACCCTCGCCATCCGTTCTTCGGCCCGCTCAAGCGAGAGCAACCGGCCAAGTGGAAGAAGGCCGTAGGGGAGTTCTACAAGGCCGTCCAGAAGCGGATCGAGGCCCTGCCGAAGCGAGAGGCCGCCGTCGCTCGGCTCCGGGGCCGCCCCAAGTACGCCGCCATGCTCGACGTGGTGGGGTCGTGGGGGAGCCCGCTGGTCACCCGTCCGGCCTACGGCGAGGTGGACCGGATGGCCGCTCGGGTCGCCGCCCGTCACATGGCAGCGGGGCTGATCCAGAAGGCCCACAAGGTCAAGTTCGGCCGTCTTCCCGATCCGGTCAAAGCTGACATCGTGGACAACCTCACCGAAACACACCCCGCTCTGCGGGGCTACGACCGCTACGACGTGCGGGATCTCATCGACGAGAACGACACGGTTTTGGTGGGTGTGGCGGAAGTCGATGCCGTGCATCGCCAGTCCCAGAGAACCCACCGGACATCCGAGAGGGCGGTGGCGGGGCTTCGGGAGAAGCTGCTGAGTCACGGCCCCTCATTTGAACTCGACCCCGTTATCGTTCGAGGCCGGAAGTTCATCGACGGCGGCCACCGCACCGAAGCGTATTTCATGGCTGACCGGGAGTGGATTCCCGTGTTGGACATCAGCCCTTTGTGGGAGCAGCCTTGGGCTGAGTGGGTGAGGGACAGCGGGTTCGAGAAGCTCGCCGCCCGCTACCAGAACAAGAAGCAGGTGCCCAAGACCGACGGCAAAGGCACCACCACGGTCTACGAGTATTCTGAGGGGCAGGTCGAACACCGGAATCGGGAGAAGGCCAAGCGGGTCGAGAAGCTCCGGGGCTCCATCGACAAGCTCCGGTCAGACGTGACCAAGGATCTGAAGTCCAAGAACGAGACGACCCGGCTCGTCGCCTTGGCCGTCGGGCTGATGGACCACACCTACGAGCGGGTCGGCAACGAGGGCTCCGCCAAGGACGGTCACTTCGGCGTCACGGGCTGGCAGAAGAAGCATGTCAGCTTCAGCGGCAGCAAAGCCACCATCAAGTACGTCGGGAAGTCCGGGGTCAACCAGACCAAGACGGTGACGGATAAGGCGCTGGTGTCCGCCCTGAAGGCGTCCTGCAAGGACGTAGGGGACGCAGATTGCGTGACGGGCTCTGTCTCCGCCGGGGACGTGAACAAGTACCTCAAGGCCCACGACATCACGGCCAAGGACATCCGGGGCTACCACGCCAACACCGAGGTCCAGACCCGCCTGAAGGCGATCCGAGCCAAGGGCGGCAAACTCCCCTCCGACCCCAAGAAGAAGGCCAAGAAGCTCAAGGACGAGTTCAACAAGGCGCTGGAGCAGGCCGCAGAGGCGGTCGGACACAAGTCCAGCACGCTGAAGTCCCAGTACCTCGTTCCGGGGATGGAGCGGAACTACCTCCAGAGCGGCAAGGTCGTGGACAACCTCGCCAAGCAGGGTTCGACCGAGCGGATCGCCATCATCTCCATCTACAACGCATGGCCCTCAGAGAAAGGCCGCCCCGAGTGGGAGCTTGAGGGGTTTCAGGGCCTCATCTCCAGCCTGACCGGCTACGAGTGGGCTTTGGTCAACGACATGGACCGGGAAGCCGGGGGCCAACAGCACATCCTCACGGGACCAGACGGGGGATTCACTTGGCGGGGCTACCCCGTCGAGGCGTCGGCCGTGACCGAACTTCAGGCCGCTGGCTACCTCGGGGAAACCGAGGGCGGCAAAATCGGCCTCTCTCATCGGCTGTTGGGCAAGCGGAGCCTCTACCGGACGGCACGCCTGAAGGGAGCCCTGAAACGGCTCCTTCAGCGGGCCGACGAGGCTCTCGCCGTGTTCGGCTGGGGTCAGGCCGAGATGGCTGGGGCGGAAAACGACCCCGCCGATCAGTACGGCGGTGGAGCCCTCGGCTACGTCTGGCGAGTGGGTCAGCAGTGGTGGAGCATGGCCCCCGAGGAGAACAAGGCCGTCCGGCGGCACAGCCAGCACGACGCCGTAAGCGCCCTCCGGCACGTTTGGCGTTCCGCCACGAAATCCAAGGCCGAGAAGGACGACGAGGAGGCCGAGCGCCTTACCCGTCCGGCCCCGACCAAGAAGCCGCCCCGCAAGGATCTCCGCCGGGAGCGGGTCAAGGACGAGGACGACGACAAAGACACGGGGAGGGCCAACGCCGAGAACGACAAGGATCTCTCCCTCAACTACAAGAAGGTCGCCCGTAGGTTCCACGCCGAGGTTCTTCAGGAGCTTGGCGACCTCGACCTGATGCGGCTCGCCAAGGGCAAGGTGGATAAGGACCAGCCCGAGAAGGGTCCGGGCGACTACTGGGAGGCCAAGGGCGGCTGGCGGGCGTGGCCGCCCAAGGGAGATTCCTCCACCAACGCCGAGAGCGAGGAGGCTGCCAAGGCCATCGCTGAAGGCGGCGGGGGCGGTGAGGACGAGGAAGGCGGCGAGGACAAGCCGGACCCCAAGGAGGAGAAGGCCAAGCAGCGGGAGAAGCACCGCAACGAACTCCGTCGGCAGGGCGAGCAGTTCGAGAAGTCCTTTGACGCCATCGCCAACTCCCTCGACGAAGGCATGGGGATGGTGCTCTTGGAGGGGTTTCCCGACAAGGACAGCAAAGAGTTCTTGGCGATGGCCGAGGCATTCGCTGACCACCTCGACGTGCTCGCCGAGGTCTACATCGACGATTCCCGAGGTCTGAGTAAGGCCGCCTTGGGTGACGCCAGCGAGGCGTTCGCCATGTTCCAGCCTCCGCCGGAGCCGGAGGCCAGCGAGGACGAGGACGCCGACAAGCCCAAGGACAAGGACTCCGAGGTCAAAGCCGAAGCTGCCCGTGATGCGGCCCGCAAGGCGAAGCTCAAGGAGTTCACCGGGGCGGGGCCGGAAGACCGGGCCAAGATTCTCGCCCGGCTGCACTTCGCCCAGCGGGTGGTCGCCAACCCGGCCGTGGTCGGGGGCCGAGCCCTCGCCGGACGGTCGGATCCTGATGATCTAAAGGAGAGAGGTTCCGAGGCGGCCCGCCAGTACAACAAAGCATCCCCCGAGATTCGGGCGGAAGCTGCCAAGCAGGCTGCCGCCAGTCTGAAGGAGATGGCGGAGGATGACCCCAACCGAGCCGAGGCCAACGCCATCCTCGACGGGCTCGCCATCGCCGCTGCCGCCAACGGGGAGTCCCTTGAGGTGGACGGCGAGATGGTCCGGCCCCGGATGTCGAAGGGCCACCAAGTCCTGTGCAAGCATCTGATCAAGGGCGGCAAGGAGGACATCCTCCTCGGGTCGATGGACGACTTCTACGGCCCGGCGGGGCGGCGAGCCGTGGGCAGTGCTCTCGGGACGATGGAAGACAAGGAGTTGGCGGAGTTTGGAAAAACCGGCCATTTCAGCAACTTGGCGAAAAAGTTGACGGACAAGAACGTGGATGAGTCCCAAAAAGCGTTCATCCGTGGGTTCCTGAAGCGGCAGGGCGTCGAGGACATGACGACCTCGCAGGCGTTGGTCGAGGCCGTTGCTGCCGAGACGGGGATCAAGTCCGCCAAGGTCGAGCAGGAGTGGATCACCCATCTGGGCGAGCACCCAGAAAATCAGGCATGGCAGAAGAAACTCGAAAAAGCCATCGAGACAGGAGGTGACGGCGCAGAAGCCGCCATCGATCAGGAGTACCAGCAGTGGCTCTCGAAGCTCCGGCTGGATTGGCTAAAGGCGATGGGTCTCGACCTTCCGCCCAATCATCCCGAAGTTGCTCGTCACACGGCCATCGTGGAGACGGGTGAAACTTCCCTGCTGGACCAAAGTTTGGTTCCGCAGGGGTCCAAGACAGGTTCCCAAACATTTTGGGGGCAAACTTCTCAATCTTCCTTCTATACGGATGAGCTTATGAGCGGAGGGCCGTGTGCCCGTGCTTTTCCAGTTGGAAGGTCACCACGTTCACCTCGGAGGACAGAATCATGGCACTGACGAAAAAGGGCGCACTGCTCATCACGAACGACATCGACCGTATCGCTACGGTGATCGGCCAGAACCACACCGCACTGGGGATCCCCCAGAAGGTGGCGGACGGTTTCGCTCAGTGGTGTGATCGGGTGTCCGACCGCATCGAGACGACCGCTGGCATCGACCCGAAGAACAAGGCGGCCGAGTTGAAGCTCGCCCTTTCGGGCCAGCAGGACCACAAGACCGACTACCCGTTCGACGAGGGCAAGACCCACGACGGCGAGGAGATCGGTCAGGAGAAGTCCGGCCCGGCGGAAGGCGACGGCGACGAGCCCTACATGAAGGGCGAGTTCACCCAGCAGGAGAACCGGGAGCTTCGTGAGAAGCAGCAGGCCGGTCAGGTTCCTGCCGTGAACACCGACCCCCGTGGTCCCCGGCCCGGCGTGCAGGCATCCCTCGACACGCTGACCGCCGCCGTGACCTCCGGCAAGTTCAGCGAGGCAGCGTCCGCCAAGCTCGCCGAGGCCCTCAACCTCGCCGCCGAGATCGCCAAGAGCGCCGCCGACGAGGACGAGGACGACGACGAGAAGGGCAAGGAAGCCAGCTACGACCACGGCTACAACCTGAACGCCTGATCGCTGCTGCTGGGAGCACCAACAGTGAGTGAACGAACCGCCTACGTCGATTACCAACAGCGAGCTTCCGAGTTCGCCGTTGGGGACATCGTCTACCCGTTCATGTCGGGGAACGCCGCCAACAGCGGGCGTGTGGTGGCGGTTTACCCGGCAATCGGGATGGCGGACGTGGAGTGGCCTCACGGTTCGGAGCGTGTTCCGGTCGAAGACCTCCAGCAGTACGAGTCCAAGGACTTCGAGCCCCCCGAGCCCGGACACGACAACGTGCCCGGCGGGGCTGATAGCGTTTCGGTGCCCGGTGGTCCAGAGGAGCCGACGAAGGTTGCCTCTCTGGATCTGGAGGCTTCAAGCCGCCGGGTCGCCGAGGCGTTCGTCAAGCGGTCCATCTACTGGGGTGCGAAGAACCGCAAGTACCGGGCGACCAAGAGCGAGATCGAGGCCGGTCGGTACGGCTGCCCCAAATGCCGGGCGGCCGAGATCGTTCTGCGGAAGGTGAACTACAAGCGGTCCGAAGGGGCGAGCGACCATCTGATGGGCTGCCCGTCCTGCATGTTCGTGATCAAGCGGTCGGACCTCATCGGCCACCCCGATTACGTCGAGCCGGTCGCCGAAGTTCACATGGAGGCTGTGTAGATGGCCTTCTTGAAAACAGCCAGAGCGGTCGTCCAGAACCCGAGCGTCAGCCGACGTGAGTGGGCGGGCATCCGCACGGCCAGCCGAGCAATGGGGGCGCTTCCGAGCTTCGCCAAGACTCGGGTAGCCAAGACGGGGGCCGTCCCCAGCAATCTGGTTGATCAGGCCGGGACCATTTTCGGTGCCCAGTTCGATCCGACCAAGTACCTGCTGACGCACGCCACCATCGTGGCGTCCGTGGACGTGTACCAGCCCCCGAACGCCAAGCTCGGCTCGGTGATCGAGGACGGGTTCCGGGTGAACCGCAAGTACGGCGACTTCCGCATCAAGGCGGAGTGCTCGCAGTTCATCAACAACAACCGGGATGCGTGGTCCCGAGGCGTGCTGGTCAAGGCGTTCGAGACGTTCATCGGCGGGCACAACTTCGTCGAGCACGTCCAGATCGAGTCCATGAGCAAGGGTCGGATCATCGACGCCGTGGCTCGGGACATCGGGGATTCGGTCTACATCGACATCCTCATCGCCACCGACCGCAAGCACGCCGACCTCGTTACGGCCATCGAGAGCAAGAAGATGGGCACGATGTCGATGGGTTGCACCGTCGATGGGACCATCTGCACCAAGTGCGGCCACTGGGCAGCCGACGAAACCGAGATGTGCCCCCACATCAAGTACTCGAAGGGCAACACGTTCTTCGACGAGCAGGGGCAGCAGCACATCATCGCCGAGCTTTGCGGTCACGAAGACCTCGAACCGACCGGCGGCGTGCAGTTCATCGAGGCATCGTGGGTCGAGACGCCCGCTTTCACGGGTGCGGTCCTCCGCAACGTGATGGAGGCGAGCCCCGAGGTCGCCCGACAGGCCGCCGCAGTCCTCAACACTCCGCCCACCCAGTGGGACCAGAACGCCCAGTTGAAGGCGGCGGGGATGCAGCGGGCAGCCACCAGCCTCTCTGATCTGGAAGCCGCCGCTGCTCAGGATAGCCGTGTCGTGGGCACTGTCGCTCACGGTCCGTTCACCGCACCCGACGTGCTCTCCGTCGGTTCCCCGGACATGAATGCAGACCTGTTCCTGTCCGGTTGGGACGACGAGGAGCCCGCAGAAGATGAGGGTGAGGGCGAGGCCGAAGCTCCAGCCGAGCCTGATTCGCCTCTCGATGGTGTGCGGGACGATCTGAAGAAGCACCTGCTCCAGCAGGTGACCAAGCAGATCAAGGACGAGATGAAGGGGAAAGACGTTCAGGACGCCCTTTCCACGGCCCCCAACGACACGGTTCAGCATGAGGCACGGGCCTACGCTGCCGGGCTGCGCTCCATCGTTCGGACCGCCAATTCTGACATCGCCTTGCTGGATGCGGTCGCCGCATTCAACCGAGATGCCGGGGTGAAAATCCCCGTTCCGATCTACCGGGCTGCCCTGAAGCTGGGGCCGTCCACCAAGTTCTCGGGCTCGCAAGAGTTCGTTCGGGCCTGCCAAGCCGCTTTGGGACGGCAGCCCTCAACCGCTGAAATCCGGGTGCTTGCTCGGTTCAGCACTTTGCTGACCCGACAGGCTTCGGTCCGTGCGGGGAATCCCACAATGGCAGTCGCCACAGATAGGAGCACGACATGAGCAATCGCACCCGTTCGACGTGGGCGGCGGACAAGAACGCAGGACAGGCTCCTGCGGTCCCCGGCTACGGATCCGAAGATCAGGCACACCCGGCACATCAGGCCGAGCCCGCCCACGAGAAGTACAAGAAGGGCGATCCGGACGCATGGGCCGAGACCCCGAATCCGCCTCCGTACCCCGAGGGCAACCCGCCGTCCGTCCCCGGCTACGACTCCGAGGATCAGGACCACCCGGCGCACAAGCGGCCCCCGAGGGTCGAGAAGCTGTCGGCTCTGGTCGAGAAGCGGGCCAAGAAGGTGCTCGTCATCGCCAGCCACATGCTCGGCAAGGACGCCACCAAGGAGGCCATCGAGCTTCAGGCCCTCGACATCATGGACTGGGACGACGGTGCCATCGAGCGTTCGCTGGAGCGTCTCGGCGGTGGGTTCCTCGGCATGGATGAACTCGACGAGCCGATGCTCGACGAGCCCGTCGAGGAAGCCCCGATGGGCTGCGGCGACGGCATGTACGGCTTCGAGGACTACCCCGAGGACGGTCCGATGGCGATGTTCGCCAACGCCCTCAAGGCCATCGCCACCGACGTGAAGGGTCTCAAGGACGCCAACCAGAACGCCTACCCCGGCCCCACGCTGGGCGGTCCGGCGGCTTCCGAGGAGGCCGTGCGTGCCGAGGCTGCCGCCACGGCGAAGGGTGAGGCCCACGCCTCGTTCTTCGACAGCATGGACACCGACAACGACGGCTTCGTGCTGGCGTCGGAGTTCAAGGGCTCCAAGGCCGTGTTCGCCGCCATCGACGTGGATGCCGACGGCATCATCGCCAAGGCCGAGTACGTGGCCGCTTTCTCCGTGGCCGCCAAGAAGGGCGACGACGAGGAGGAGGAGGCTCCGGCCGAGGACGAGGGCGGAGATGACGACGGCGACGAGAAGGAAGGCGGCAAGAAGAAGGCCGACGACGCCATGCTCGACCTGATGGCCTCCCTCGACGACGAGGAGATCGCCATGCTGCATCAGGCGTCCGAGGACGACGAGGCAGAAGGCGACGACGAGGAGACCGCAGCCAAGAAGGCCGCCGCTCGACTCGCCGCTCTGCGGGCTGCCAAGGGCGACGTGCCCGAGGCGTTCAAGAAGCAGCAGGAGAAGATGAAGGACAAGGCCAAGGACAAGGGCGACTCCGACGACGACTCCGACGACAAGAAGCCCGACTTCCTCAAGGAGAAGGGCGACGAGAAGGAGTCCGGCAAGAAGGCGGGCGACGACGAGGACGAGGACGAGTCGAGCGACGACGCCGAGAAGGAGGCAGCCTTCTTCTCCGGTGGCGGCGATCCGATGGGTCTCGGTGGCGACCCCACGGGTGGCCTCCAGATGACCGCCGAGGACGAGGCCGTGCTGAACGAGATTTTCAGCGCCGACCTCCCCACGACCGCCAGCGCCCTGCCGGGTGATGCGGTCGAGG
>CEPX01060397.1_pt1 | contig 11204 bp, 8 predicted proteins | sample 361361 | NCBI WGS metagenome assembly CEPX01 (sample SAMEA2619974, study PRJEB7988) | marine metagenome | biome: marine biome (ENVO:00000447); feature: mesopelagic zone (ENVO:00000213) & marine oxygen minimum zone (ENVO:01000065); material: "saline water (ENVO:00002010), including plankton...
TTACTATATATAGCAGAAGCTTGCAAAGGAATCAACGCCACTCTTATTCACTACTCAACAGACTATGTCTTTAATGGACAATCACCAGATGGATATCAAGAAGATGCCTCAAAAGATCCGATTAATATGTATGGTGAATCAAAGGCAAAAGGAGAGGATAATATAACCAACTCTACAAATCGATACTATATTATAAGAACATCTTGGCTCTATGGAATACAGGGAAAGAATTTTGTCGAAACAATGCTTCGTCTAGCAAAAGAAAAAGACAAACTAAAAGTAATCAATGATCAAACAGGCTCACCTACCTATGCTAAAGACTTAGCTGAAGCCACAAAACAATTGTTAGCAAAACCATTTGGTATCTATCACAGAACAAACGATCAATCTTGCACATGGTATGAGTTTGCTAAAGAGATATTTGCTCAAAGTAACATAGACATCCAGGTCGATCCTTGCTCAACAGAAGAATATCCACTACCTGCTAAAAGACCAGCATGTTCAATTCTTAAAAACACAAAATTAGAATCAATGAGAGATTGGAAATCTGCCTTGTCAGCCTACCTGAAAGAAAGATCAGAAAAAGTAGATGAAGCAGAGGAGGAAACACAATGAAAGGAGTAATCTGCGCAGGAGGTACTGGTTCCAGAATGATGCCATGTACCAAAGTTACGAACAAACATTTGCTTAATTGCTACAATAAGCCAATTATTTATTTTCCACTACAAACCTTAATAGATGCAGGATGCAAAGAAATCTTAATTATATCCGGACCAGGACATGCAGGAGATTTCCTGAATCTTCTAGGATCTGGTAAAAAGTTTGGAGTTAAATTGTCATATGCAGTTCAAGAGGAAGCTGGAGGAATAGCTCAAGCTGTGGCCATGGCAGAAGACTTTGCCGACAACCAACCTATAGCTGTAATCTTAGGAGATAATATCTTTGAAGACAAATTTGATTTCTCAGCATTTAGATTCGGAGCAAGAATATATCTTAAAGAAGTTACAGACCCAGAGAGATTTGGTGTTGCAGAACTTGACAGTGAAAACAAAGTAATCTCAATCGAAGAAAAACCAAAAGCTCCCAAATCAAACTACTGTGTTACAGGTCTCTATGTATTCGATGCAAAAGTATTTGACATCATTAAAACACTGAAGCCATCTGGAAGAGGAGAACTAGAAATCACTGATGTAAATAATGCATACCTTAAAGGTGATCAGTTGAATGGAAAGAAAGTGGGTGGTTTCTGGACTGATGCTGGCACTTTTGAATCATGCTTCCGAGCTTCTGAACTTGTACGGAAGAAGGAGATGGAGAAAGAGAAAAAGGAATAAAAAATAAAAAAAACCTTTCCTCTAACCCTTATCTCGTTGTTCTTGCCAGTAGTGTCGCACTAAATCATATCCTTCTTTGCCAGGATAGAAAGCTCGTAAAACGACCTGTCGTACAGCCTGGAAATTATTGACAACAACGTCTACTGGGTCTTCCTCTTCATACTGCACAACTACTTGCTTCATGTTTACAAGTACGTCCGAGGGATCTGCCAACTCGAGTGGACTTCCATAGACGTGCTCAAGCTTAGGGAAAAACCCTTCTGGCGGAACACACCCATTACTGGATGATCTCACCATCTCTTCTAGTAGACTTACTTCTTGTTCTGCATGTGGATTTTTGTATTTCATTTTTGTTACCTCCGCATTTTTGAGTCTGCCGACTAGTTTGTGTTTTGAATTCTACCTTGAATTCTATATACCAATATAATTGAATACATCAACTAGTTTCCATCAATGACATAGAACAAGTTTCATAACCTATAGGTGTACCAGACCCAGAAAATGAAATTGAAAGACACCAGATAAAGATGGAGATCAATCTAATAGAAAGTAGTGGTAATAATTACAGCTTTATTGAATACTGAATTACTTCTCATAAAACAAAGTAAATACTAGGATATATTTAAAATTTTCCATATTGATTAACGTGTATAGGAAACATAATAATTAAACAAGAAAAGTTGAAGTGGCCTACTTAACCCCATCTAAATACTTAATATGCTCCAACATACTACCAACTTCCTCTTCCTCAACTTCAAGTTCAAAGTTAATATGAAGATCTTTTTTAATCTGCTCCAAATTCTTCTCTTCCTCTGCAACAACCTCTTTAATCAGATTAACTAAATCTTCCTTATAATTCCAGGGAAAGATAAACCAAGCCCACTCCTTCTCTACACCCTTAAAGTCAGGAACAAACTTACTTGTCTTCAAATTCAACAAAGCAGCTGTCTTCACAACTGAGGGACCTAACTCCCCAACATGTTTTTTAGCAATCTCAATACTCTGTCCAGTATCAGTAATATCATCCACAACAAGCACTTTCTTACCAGTTATGTCAACATTCAACTTCTGTGTTAACTTTGCCTCTCCATCCATGGTAGCTGTTAGACCCCAATGATCAACATTAATAGTATAGACATCCTTAACATGTAATAAATCTGCAAACAATCTTGCAGGAACTAAACCTCCTCTTGTCAAACCAATAATAACATCAGGATGAAAATCACTCTCCTTTACTTGCCGAGCAGCCTCTTCGGCAAATTCATGCATCTCTTTCCAGCTTGGCACTATACACTTTCTCTTTTCCATCTATTCTCCACCTTCTTCATCGCTTGCTTCAGTCTCACCATTAGTAATCTTAGGTATGGTTTTTATCAACAACTCTTTGACTTTATCAGCATTTGCCTTGAATACTTTTAACACTTCCTCAAAAGTCACTGCATCTTCTCCCTCTTTCCAACAATCATAATCAGTACTCATAGCAACAGCAGCATAAGGTATTCCTGCTTCATTAGCCAAAGCACACTCTGGAGCTGTGCTCATGTTAATCACATCAGCCTTCCAGCTTCTAAACATGTGGCTTTCAGCTCGAGTACTAAAACGTGGACCTTCTATTGTCACGACAGTCCCTTTTTCATGAAGACTCAACCCCAACTCTTTCCCAGTTGCAATAAAAGCCTCACGAAGTTTTGCATCAAATGGATCAGCCATAGGAGCATGAATCATCCCATCTTTAAAATCTTCATGAAAACTATTCTTTCTATGTTTTGTAAAATCTATAAATTGATCCAATATAACAAAATGTCCTCGATCAATCTCCTGCTTTAAACTCCCACAAGCTGTAGTTGCCAAGATATGTGTACATCCTTCATCCTTTAACGCTTGAATATTCGCCTGATTATTAACTTGAGTTGGACTGTATTGATGTTTTCTCCCATGTCTAGACAATATTACAACATCCACCCCTCCAATCTTCCCAATAGTCAAAGGACTGCTAGGCGTCCCCCAATCAGTCCCTACTGCCTTCTCAGAAGCATCTTCTAGAATCTTGGGATCATCTAATCCACTACCGCCAATTATCCCTACCTTAACCATACCTAGAGAGTTGCATAAAGGTTATATAAACATTATGCAATCACAACAGTATGATTACCAACAGTAGTAAGAATATACCCTTAGCAGAAAACACAAAGCACTGCACAAATGCCTTTACAAAATGCAGAGGTTTGATGTTTACCTCACCACTCAGAAATAAAGGCCTTGTCTTTCACTTTGGCAAACTCCAATCAATCTCACTCCACATGTTTTTTGTTTTCTATCCGATTGACGTATTGTGGCTCAACAAAGATCGCCAAGTAGTCCAAATGAAGAAACGATTTAGACCCTTTACCTTAATTGCAAGATCACAACCGTCTTGTTATGTCCTAGAACTTCCCTCCAACACAATAGACAAAACAAACACAGAGATCGGCGACACGATAGATTTTTAAATACATTATAACCTCTAATAGCTTGATGGGGATGTAGTTTAACCTGGCTAGAATACGAGCCTCCAGCAAGTGGAGAGATGAGACTTCGGTCAATGATTATCTTGGAGTCAGCTTAAGATCCCAGTTCGAATGGCAGTTATGTCACGAAAGTCTGGGCATCCCCATTATTTTCCTTTATTGTTTTTTGGCTGAACTAATCTTATGAATCTTGAAAAAGAATCCTTGTTCCTGATAACTATATCAAACCCAGTCCTATCTCTACAAATATAGCATCGTAATCCCAATTCGTTTAGGAGAAGTTTTATGTCGTCTGCAAAAGATTTTATGCTAGTGGAAATTTTTATAAGATTGTATAGGTATTTACCCTTGTCACGTTGCACTACGATACACCCATCTGTGTCAAAAATACCCCTAATAAAATGCTGTGCATATGTTTTGTTAGATTTGATAAATTTTGGGATGGGCAATTCCTTTTTAGGACTATAAGGGATTTTAAGCTCTTGATTGAAAAAAGTACATAGTGATTTAGAGTTTTGGTACATATCTATAGCATTCTTTTGAGGAATGATAAACATTTTCAATTTAATGTTGAACAGTGAGTAAAATAATGTATTAATATGGTTGGCATATTCAATATCTCTAAGATTTATGGAGTAATGAAGGTCGTATGTTCCCCTTTCTCTCCTCTTCATATATCCATCTCCGAAATGAATACCAATAAATTCAGCTAATTCTTTGGACATTTGTAATGGTAATTTTAGACTTTTTTTCAAGTCATTTGTATTTAATTTTATATTTTTTCTAAATTTCATTGTAAATCACCACTACTTTCTCCATGAAACTATCTAAATGATTTTTCTTTATAACCCCTACCCCCACCTGTCGTGTGGTTGTGGTAAAGATTTGCGAAGAGTTCGCATATGTTTCAGAATTATAAGAAAAATCATAATTTAATAGTTAAATTTTCCTGTCGGTGATTTACTTAGAAATTAGACAAACGTTTAAATACACCATCCCTCAAAAATACCCATGTCAAAAGTCCTCTTCCAAGCTATCTTTACTATGGTTGGCTTTATTATTGGAGCCGGTATCCTTGGTATACCCTTCGCACTATCCAAATCAGGATTCTGGATTGGTGTTATTGATATTATAGTAATAGGAGTTATCTTTCTATTCAGAAATCTCTACCTTGGAGAAATTATCCTAAGAACAAAAGGCAATCATCAACTCACAGGCTACTCTGAAATCTATCTAGGACAATGGGGAAAGTTGCTCATGTCGTTTGCATTAGTCTTTGGTCTCACTGGAGCTATTGTTGCCTACATAGTTAAAGGTGGGGAATTCCTAAACGTTTTGCTCCAGCCTTCCTTTGGTGGCTCTCCCTTTATCTATTCCCTCATCTTTTTCTTTATCCTATCCTACATAGTAAAACGTGGCCTAAAAATGATGAAAGAGTTAGTATTATTCCTTGTAGGCCTTATCCTTATCTTAACAGTTGTCTTCCTTATATTCGGATTCTCATCTATCAACCACGCCAATCTCGCCACTATGAATATCGAACAACTCTTCCTACCTTTTGGAGTTGTGATGTTCGCCCTCCTTGGCACAGCAGCAATCCCTGAAATGCAGATTGAACTTGCCAAACAAAAACATCTCCTCAGAAAAGCAATTATCTGGGGATCTCTCATCCCAATTGCAGTCTATATCATCTTTGCCTATGTTGTATTAGGAATATCTGGAAGCAATGTCACAGACGGTGCTATCATTGGTCTAAGAGATGCTCTAGGATATCCTTTCCTAGTCTTAGGTATAGTATTTGGCCTCCTAACGATGTCAACATCCTTTATTTCAATTGGTATAGCGCTAAAAGAAACATTTATGTTTGACTATAAAATTAGTCCGAGAATATCCTATCTCTGCTCCTGCTATATCCCTCTCGCACTTGCCTTTGTCATCTTCTTCAGCGGAATCAGCCATGCATTTTTCAAAATCCTGGACATTACAGGAATCATTAGTGGAGGAATTGTAGGATTATTAGTAGTCCCCATGATCTGGAAAGCCAAGAAACACGGCAAAAGAAAACCTGAATACACCATCAAAGACAATAAGTTCATAGAACTTGCAATCATAGTTGTATCAAGCGCAGGAATGGTATTTGAGCTATTGAGAATTGTGGGGTTGTTTGGCTAGATATTATTTAGAATTATCCTCTTCCTCTAAAAACTTCATAATGCTCTTTCTATTTCGATGAAGAACTATAATCACAGCTACAATCACAACACCAATTAACACATACAACCAGGTACTACTTATGTCTTCAAAATTTATCGTCAATCCTTCGCCTACCCCAAACTTTCCTGCCTGTACACAAAGTGTTAATATCCCACTACTTACCTCATTATCCTCGCTATCTACTGCATTAAAAACAATATGGTCTACACCAGTAAATCCACTGTCAGGGGTAAGAGTTGCAACTCCATCTGTTATAGCTACCTCAAAGTGTTCTGGCTTAGTAGCACTAAATGTAAGCTCATCATTATCTGGATCTTGAAAACTCCTGCTGAGATCTATCTTCTCAGATTTTCCTGTCGTGAATTGTTTACTACAATCAACACCTGCAAATGGATTAGTCTTAACTTCAGTAATTATTGTAGGCTCTTTAGTTTCCTCTCGAATAATCGTTGGCAATTCAACACCTTCAGTACCAAACATCTTGATACCTCCAATTACTGCAGCAAGCACGATTAAAAAAACAACAGGCCAGATAATAACCTTCCAATCTCGTCCCTCTTTCTTAGGTTTAGCTTTTTTAGGAGCGACCTTCTTTACAGTCTTAGCAACCTTAGGTTCCTCTTTTGGAACTTCTTTTTTGAAATCGTCAGGGCTGAACCGTTGTTTCCTCCGCCTAACAATTTCAAGAATAATAATAAGAATAATCAGTAAAACAACACCAAATACACTCGCCCAGAGAGGATTGTTTAACAAAGGTTCTTTGGCTACTTCCTTGACAGCTTCAGTTCCAGTTACATTCCCTTTTGCAAACACTCCCTTAACACTATCCACCATATTGACAGGAAGAGCTCCAGATATCTGCGGCCACAGTAAATATGCCACCAATCCTAGAATAATTATTGCGATTATTAAGAGGTACAATTTCCAATGTTTCATCCCTCCACTTGGTTCATTCTCTACAGTTTTTTCCACAACTTTTTCTTCTATCTTCTCTTCAACAGGTTCTTCTTTTGTCTCAGGAACTTCTTGCTCAGGAGCCTCGTCCTCTTTCTTTGGTTTGCCCTTGCGTCTTTTAACTTCATTAATAATGATAACAAGCAAAACCACCCCTATCCCGAGCATTGCATACCAAAAATAAGGAAATGGTTCAAAATTCTTGAGTTTCTTAACTATATCACTATCCTCACCACTTGGAGCAACTCCTGGCTCTAATATCAAGGGCTTAGTCGCATCCAGCGTATTATCTCCCACCTTTGCAATAACCTTATCTTTAAAGAATAAAACACCGGCAATAGCTCCAGCCCCTATTAACAAAATCAATATAATTGCAATGATACGTCCCCATCGAAGCTTTGTTTTCTTACGAGGAGTTTTCTTTGCTACCTTACGAGAGACCTTCCCATCTCCACGTGCTAAATATATTCCGAATAATAATATCAACAAAGCAATAGCATAGGGTATGTAATCTAAAAAAGTCACATTCTTCAACACAATCTCTATCTCTCGCTCGTAACTAACTCCATTTTCAGTAGTAAATACAACAGTAGCAATATACTTTCCTTCTGCGGCCTCTCCTGGGATAGTCTTTATCCTAAGCTGAGTAGTCTCTCCTGCAGCTAGAGTCAATGTTGGATCCTCTGGAGTTATCCAACTCTCTCCTTTTATGGAAATAGCATAGACTGCATCTCGAGTTCCCTGATTCTGGAGGGTAAACACATTTAAGAGCCCTTCACTGCTAACAGTAACACTATCTTCGGCTACATCAGGTAGGTAACAAGACTCTGCCTTAATCTTGATATCTCCTCGTTTTTCCAATTCTCCCCAAACAGTCTCAACATAGATAAACTGAGTTTCACTAGTACTCACTCCTTCTGGAGGGACCATCTTTAACACAAAAAATGTCTGTTGGTTCTTCTGAAGACTCACACTGTCTGCACTTATACTCACCCACTCCTCTGCATCTAGTTCCAAAGTATAGGCATTGGATATATTGGAAGTATGGAGCAGTTTAATAGGTACTAAAACCTCCTCCAATTCACACATCTCATAGGTACCAGCAAAAGCTTCAAAGGGAATACTATTGTTTGCACTCCTAGCCTGTGCCTTTCCTAGACTAATATCATAGTCATAACATGCCTGATCAAACTCAACCTGGAATCCTTTCCAGTATTCCTGTCCGCTATTTCGAGCTTCTATAAGAACATTGATATCATAGACACCAAAAATTTCACAGGGACTATTAACATACAAATTGATAATCTTCGTTTGACCAGGACTTAATAATACAGGAGCTTCACTTAATGAAATATATTCAGCTAAATCAGAATCAACTACAAGATCGTAGGTTTCAACAAAACTTCCAGCATTTTGGAGTGAAAAAGAAAATACAGCAGGTTTGCAAGGGCATACCTTACTTCCTTGGACTCCTTGTGTAACTCCTAAATTTGAACATTGTTGGATACTCACGGTTTGAGCAAATGATTTTCCCAAACCTTGGCCTGTTGTAACTGTAGTAGTAAGATCATAGACTCCTTGTGCATCACATGGTGCACCAATTCTTGTAATAAAATCACCAGACTGTCCACTTGATAGCCCAAAAGCAGGAGGCAATGCAGTAGCAAAAACCCCACCAGAACCACTATAAGCAACAGAATAAGTACTAGGGACACCACTACTAGTCGTTGACTCTGTGGTTGTATCTCCTATAATAAACGTCTTAGATTGATCCAGGGCATTTGCATTGGTAACAGTAACAGGTATATCTTGAGAAGTGCATGCACAGACACTCACACTAGGAGCTGTAGCAACACTGAAATCTTCAAATGCAGATACAGTAAATAGGCTTAAAATCAGAACCAATAAGAGTATAAGTGTTTTTTTCATCTTGTTTTTCCACTACTGTCGACCCGTCGAATAAATAATGATAAAAAAATAGTAAGAAAAAGAGATAAAAAATTAATAATAGGTTTGGCTCTCATCGCCACCCTCTTCTGAACCTTTTAACTTATTAAAACCAATAATAAGTCCTAGGATCACTAAAAGGACAACCAAGATTACTAAACCTATTTCAAGTGCTCTCTTTACTCCACCCTCACGAGCTTCGCCAGCAACGTTTGCACTTAATGGAATTTGCTTAAGCACCTTTCCATCGGATGCAACTGATACACTGAACATTCTCTGACCAGCACCTGCGTCATCGGAAGCTTGGACAAAGACATACATAGTCTGAGTCTCTCCCCCTCCAAGAACAACAGTATTTGTTGGAGTTACACTTGCACGTGCCCAATCACCGACTCCGCTCACACCAACAGTGTAAGTTCGGCTGTTTGAACCTCCGTTTGTAACTGTAATAGGGTAGGTTGCTCCTCCAGAACCAGCAGCAATATCTTGGCTAACAGTGCCAACATTAATGATAGTCTGTGGTGTTGAAGGTTTTGATGTTCCAGTTGAATCTGGACATGCATCATCTTCTAGCACTTCAATAACTGTTTTTTGAGTTGTTACATCAAATCCGTCATTGTATCTAACTTCTACCTCAACGTCATAGCTTCCAGGCCGTGCACATTGTGGAATTCGTATATACAACTCTTCTGATGTAATTTCATCGTCATTTCCAGAACCTTCTTCTTCAAGCTCTTCAATAAAGTCTGAAGCGCTTACTCCTAAGTCTGGTATCCGAACCTGAACTCGAACTCCTTCCTCTTCCTTCTCTCCTCTGTTAGCTACTCTAACAGTTGCAAGTAGAGCTCTTCCAGCTCGTACATAACCCTCAGGTGAGAAGAGAACATCCTCGATCACAACAGAGTGTCGTGGAATGTCCAATTTTAGGTTAAAATTTGAGATTAACTCGTCACCATCTCTATCAGTAACAAGTACTCTTAATTTATAATTGTCTTCGTCAACTAAATCTGACAGACTGATATCAAATCGCTTAACATAGGTTGTGTTAGCATCCATATCAAAAACAGGGGTATAATCTGAGATTCTTTGTCTATCATTGTGTTCGAATCCTGATATAAAAACACTAACTTCAACATCATCCAGATCAGCAGTAGATGTTAATTCTACTCGAACCGGGACGCTTTGGTCTCGCTCAATATCCAGCCGATTATTACTGCCGGTTGTTAATTCTGTACCGTCAACCTTGACTTCATCTAAAGTCACAGGCAAAGCAGCTGAAGCACTAAATGCTAACACCGCCACCATACAGAACAATAATATTCCAAATTTATATTTCATTGTTTATACCCCCAATCTGTTGTTTTGTTGAAAATGCTTTTTTGTTTATAAAGCTTTCCCTTTTATTAATTCTTTAGTAGTTACTTATTAAAACTATGCTAGAGTAAAGACATATCATATATAAACATTTAGCAGATTGAATCTATACATGATAATGTACTTATTCTATAAGTATGTCTCTGTGAACAACCCTCCGAACTTTATCGTTACTAATTGTGAATCTTATTGTGTGGAGTCCTGGCTCAGCGTCTGGCATCTGGAGGAAAAGTTTTCTTGCTACCCTATCCCCTTTGCCTAGATCAAAATGTCTACTCCTTGCCATCGTCCCCGCTGTTGGATTGAATGCTGACAATTGTATGCGTCTTAGGTTTGTATCTCCATCATTGCTCATTGTAATTACAGTTTGGAAAAGATCATCTCCTCTGAGTGCCCCTCCACTAACAATCCGAATATGGTTGATCTTTAAACCATCCTTTGGTTTATTATTACATACTCCGTCTGTACAACCGTTTGCACACGTCTCTATAAAGAGTGTAGTATCGCTTGCCAAACAAGTACTATTGGTAAGTCCTGGACTAATACAGGCAAAACTTCTGGACGTCTGTACTCTGTTCCTACCTTGACAAAAGAATGTTCCGACAGGAGTAGCTCCATTACATTGTGCATTGGTACTACATGCAACATTCTGACAAGCTGCATTCTCGCAAGTTTGACCACTACCACAAGTTGTTACCGTTTGAATTGAATCCAATGATGAACAAGTACTATTTGCAGTCCCAGCACTGTTACAAGTAAAAGTTCTGAACGTATCGCTCACATTGCCAGAAGCATCACAGAATGTATTTCCTAAAAATGCATTTGTCCCACATTGTGCATTGGTACTACATGCAACATTCTGACAAGCTGCATT
>CEPX01158585.1_pt1 | contig 11204 bp, 5 predicted proteins | sample 361361 | NCBI WGS metagenome assembly CEPX01 (sample SAMEA2619974, study PRJEB7988) | marine metagenome | biome: marine biome (ENVO:00000447); feature: mesopelagic zone (ENVO:00000213) & marine oxygen minimum zone (ENVO:01000065); material: "saline water (ENVO:00002010), including plankton...
TCTTTTGCATAATTATCAAATTCTGCAGCAATTGGAAGAACAACGATTTGCAATGGAGCTAGCCATAAGGGTAATTTCCCTGCATAATGCTCTATCAAGATTCCAATAAACCTTTCTAAAGAACCAAATAATGCACGGTGCAACATTACAGGAACTTTTTTTGATCCATCGTTAGCTACATAGGAGGCTCCAAGTCTTGAAGGAAGATTTAAATCTACTTGTAACGTTCCGCACTGCCAATCACGTCCAATACTATCTCGAAGTACAAAATCTATTTTTGGCCCATAAAATGCCCCTTCACCTTTATTAATTTCATATTTTAACTTTGATTGTTTTATTGCTTTTAATAATGCAGATTCTGCTTTATTCCAAATTTTATCATCTCCCACTCTTTTTGGAGGCCTATCAGAAAATTGTAGTAAAACATTTTTAAAACCAAGATCTTTATAAATTTCTAGTATTAAATTTGTTACACTTAAACATTCTTTAGTAATTTGATCTTCTGTGCAAAAAATATGGGCATCATCTTGGGTGAAAGCTCTAACTCTTAATAAACCGTGTAAAGCACCTGAGGGTTCATATCTATGAACTTTACCAAACTCTGATAACTTGAGAGGAAGATCTCTATAGCTTTTTAGACCTTGATTAAATATTTGTATACATCCTGGGCAATTCATCGGTTTAATCACAAAAGTTTTTTCATCAGGAGTTTCAGAAATAAACATATTTTCATCGAATTTTTCCCAATGACCCGATTGCTCCCATAAAGTTTTATCTAATATTTCTGGAGTATTGATTTCTTTATATCCTGCGTTTTTTTGTTTTTGTCTCATATAACTGACAAGAGTTTGGAATAGGGTCCAACCCTTATGTTGCCAAAACACTACACCAGGGCTTTCTTCGCGAAAATGAAATAAATCCATCTCTTTACCAAGTTTTCTGTGATCTCTTTTTTCCGCCTCTTCTAATCTTAAAAGGTATTCGTCTAACTCTTTTTTATTGCGCCAACACGTACCATATATTCTTTGTAACATTTCATTTTTTGAATTTCCTCTCCAATAAGCTCCCGCAACTTTGGTAAGTTTAAATGCTTTACCAATTTTTCCTAGGGAAGGAAGATGTGGACCTTTACATAGATCATGCCATCTGCCATGATAATAAATAGAAATTTCTTCACTCATAGAAATATCTTTTATTAACTCCGATTTATAATGTTCCCCTATTTTTTTGAAATGTTTTATTGCTTCATCTCGTTTCCAGACTTCTCTTTTGGTTAAATCATTTCGATCAACTATTTCCTTCATCTTGTTTTCTATTTTTTGAAGATCTTCATCGGTAAAAGGTTCCTTTCTTGAAAAATCATAGTAAAAACCATCCTCAATAACTGGACCAATAGTCACCTGGGTGCCGGGAAATAATTCTTGTACTGCCATTGCTAATGCGTGAGCAGCGTCATGTCTAATAACTTCTAAACCTTCTTTGTCTCTTGATGTAATTATTTTAACTTCAACACTTTTATTAATTACAAAGCTTAAGTCTTTAAGTTTTCCATCTATGCTCATTATGCAAGCATCTTTGGCTAAAGTCTTACTAATTTTATCTGCTATTTCAAAACCATTAATTGTTTTTGAAAATGAAATTTTCTTACCATCGGGCAATTTTATATCTGGCATTTATTAGGATAACTCTATCAATTTTTTATACTCAGTAAAGGTAGTCTGGCACATTTTATCAACATCAAACTTTTTTGGTACATTTTTTCTACCTTCAATACCAAGAGATTCTAATATATTATATTTTTTTTGCATTACCGTGGCTATTGAATTTGCTAAGTCGGCTGGATCTTTGTTTTTAAATAAGTAACCAGTCTTATTTTCAATTATTGTTTCTTTTGAACCTCCTATATTACTTGCAATAATTGGAACCCGCATTGATTGAGCCTCTACAGAAACCCTTCCAAAAGCTTCTGGTTCAGAAGAGCAAGAGCAAACTAAACTAGCAGATCCATAAGCAAGCGGCATTTCTTCACAATAGTCAATAAATTTAATTATATTATTCAATCTATGTTTCAGAACTAAATCAATAAGTTGTTTTTTATAAACATTTCTTCCTTGATCACTTCCAAGAAGAATTGCCTCAAAAGATGGAATGTCACTTTTTTCATAAAGCAATTTAATAGCTTCAATAAATATTTTTTGACCCTTCCAGGGTGTTAATCTACCCGGCAACAAAATAATAAATTTATTTCTATCTATGTTATGTTGCTTATAAAATTTGTCTAACTTTCTGGGTAAAATTTTTTGTGAATTGAAATAATTGGTATTTATTCCTCTAAAAATTACTAAAAGTTTTCTTTTATTTTTTAAAAAAAAATCTCCATAGTTTTCAGTAATGTGAGAAAAAATAAAATTAGAACCTGCAATAACTAAATCTGATCTTACCATAATTGAATTATAAAATTTTTTTATTCTATTACTAAAATTATATGTTCCATGAAATGTGCTTACATTTTTTCTAAAAGTAAGTTTTGTCGCTAAAAAACAAGACCAGGCAGGTGCACGGCTTCTGACATGAACAATGTTAATATTATAAATAAGTATTACAAAAGAGATTACTATTGCATTAAACAAAATTAGAATTGGATTTTTTGATTGAACTGGTAATTTAAATAGTTTTACTTTTTTTTTGTCGACAAACTTAAGTAATTCTCCTCCGCTGGTGGCAATAAAAGATTTGCAACCTTGCTCAGGTAAAAAATGAGCTAAATCGTAACAACCAGTTTCTGCTCCTCCATATCCCAAGCGAGGTATTACCTGCAAAACTTTAACTTTTTTTTTCATTATTTTAAAATATTATAATATGCCAATTTTAAAATATTATAATATGCCAAATGAACTATAAAAGATCTAAATATTTTACAACTGTTAAAAAAAAGAAAATTAAATATTTATTAGTCAAAAAAAATAGCCAAATTACTGTAGTTTTTTTTCACGGTTTTATGTCTGACATGATTGGTGCAAAGCCCACTGCTATACAAAAATTTTGCAGGATGAGAAAATTAGATTTTTTAAAATTTGAATATTCGGGACACGGAAGATCTTCTGGTAAATTTATTGATGGAAATATATCTAAATGGACAAGTGACGCAAAACAACTAATTAAATCAAAAATAAAAAAAAACAAAAAATTAATCTTTATTGGATCAAGTATGGGAAGTTGGATAGCCCTCAATCTGCTTCCATATTTTAAAAAACAAATCAAGGGTTTTATAGGAATTTCTTCTGCTCCGCAATTTTTGGAGGAATTAATGTGGAAAAAATTTAGTAAAAAAATAAAAAAAATAATAATGACAAAAAAAATTTATCGTCTCAAACATGGTGGTTTTGTTTACCCTATTACAAAGCAATTAATTTTAGATGCCAAAAAAAATAAAGTTCTAAATAACAAAATTAATCTAGAAATTCCTATTTTTCTATTTCATAGTGTAAATGATAAGGTTGTTCCTTTAACCCTTTCAAAAAAAATTCTTAAAATTTGTAAAAAATCCATAAAAAAACTGATTAAAATCAAAAATGGAGATCATAGCCTATCCAGAAAAAGTGATCTAAAAAAAATATGCAGTGAATTAAATTATATGATTAAAAGTTACATAAATTAATTAAACTACTTTTGATATTTTTGTTTTCAATGTTAAAGGATTTGATAGTTTGTCCAGCATTTCATTCGGACAAACCTGTCTAAAATTCTGTATCTCATTATTAAAATTAAGTAATATTTTTTGTGCTATTTGAGATTGCGTTTCACTAAAATGCTCATTAATTAAATTTTTTAGGTAATTTTTCCAATAATCAGTTTCAGGAGTCTGCCAAATTACAGAGCCTGGATTTACATAATTTTCAAATTCCCGAAGTGGATCGTAAATAAATGCCATTCCTCCCGTCATACCGGCAGCAAAATTATCACCAACTTTACCTAAAATTACTACACATCCACCAGTCATATATTCGCAACCATTTGAATCGCAGCCCTCTATAACGGCTTCTGCTCCAGAGTTTCTTACAGCAAATCTTTCTCCTGATTGACCTGATGCAAAAAGTTTACCAGAAGTAGCTCCATAAAGTACGGTGTTGCCGATAATAGTATTTTCATCACTTACTAAATTACTTTCTGTTGGAGGCTTAACAACAATTGTTGCCCCGGAAAGTCCCTTCCCGACATAATCATTTGCATCTCCAGTAACGTTTAGCTTTAAACCTTCTATTCCAAAAGCGCCTAATGATTGACCTGCAGATCCCAATAAATTTATAATAATAGCATTATTTTCAATTTTTTCTTTACCAAATTTTTTATAAATATAATGTGACAATCGAGTTCCTACAGCTCTGTGCGTATTTTTAATTTCATAATTTGTTTCAATTTTATTTTTTTGTCCAATAGAATTTTTTATTTCATCAAAAATTTTTTCATCTAAAGTGGCCGGAACTTTATTTATTAAGTTAGATGAACAATATCTATTATTTTCACCGGGGTCTGGCTGAACTAGAAGTGGACTTAAGTCTAGATCATCTAAATTTGATATACCCCTGCTTATTTGTTTTAAAAGATCTGTTCTACCAACAATTTCATTTAAACTTTTAAAACCAAGATTTGCTAAAATTTCCCTAACTTCCTCAGCAATAAACGTAAACAAATTTACAACTTTTTCTGGAGTGCCTGTAAACTTTTTTCTTAATTTTTCATCTTGTGTACAAATCCCCACAGGGCAGGTGTTGGAATGACATTGACGTACCATTATACATCCTATTGCCACTAGAGAAGTTGTGCCAATTCCAAATTCTTCTGCACCCATCATCGCAGCCATTACAACATCTCTTCCAGTTTTTATTCCTCCGTCAGTTCTTAAAGTAACGTTATGTCTGAGACTATTTAAAGTTAAAATTTGATTCACTTCAGTTAGTCCCATTTCCCAAGGTATTCCAACGTATTTCACGCTAGTTTGAGGACTAGCTCCAGTACCACCACAATGACCTGAAATTAAAATTACATCAGCCTTTGCTTTTGCAACGCCAGCCGCAATAGTTCCAACTCCGGTTGATGCTACTAATTTTACTCCTACTCTTGCTTTAGGATTAGATTGTTTAAGATCGTAAATAAGTTGAGCCAAATCTTCAATAGAATAAATATCATGGTGAGGTGGAGGTGATATCAAAGTTACCCCAGGGGTAGAGTGTCTTAATCTTGCAATTTCTTTCGAAACCTTAAAACCTGGAAGTTGGCCTCCTTCACCTGGTTTAGCTCCTTGAGCAATTTTTATTTCAATTTCACTGCAATTATTTAGATACTGAATTGTAACACCAAATCGTGCTGAAGCAATTTGTTTAATTTTAGAATTAGAACTATCACCATTTTTTTTTTTTATAAATCTTTTAGGATCTTCTCCTCCTTCGCCGCTACAAGAAGCTGCGCCCATTCTATTCATTCCAATTGCTAAAGTTTCATGGGCCTCAACAGATAAAGCGCCGTGAGACATGCTGCCACTACCAAATCTTTTTCTAAGATTTTCAACAGTTTCTACTTCTTTAATATCTATCGATTTTCCTAATTTTTTAAAATCTAACAAGTCTCTCAAATTTATTGGAGCTAAATTATAAATTCCCTTGGCATATTTTTTATAAGTTTTGTATGAATTAGAGGCTACTGCATTTTGTAACATATGAATTAATTTTCCTTGATATTGATGCGTCTCACCACTTTTTCTATATTTATAAATTCCTCCTATTGGAAGAATCGACACTTTTTCTAAAAAAACTTTTTTATGCAGTTCTTTTATTTTTTTCTCAATACCAGTAAATCCTATACCTGATATCCTGGATATCATTCCTGGAAAACATTCTGCTACAACTGATCTGCTTAATCCAACAGACTCAAAATTACACCCACCTCTGTATGCGCTTAAAACTGAAATACCCATCTTAGACATTATTTTAAGCAGACCATTGTCTACCGATTTTACATATCGCTTAACACATTCCTCAAAACTAATTTTGCCAAATAACTCTTTTTTATATCGTTGACGTATCGAATCAAAAGCAATGTACGAATTTATTGTTGTGGCTCCAACACCTAATAAAACTGCAAAAGAATGTGTATCTAAAACCTCACCTGTTTGAACATTAATTGAAACAAAACCTCTTATGCCTAAATCTGTAAGTCTTGAATTTATTGCTCCAATTGCTAGTGCCATTGGTATCGGAACCTTTTTTTCATTAATTTCTTTGTCGCTTAGGATCAAATGTTTTCCTCCTTCCCGAACGCCAATTTCCGCTTCGGAACATAACTTATTCAATCTTCCTTTTAAACTTTCTTTAATATTAAAAGTACAATCTAAAATTTTGATAGTTTTTTTAAAAAAATCTGAAAATTTTTCAAATTGTGAGTTAGTTAAAACTGGACTTTCAAGAACATAAATATTGTCTTCGGTTAAATTTTCAAAATCAAGAATATTACCTGTGTTTCCAAAACGAGTTTTTAAACTCATCACCTCGTTCTCTCTTAGAGAATCAATTGGGGGATTTGTTACTTGACTAAAGTTTTGTCTAAAAAAATGTGAAAAAGCTCTATGTTTGTCTGACAGAACTGCTATTGGTGTATCATCGCCCATAGATCCAACAGCTTCTTTTGTATCTTCTACCATTGGATGCAAAATAAGTTCTAAATCTTCGATACTCACTCCGGCTAAGAATTGTCTGCGTCTTAATTCGTCACCTTCAAAAATAAATTTTTCTTTTGTAACGTCAAATTTTTTATCCAAATCTATTATTTGTTTATTGTACTTTTTATAATCTTTTGAAATTTTATTCTTAAGACTTTTGCTGTCATAAACTTGACCTTTATCAAGATCAATTGCAACTGCTTGGCCAGGTCCTAACCTTCCTTTAAAAATAATTTTTTCATTTGAAAATGGAATCATGCCCGTTTCTGATCCTGCAAACAAAAATTTATCGGAAGTCACTGTATATCTTAAGGGGCGCAATCCGTTTCTGTCTTGAGCCGCTATAATCCATTTTCCATCCGTGGCAGAAATTGCTGCTGGTCCATCCCATGGTTCAATAGTGCTGTTTAAGAAGTTAAATAGTTGTTGATGAGCTTTTGAAACAGTTTTTCTTCTCTTGGACCAAGCATCTGGAATAAGCATAAGTTTTACGAGTGGAACAGATTTTCCTGATCTAACAAGTAATTCAAACACATTATCTAAAGCAGCCGAGTCTGAATTTCCTGTTGCAATAACTGGCTTTAAAGATCTAATATCTTCAAAAAATTTACTTCTCATATCTTGTTCGTGAATTTTCATCCAATTTATATTTCCTTTAATGGTATTAATTTCACCATTGTGAGCCAATGTTCTGAAAGGTTGGGCTAAGTCCCAACTTGGAAAAGTATTTGTAGAATATCTTTGATGAAAAATCGCAAATCTTGAGATAAATCTTTTGTCCATTAAATCTGGATAAAATTCGGATAAAGCTTCTGCTAAAAACATACCCTTGTAAATAATGGATCTAGAGCTAAACGAGGATATATAAAAATTATTTAGTTTTAAAATATTGGATTGCTTTTCAATCTTTTTTCTAACGACAAATAAATCTCTTTCAAGATCGTCACTATTTAAATTATTATTGTTTGGTTTAAAAATAACTTGGACAATTTCCGGTCTATTGTTCTCTGCTTTAATTCCAAGAACTCTAGTATTAACAGGAACTTGCCTCCACCTATATACATAATAATTTTTTCTTAATAATTCGTTTTCTACTATGGTCTTGCATTTTTCTTGCGAAACATAATCGTTTCGTGGAAGAAAAATCATACCAACACAAATTGTTCCTTCTTCATGTTGTCGACCCGCATTTTGAATTCTCTCAACAAAAAAATCTTTCGGAATCTCAATATGAATTCCAGCCCCATCTCCACTTTTGCCATCAGCATCTATTGCGCCACGATGCCAAAGGGCTTTTAATGCCTTTATTCCATATTCGACAATTTTTCTTGATTTTTTACCTTCTGTTGAGGCAACAAAACCAACTCCACAAGCATCATGTTCATAACTGGGATTATATGCTTTTCCTTCAATTAATTTTTTTAAATTTTTTTTGTAAAATTTCATTTTATGCTACTTTAATTTTGTTTAATTGCTTAAGCTCCAAATATTTTTGAATTGAGGTTGCTGCTTCTCTCCCGTCTCTTATTGCCCATACTACTAGTGAAGCTCCCCTTACTATATCACCGGCAGCGAAAATGCCTGGAATATTAGTTGCCATAGATTTTAAATTAATTTTTACAGTTCCCCAAGTGGATACAGCAAGATTTGAATTGCCAAATAGCTTAGGCAAATCTTCTGGATCAAAACCAAGTGCCTTAATCACCATATCAGCTTTTATTTCAAAGTTAGAATTTGAAATTGGTACAGGCTCCTTTCTTCCGGAAGAATCCGGATCTCCAAGTTTCATTTTTTCAACTAATACTGATGAAATTTTTTCTTTACCTATAAATTTTTTTGGATTTGATAGCCAAATAAATTCTACTCCTTCTTCTTCAGCATTATATACTTCTCTAGCTGAGCCTGGCATATTTTCTCTATCCCTTCTATAAAGGCATTTTACTGATTTTGCATTTTGTCTAATTGCTGTCCTGACACAATCCATTGCAGTATCTCCACCACCAATAACAACAATATTTTTATTTTCGGCGTTAAGTGTTCCGTCATCAAAATCTTCAACCCTATCTCCTAGTCCTTTGCGATTTGACGCGGTTAAAAATTCCATAGCAGAAAAAATATTTTTTAAATTATTTCCTGGTAGATTTGCTTCCCTTGATTTGTAAACGCCAGTAGCAATTAGTAAAGCATCGTGTTTTTTTTTTAACTCTTCAAGTGATAAATTTTTTCCAATTTCAACATTTTGTTTAAATATTATTCCACTTCTTTTTAAAAGATTTGTTCTTCTCTCAACAATAAATTTTTCCAACTTAAAATTTGGTATTCCATAAATTAATAATCCTCCAGGTCTATCATAGCGATCGTAAATGGTTATCTTGTATCCAGATTTTCTAAGCTCTTCTGTGCACGCTAGTCCTGCTGGTCCAGCCCCGATAATGCCAATAGATTGATTTATTTCTTTTGTAACTTTAATTGGATTAATCCAACCCTTTTCCCAAGCATAATCTGTAATATATTTTTCTACAGATCCGATGGTAACTGTTTTATGTCCCGATTGTTCAATAACGCAATTTCCTTCACACAAACGATCTTGGGGGCATATACGGCCACAAACTTCAGGCATATTATTTGTGGCGTGAGCTAACTCGCTGGCCTCCTGAAACCTATTTTCAGCAGCAAGTTTTAACCAGTCTGGAATATTATTATGTAATGGACAATGAATTTGGCAAAATGGAACGCCACATTGTGAACATCTACCAGATTGCTCTTTGGCTTTATCATGAATAAATTGATCATATATTTCTTTAAAATCACCTACTCTATTATCTACTCTTCTCTTATTCGGGGTTTGGTGATCAAGTTTTACGAATTTTAACATTTTATCAATCATAAATTTTTCCTCGATTATTAGTTTTTATATCAATATAAATAAGCCTGAAAGTGCTTTTAGGACAATAGTTTTGACCTATAATTTAAAAAATCGAGCAAAATAGTGTTTTATATTGCATATCTGCTATGTAATACTGATAATTAATGCTTTCTTCTGTTGAAATTTTAATTCTAGCGGCAATTCAGGGTATTTTCGAATTTTTGCCGGTAAGTTCTGCTGCTCACTTGATTGTAGTTTCAAAATATTATGCTTTCAACAACCAAAGTTTATTGATTGATATCTGTTTACATCTAGGATCTCTAATAGCAATCATATTTTACTTTAGGGACGATTTATTCAATTTTATTAAAAATAAAAACTTTTTAATGAATATTATTGTGGGAACTATTCCAATAATTCCTGTAGGCTTCATACTTTATCAGACAGGATTGATTTACCGGTTAAGAGATCTAGAAGTTATTGGATGGATGAGCTTAATATTTGCTATCTTTTTATATGTAAGCGATAAATCAAAAATTACAAAAAAAATTGATACATCATTTACTAATAAATCTGCAATCTTTATTGGGTTGTTTCAAATACTTTCTTTAATACCTGGGGTTAGCAGATCTGGTATTACTATTACTTCTGGAAGATTGCTAGGATTTGACAGATTTGATTCAGCTAAAATTTCATTTTTTTTATCAATTCCAACTTTAACTGCTGCTAGCCTTTTGGGAATTAATAATATTTATAGAGAAGGAAGTGCTGAATTAAATTTTTTGGCTATTATCGCTGTAATATTTTCCTTTATTTTTTCATACATTTCAATTGCACTTTTTTTAAATTTCATTAAAAAATTTAACCTAAATATATTTATAATTTATAGAACAATCTTATCTTTGTTAATATTGGCAATGGTTTATTTATAACTTTTGTTATAAATTGGTGCTAGTTGAGATAATAAAACTCCACCAAGTATTAGTAGGCAACCAATAATATTATTTAGACCTAAAATTTGATTTAAAATTATCCACGCTGCCATTGCTGCAAAAACACCTTCAAGCGACATAACAATCGCTGCTGGCGCTGCTGATATATTACGTTGACCAAAAAGTTGTAGAGCAAAAGCAGCTCCTCCGGATAGAATTCCTGCATACAAAATTTCTGTCGCTTCTAATTTGATTTTGGTAAAATCTATTTCCTCAAATACAATCACCAATAAAAGGGATAATGATGCTACTATAACATTCTGAAGCATCGCTATAAAAAAAGGCAGATCAAATTGATCTATTATTTTTCCAATATAGATAATATGAAGAGCCCAAAATACAGCTCCAATTAATACCAAAACATCACCTAATCGAATTGCCGAATTGTTAATGTCACTCAAAAGAAATCCTCCTATTACACAAGCAAACACAGATGGCCATATAGACCAGTGCAATTTATCTGCAAATAAAAAATAAACAATAATGGGTACCATTGGTACATAAAAGATTGTAAAAAATGCAGCATTAGCAATATCTGTATAAATCAATGCAACTTGTTGAAATACTGTTCCTAAAAATAAAAAAATTCCAACCGGTATTATAAGTTTATAAAATTCTTTTTTTTTTATTTTGA